>JAAUYI010207710.1_pt1 | contig 11091 bp, 8 predicted proteins | sample 7278041 | NCBI WGS metagenome assembly JAAUYI01 (sample SAMN14350216, study PRJNA611818) | marine sediment metagenome | isolation source: surface marine sediment (0.6m) | place: French Polynesia: Moorea | collected 2018-08
GATCACGAGACCGAGCGTACGGCCGGGACCGAGGCGGATCGTCCTCCTCGAGGAGGAGACGCGGTCGGCCGTCGCCGCCGACCGTCGAGCACGCCACGTGGGACCCGGGGCCGTGGTCGAAGGCATGACTTCGTAGACTGGGGACGTGAGCTGCCCGTCCTGCGCCAACCCGGTTCCGGAGGACGCGCGCTTCTGTCCGACCTGTGGTCACCTGCTCCGTGGGGCCGAGGAACGGCGCATCGTGACGGTCCTCTTCGCCGATCTGGTCGGGTTCACGGCCCTCGGCGAGCTCCGTGACCCCGAGCAGCTCAAGCTGCTGGTCGACCGCTGCTTCGAGCGACTGGTGGCCGACATCACGGCGTTCGGCGGCAGCGTCGACAAGATCGTCGGCGACGCGATCGTCGCGCTCTTCGGCGCCCCGCTGGCCCACGAGGACGATCCCGAGCGGGCCGTGCGGGCCGCCCTGCGGATGCAACGGACCGTCGACGAGGTCTCCGCCGACCTCGACACCAAGATCAGGATGCGGATCGGCATCAACACCGGTGAGGTGCTCGTCGGAGCCCTGCGGGCCGGTGGCGACTACACCGCGATGGGCGACACCGTGAACCTGGCCGCCCGACTCGAGAGCACCGCCGCGCCCGGTGAGGTGCTCGTCGGGCCCGAGACCTACGAGGCGACGAGCGAGGTCGTGCGCTACGTGTCGCGCGGGACCATGGCCGTGCGTGGGCGCGACGGTGCGATCGCCGTCCACGTGGCGACCGAGGAGCTGACGCTGCCCGGTCGTCGCCCGCGCCCCCAGCGTGCCCCGCTCGTCGACCGCGATGCCGAGCTCAACCTGCTCGGCAGCGCGATCGACGCCGCGGTCGATCGTCGGCACGCCCACCTGATCCTGATCCCGGGTGAGGCAGGGCAGGGCAAGACCCGCCTCGCCGAGGAGGTGGCCCTCCAGGCCGAGCTCGAGCACGACGCGCTCGTGCTCGAGGGGCGCTGCCTGCCGTACGGCGAGACCAGCCCGTGGTTCCCGATCGCCGAGGCCATCCGTCAGCACTTCGGCGTGAGCCCGGTCGATCCACCCGCGGCCGTTCGCGGTCGCATCGACCACCACGTGGCGGCGCTGATCGAGGAGTCCGAGCGCGACGCGGTCGCAGCGGGCCTGGCCCACCTGCTCGGCGTCGAGGAGCTCGGTGCCTCGATCGAGCGGTCGCGGGCGCGCGACGACGCGCTCGACGCCCTCTACCGGTACCTCTCGGCGGAGCTCGAACGGCGGCCCGTCATCGTCGTGATCTCCGACGTGCACTGGGCCGACGCGCTCCTGCTCGAGCTCGCCGAGCGCATGCTGGTGTCGCTGCGAACGCAGCCCTTCGTCGTGATCGCCACGACGCGGTGGAGCGGCGACGACGAGCGCTGGGTGGCCCAGACCGGCCGCCACAACACGGTCGTGTGCAACCTGTTGCCCCTCGACCGGGTGGCGACGGCACGACTCGCCGCCGCGCTGCTCGGGACCGACGTCAGCGCCGAGCTGGCGGCCGATCTCTACGAGCGGACCGGCGGCAACCCGTTCTTCCTCGAGGAGCTCGTCTACCTCCTCAGCGATTCGGCGGCGATGCCGGCCGACGACACCGGTCCGATCATGACCGAGCTGCCCGACACCCTCCGGGGGCTGGTGTCGGCCCGCCTCGACGCCCTGACGCCCGAGCAGCGGAGCATGGTGCAGGACGCCTCGGTGATCGGTCGCGACGGTCCCGTCTACGCGCTCGTGCTCATGGCGCAGGAGTCCGACGACCCGTCGCCCGAGCACACGTTCTCCCAGCTCGTCGCCAAGGACATCTTCGAGACGATCGGATCGGGCTGGCGCTTCCGGAGCGATCTCGTCCGCGAGGTCGCCTACGGCACGCTCACGAAGTCCGCCCGAGCATTGCAGCACGCCGCGATCGGCGAGTGGCTGGAGACCCATCCGGAGAAGTCCGACCTGACCCTGCGAACGGCCAGCAGGATCGCGCACCACTTCTACACGGCGGCGTGCCTCGCCGACGAGCTCGGCAACGTCGCCGAGGTGCCGGCCGGTCTCCGCGCCCGTGCGCTCCACTCGCTCGAGCGGGCGGCGTTGCTCGCGGAGCAGGCCGACTCGAACTACGCCGCGGGCAAGGCCTACGCCCGCATCCTCCAGCTGTCCGAGCCCGACGACATCGGCCGCCGGTTGCGGGCGCTGCTCGGTCGGGCCGCCGTGCGCCTCGACCTCCGTGAGCTGGTCGGCGCCCGGGGTGACGGCGAGGCCGCACGGGCGCTCGCCGCCGAGCACGGCGACGAGTCCGGGGTGGCCCAGGCGCTGACCCTGCTGTCCGAGGTCCACGTGCTCGAGGGCGACATCGAGGGCGCCCGGACGGCCATCGACGACTCGATCGCCCGGTGGCACGCGATCGACGACGGCGCCGGGCTCGCCGATGCACTGCGCCAGAGCGGGTTCATCTCGATGCGGCAGGGCGAGCGGATCGACGCCGAGCTGAGCTTCCGGTCCGCGCTCGAGATCTACCGGTCGAACGAGGATCGTGCCGGCGAGGGATGGTGCCTCCAGAACCTCGCCTGGCTGGCCTTCGAGCAGGGTGCCGTCGACGTCGCCGACGAGTACCTCACGACCTCGATGCAGCTCTTCCGTGAGGTCGGCGACATGGGCGGGATCGGCTGGGCCTCCGGGCTGATGGCCTACGTTCGCTTCTACCAGGGCCGGACCGACGAGGCCGAGGAGCTGGCTGCCCACCCGCTCACCGAGTCCGAGCGCCGAGGGGAGCCGTGGGCCACCGGCATGATGCAGGTCCTGCTCGCCTCCATCTCGTTGTGGTCCGGACGGGTGCGGGAAGCGATCGAACGGGCCGCGGCCGCCAACGAGCAGCTCGACCGGATCGACGACGACTACGGCCGCGTGCAGTCGCTCGGCGTGCTCGGTCGGGCGCTCCTCGCCGGCGGGCGCACCGCCGAGGGCCTCGGAGCGCTCGACGAAGCCGAGCGGGTCGCCCGGTCGATGCCCCACGGGCCGCTCGTCGAGTTCGCTCAGGTCGTGCGCCTCAGCGCGCTGGTGCAGAGCGGTGACGCGGCGAGCGCGGCGAAGGTGATCGCCGAGCTCCCCGAGGTCGACGAGTTCGGGCAGGTCGCGCACATCGATCGCGAGGTCGCCATCGCGCTCGCCGAGCTCCAGATGGGCGTCGGCGATCCCGAGGCCCGACTGGATCGCCTGGCCGATCGGCTGCCGGACGGCCCCGTCTCCGCCAACTTCCAGTGCACGCTCGCCCTCGCCCGGGCCGTCGCCGGCGCCACCGACGAGGCGATCGAGCTCGCCGATCGGATCGAGCCCGACTCCTCGACCTTCGTCGATCGCCGTACGGCCGAGATCGCCGCGGGGCTCGCGGCCGCGCGAACCGGTGATCAGGACGCGACCATCGATCGGTTCGAGCGGGCCCTCCTCGAGGTCGATGGCACGGGCAGTCGCCTGTCGCAAGCGGTGGTGCGGGTCGCTCGGGCGATCGCGTACGACGCGCTGGATCTGCCCGAGGCTCCCGAGCTGGCGGCCGAGGCCGATCGACGCACCAGCGATCTGGGGCTCGAGCTCACCGGTTGGCGTCAGCTCTTCGCGGCGGCGGTCGGGTCCGGCCGGTCGCCGATGGTCTCCGGGCCGGCGTGAGTCGGCGCGACGTCGGTCCCCGTCGGCCCCGAGGTCCCGTTCGTTCGCCGGTCACGGTGCGACCTACGATCAGTCGATGGCAGATCGGGTGCTCATCGCCAAGGTCGGGTTGGACGGTCACGACCGCGGGGTGAAGGTCGTGGCCCGCATCCTGCGTGACGCCGGGTTCGAGGTGATCTACACCGGTCTGTTCCAGAGCCCCGACACGGTCGTGTCGGCTGCCATCGACGAGGACGTCGATGCGGTCGGTCTGTCGATGCTCTCCGGTGCCCACGAGGCGCTGGTGCCGCTCGTCGTGCAGCGCCTGCGCGAGGAGGGGTCCGACATCCCGGTCGTGCTCGGCGGCATCATCCCCGATGCCGACGTCGCAGCCATGCGCGAGGCCGGTGTCGCCGAGATCCTCACGCCGGGAGCGACCGCCGACGAGGTCGTCGCGGCCGTGCGCCGGGCGATCGACTCGGCGCGGACGACCACCTGAGCTCGCCGCCGGGAGCGGAACCCGGACCGACGACGACGTCGCCGGCCGGAGACGTGGCACCCTCGAGCCCATGGATCCGGATTCCGAGGACGTCCTCCGTCAGTTCCGACACGACGTCCGAAGTCCACTGAACGTCGTCCTCGGCTTCGCCGTGATGCTGGAGGAGGAGCTCGTCGGCGAGCAGGCCGAATCGGCCGAGCACATCCGTCGTGCGGCCGAGCAGCTCCTGGAGCTGGTCGAGGGACTCCCGGGCGGCGACGCGATCGATCGCGCGGCCACGACGACCGCGCAGCCCGCATCGTCGGATCGGTCCGGCGAGCTCGGCGGTGATGTGGTGCTGATCGAGGACAACGCGTCGAACGTGCGGCTCGTCGAGCGGATCCTCGCTCACCGCCCGGCGCGACGTCTGACGGCACTCACCGAGACCGCCGAGGTCGACCGATGGCTCGCGTCCGGTGCGAGCTCACCCGAGGTCGTGCTGCTCGATCGGCATCTCGGCCGGACCGACGGGCTGGACCTCGTCGACGCGATCCGTGCCGCGCATCCCGGCGTTCGGATCGTGGTCGTGACCGCCGACGCCACCGACGTCGCCCGCGGCGAGGCGATCGCGGCGGGGGCGGACGACGTGGTGACGAAGCCGTTCTCCGTCGCGCAGCTCCTCGAGGTGGTCGATCAGGCCTCGTCGCCGGCGTCGGGCTCGAAGCGGTAGCCGAGCCGTCGATCAGGCCTCGTCGCCGGCGTCGGGCTCGAAGCGGTAGCCGACGCCACGGACGGTTGCGATGCCGGCCTCGCAGTGGGCCGCCTCGAGCTTGTTCCGGATGCGGCGAACGTGCTCGGTCACCGTCGCCGGATCCTGCCACTCGCTGCTCGACTCCCACACGTTGCGGAGGAGCTGCTCGCGGTTGAAGACCCGGCGTGGGCTCTGCACGAGGAAGGTGAGGAGGTCGTACTCCTTCGCCGTCAGGTCGAGGAGCTCGCCCCGGACCCGCACCTCGCGCGCGTTGCGGTCGATCTCGATGTCGCCCGCGGACAGCTGGTCCTCGACCGGAGGACGGGACCGGCGCAGGAGCGAGCGGACACGGGCGGCGAGCTCGCCGGGGTAGAACGGCTTGACGACGTAGTCGTCGGCGCCGAGATCGAGCCCGGCGATGCGGTCGGCCTCGTCGCTTCGCCCGGTGAGGAGCACGACCGGGACCTCGCTGGTCCGGCGGATCTCGACGAGGATGTCGAGCCCGCTCGTCCCGGGCAGGCCGATGTCGAGGATGATGAGATCGGGGTCGTCGGCGTTGATGAGCTCGAGGGCGTCGGGACCCGATGCCGCGTCGAGGACCTGGACCGAGTCGGCCGAGAGCGCCTTCTTCACCAGTGCCCGCACGGCCACGTCGTCATCGACGACGAGCACCTTGTTCGTCGCGAGGATCGTGCCGGTCATCTCGTTGCCTCCGTGGTCTCAGGTACCTCTCCTTCGGGACAACGCAGGCTCAACTTGAGGAGTTGGGCCGGGCTAGGGTCGACCGGCCGGAGAGGGGCGAGATGACGGACACCGAGGTCCTGGGGATCGATGGCGAGCGGGTCGAGGCCTGGTTCGTCGACCACGTCGATGGTGCCGTCGCGCCGCTGCGCTTCGAGCTCCTCGCCGGCGGGCACTCCAACCTGACCTACGAGGTGACCGGTGCCGACGGGCGGCGGTTCGTCCTCCGTCGGCCGCCGACCGGACCGCTCCTCGCGAGCGCGCACGACATGGCTCGGGAGCATCGCATCATCGCCGCGGTCGGCCCGACGAGCGTCCCGGTCCCGGCAGCCCTCGCGCTGTGCGAGGACGAGGCCGTCAACGGTGCTCCGTTCTACGTCATGGACTACGTCGAGGGTGACGTGCTCCACGATGACGTCACGACGATCGAGCGCGTGCCGGCGTCCCTTCGCCCGGGCCTCGCCTGGTCGCTCATCGACGTGCTCGCCGATCTCCACGAGCTCGACCCGGACGCCATCGGGCTCGGCGATCTCGGCAAGAAGGCCGACTACATCCCCCGGCAGCTCCGTCGGTGGTCACGCCAGTGGGAGCAGTCGAAGACCCGCGACCTCCCCGCCATGGAGCAGATCCACGCCTTCCTCGAGGCCCGGGTCCCCGAGCAGGTGGGTGCGTCGATCGTGCACGGCGACTACCGCTTCGGCAATTGCCTCAGCGCCGACGGTCGCATCGCCGCCGTGCTCGACTGGGAGCTCTGCACCCTCGGTGACCCGATGGCCGACGTGGGGTACCTCATGAACAACTGGATGCAGCCGGGCGAGTCGGCGATGGGGCGGGACGCTCCCCCGACCGCGGCCGGCGGCTTCCCCGATCGCGCCGAGGTCCTGGCCCGCTACGCGGACCGGACGGGGCGGGACGTGTCGATGGTCGACTACTACCGGGCGTTCTCGTACTGGCGGCTGGCGGCGATCGTCGAGGGGGTCCTCGCCCGCTACCTGGCCGGCCAGATGGGCGAGCACGACGATCCGACCGTGTTCCGGGTGCAGGTCGACGCGCTGGCCGAGGCGGCGTCGGAGGCCATCGACCGGTTGGGCTGAGCCGTCGGCAGCTGCGAGCGACCGCTCAGCCGGCGGGGGAGTAGAGCGTCACCGAGACGCCACCGGGCGCCTCCAGCACGCACCGCAGCTCGTGTGGCCCGCGTTCGATCGGACCGACGTCGGCGCCGCCGCTGACCAGCTCGGCCCGACTCGCCTCGACGTCGTCCACCTTGACGAGGATCCCGGGCCGGTCGTCGGACCGGTCGGTCCCGGCGAGGGAGAGGCGGGTGCCGCCGAGATCGAACTGGGCCCATCGATCGCCGTCGACGAAGGTGGCCTCGATGCCGAGCGTCCGACCCCACCAGCTCACGGCGGCGGGGAGGTCGTCGACGGGCACCACGGAGCTGAGCTTCTCGGCAGTCACGGACGCAGTCTCGCGGATCGCGGATCACCCCATGAGGCGAGGCTGGTTCTCGCCGTCGTCGGGCTCGTCGTCCCGTGCCGTCACCTGACGGGGCACCAGGTCGACGGCGGAGAGCGTCGGCAGCTCCTTGGGGGCTGCCGCCCCGTGCTCGGCCAGCCGCCGGGCGCTGGGCAGGAGACGGCTCTCCATGGAGCCGATCGCCTCGTTGTAGGACTTCACCGACCGCTCGAGGTGGGTGCCGATCTTCGACACGTACCCGGCGAACGTGGCGGTGCGCTCGTAGAGCTCCCTGCCGAGCTCGGCGATGCGCCGCGCATCGTCGGCCAGTCGCTCCTCTCGCCACCCGAGCGCCACGGCCTTGAGCAGCGCCACCAGCGTCGTCGGCGTGGCCAGGACGACGCCGTCGCGCAGGGTCTGCTCGAGCAGCGTCGGGTCGTGCTCGCAGGCCGCGGCCAGGAAGCTCTCGCCGGGGACGAACATCACGACGATGTCGACCGCGCCGTCGACCGACGAGGCGTAGTCGCGCCTGGTGAGCGCCTTCGCGTGCGCCCGCATGGCGGTGGCGTGGGCGGCGTACCGCTCGGCCACGTGCTCGTGATCGTCGCTGTGGGTCGCCTCGAGGTAGGCGTCGAGCGGGACCTTGGAGTCGACGACCACGGCCCGGCCACGGGGGAGCCAGACGACGAGGTCGGGGCGACCGGCGCGATCGGTCCCGGTGACGTGGAGCTGCTCGTCGAAGTCGCAGTGCTCGACCATCCCGGCCAGCTCGACGACCCGGCGCAGCTGCAGCTCGCCCCACGAGCCGCGCGCCCGGACGTCCTTCATCGCCGAGGCCAAGGTGCGGGCCTCGGACTCGAGCCCGCTGGTCGTCCGGTGGAGCTGGTCGAGCGCCTGTCGCAGCGAGCCGGTGTCGCGCTGGCGTGCCCGCTCGACCTGCTCGAGCTGGGTGGCCAACTTGCCGAGGTGCTCCTGCACCGGCCCGACCAGTCCCTGGACCGCCTGCTCCCGATCGCTCGACTCCTGCCTCGCGGCCTGCTCAAGGCGCGCGAACCGCTCCTGGGCGACCTCGAGGAACCGCTTGGTGGAGGCGTCGAGGGCACGGTTCGACAGCGAGTCGAACGCCTCGAGCAGCCGGTCTTCGTTGCGCTGCGCCGCGTCGAGCCGTGCGGCGTGGGTCTCGGCTTCGTGCGCAGCCCGACGAGCGGCATCGATCTCGGCCTGTGCCCGCTGCTGCAGCTCGTGGAGGCGCTCGTCGCCGATCCGAGCGGCGTCGTGCAGGGCCGCGGCCGACGCCGTCTGGTGGTCGGCGAGGCGGCGCTGGGCCCACGCGGCGAGCACCGCCGCACCGACGACGGCGCCCACGACGATCCCGACGAGGAGTGCGACGAGGTCCATGCCGACCACCGTAGGAGGGGGGTGTCGCACGGCCGCGGATGGCACCGGTCGGCGCCGGGACGCGAACCGGCCGGCGGCCCCGGAGGACCGCCGGCCGGTGTCAGCCGTTCAGCTCAGACGAAGGAGCAGATCAGCCCTGGAACGAGCCGCCCTGGCCCTCGACGTCGATCGGATCGCCGACCGACACGAAGGTGAGCGCACCGTCCACGACCTGGATCTCCTGGATCTGTGCGGCCTCGGTCCAGTAGGCGTCGTTGACGCCGTCCAGTCGCTTGGTGCCGCCGAGCGCGAAGTCGTCCTGCCAGTCCATGTTCCAGGTGGCGGCCATCAGGTTGACCCGGTTGAGCCCGCCCGGCAGCGCTGCGGCATCACGCAGGATGGCCTCGACCATGGCCCCGTAGTAGACGCCGGTCGAGAACGAACCGTCCTCGCAGGTCACACCGCCGTACTCGTCGAGCACCTGCCGCGTCAGCTGGATGACCGGATCATCCTCGAAGGTCGGATCGCCGCAGATCTTGTTGGAGTTGGTCATGCGGACGCCGGCACCCTCTTCGGCGATCAGACCGCTCTCCTCCTGCACCGCAGCCGAGAAGCTGGCCAGGTTGTTGCAGGTGTACGACATGAAGAAGCGTGGTCGCCACGTCGACTGGGCGACCGAGGCAACGGTCTGCGGGCAGAACGCCGCCGTCGTACCCGCCACCAGCACGTCTGCGTCGCTGGCGACCAGCGTCGTCATCTCGTTCGAGACGTCCGGTGCCGCCGGGTCGTGGAGGATCTCCTCGACGAGGTCGATGCTGGAGCAGGCGTCGCTCTCCTTCAGCGTGTTCAGGTACGTCGTGCCGAAGTCGTTGTTCATGATCAGCGCCGCGACGGTCGCACCCTCGCCGAACTCGTCGACGATGGCCTGGCACCAGATGTTGGTCTCGGTGACGTAGTTGAGGATGTTGCCGACGGTCCAGGGGAAGTTCGCCGGGTCACCCCACAGCGGGAAGCCGGTGGAGTTCAGGAGCTGCGGGACGCAGTTCTCCTGGGTGATCGGCCGAGCCGCCAGGTTGTTGGGCGTGCCGATGAGGTGGGCGAAGGCGAAGATGTCGTCGACCTCGATCATCTCCTCGACGTTGGCGACGGTCCGACCGGCCTCGTAGGCGTCGTCCTTGGTCACGAGGACCAGGTTCTTGCCGTCGATCGGGTCGGTGTCGTTGATGTAGTCGAAGTAGAACTGCATGCCGTCACCGATGGCGCCGAAGGCCGCCAGCTGACCGGACTGCGGGCCCGACCAACCGATGCGGATCTCGTCACCGTCGACACCCTGGACCGGGTTCCAGTCGTCGGGGCACTCGTCGAGGTTGAGCGTCGTGCCGGCCGCGACCTCGACGGCCCCCTCGAGCGCCAGCTCGCCGCCAGCCGCTGAACCGTCGTCGGTGGCCTCGGTGTCGTCGGTGGCCTCGGTGTCGTCGGTGGCCTCGTCGGCCGCCTCGGTGGTCTCGGTGGTCTCGTCGCCGGCCTCGGTGTCGCCCGAGTCGTCGTCGGAGTCACCGCACGCCGCGGCGACCATCCCGAATGCCAGCATCAGGGCCAACAGCCTGAGCCATCGCTTCTTACGCAACATGGTTCCCCTCTCTGGGTGTCACTCCCGCAGGAGTCTTGGTTCGCGGAGGCAGGTCAGGGACGCCGCCGCCCGCACAGTCTGTCGCACGACCGATGGCCGTGTGGGTCATCCGCCCCCCGAGGCGGTCGATTCGGCCGGGGCACGGTCGGCGTCGGCGCCGGCATCGGCGTCCACAGCGACCGGTGTCGCCGCGGCTCCGAGCGGGTTCTGCGGGATCACTCGCAGGAACCGGGCCTTGGTCCTCATCCCCCACTGCGCGATGCCGCCAGGGAGGAAGAAGGTGAGGACGATGAGCAGGATGCCGAGGATCAGGGTGCCGGTCGGCCCGTCGAGCCATCGTTCGGGGACGAGGACGACCGACTCGGTGGAGCTCGCCCAGTCGGGCACGAAGGCGATGACGAGGCCGCCGATGACGGCGCCCGACTGGGTGCCGACACCGCCGACGACCAAGCCGACGATGAAGTTGATGGCCAGGAGCTGGGTGAAGTCGAGCGGGGCGGCGATGCCCAGCTCCATCACGTAGATCACACCGCCGACACCGCCGAGCGCCGACGCCACGCCGAACGACAGCGTCTTGGTGTAGGCGAGGTTGACGCCGGAGACGGCGGCGCCGGTCTCGTTGTCGCGGATGGCCCGCATGGCTCGGCCCGGACGGGACTTGACGAGGTTCTTCACCATCCAGAAGCAGATGGCGGCGATGGCGACGAAGATGAAGAACTTCCAGAGCCGGTCCTCCTCCCGGGAGGAGAGGTCGCCGTCGCCGAAGAAGTCGCCGACGAGCGGGATGCCCTGGAGGAAGCCGGCGATGCCGTCCCACGGGATCCACGTGGGTGCGACGACGTCGGCGTCGATCAGCTTGCCGCCCGCGCCGTTGGTGTACTCGGCCAGCCGCTCGGTCTGGACGATCGACGGGAAGACGGCGGCCAGACCCAGGGTGACCAGGGCCAGGTAGAGCCCCTTCACCCGCAGCGCCGGGAGGCCGAAGAGCATCCCGATCAGGAAGCAGA
>JAAUYI010027165.1_pt1 | contig 11089 bp, 1 predicted proteins | sample 7278041 | NCBI WGS metagenome assembly JAAUYI01 (sample SAMN14350216, study PRJNA611818) | marine sediment metagenome | isolation source: surface marine sediment (0.6m) | place: French Polynesia: Moorea | collected 2018-08
GCTGCCAATCAAATCAGAACTGTTGAAGCTGTTGATTCCCAGACGCGGAGTCTCAGAATTGATGCTGAGTTTGATGAAGATTTGACCACAGCAACAGCCTTTTTTATTCCTCGTAAAGGACAAGGCACGATCCAAAGTGAGGGGACGACAGTAACAGGTGATGAAGCCACTGCTTTTACTACCGAATTAGAAGTAGGTGATATCATTATTGCTGCCAATCAAATCAAAACTGTCAATGCTTTCAATCTCGTAATCGATACTGCCTTTGATGAGGGAAATTTATCCAACAAGCCCTTCTCGTTTTTCAGTCAAACTGCTCTCATAGCTGCTACTGCTAACGGTGGTGTCTTCCGTTCCTTGAATAATGGTGGACATTGGGAAGCTATCAATATTGGTTTAACAGATCTAGAAATTCGCTCTCTAGCAGTTCACCCTCACAATGGTTATCTCTTTGCAGGTACAGCAAATGGTCGCTTGTTCCGCTCCACCAACTTGGGTAATGTCTGGAATCCTATAGATGTAGGACTGAGTTCTCAGTCAGTAGAAGCAATAGCGATTACGCTACCGCATAGCCTACGGATCGCAGATAATGACAAGCAATTACCCGAAGCAGAATTACCCATGGACATTCTATTCGCTGGAGCAGGAAATAAACTCTTCCGTTCCCGCGATTATGGTCGCAACTGGCAGGATATTCACTGGCAACGCATCAATCAAGGCTTAACCTCTCTGACGGTTCAAGCGATCGCAATTCACCAAGAACAGGAAAAACTCTATCTCTTTGCGGGTACTCGCGAAGGTGCATTTTCTTCTAGCGATGGCGGACAGCATTGGCAACCTATCAATGATGGTTTAACTAGTCCAGATGTGCGAGCTTTATTAGCTTATTCCTCCAGTTTGCAGTTATTTGCTGGGACCAAAGAGGGTCTGTTTCGTTCTACAGACTATGGTAAGCATTGGAATGCTGTTAACATTGGCATTCCCCAGACAGAAATTCGCGCTTTAGCTTGGAATCCCACAACCAAAATGCTATTTGCTGCCACTTTTAGCGATGGCGTGATTCGTTATTCTCCTGAAAGCGATCGCTCAGTACCATTAGGCTTAAGCGATGCCTATTTGCAAGCGATAGTGATCGATCCTGGCAATGGCTATATCTTTGTCGGCACTACTAATAGCGGGATATTTCGTTCTCCCAATCAAGGCAACAGTTGGCAACAATTCACTAAAACCAGATCTGGGACTGGTACGATTACCAGCGATGGCGTTAACATTACAGGAAAAAATACCAAATTTGCTCAAGAATTGAGAGTGGGCGATCAAATTACCGTTGCAGGACAAAGAAGAAATATAGTTACCATCGCTTCGGAACCCCTTGAGCGCAGTATGACCAGCATGACAATCGATCAGCCATTTAGTCGGGATTTGCGATCGAGTACCAACTTCACAATTCATACTGGTTTAACCAATCTTAATGTAACAGCCCTAGCGGTTTACCCCTTACCAGGCTCAGGTGCGATCGCCAGTAATGGTAATACAGTCACAGGAATTACAATCAAAGGAAGTGAAACAAAATTCAAAACTGAACTAAAAGTAGGCGATACGATCACAGTTGCAGGTCAAACCAGAACAGTAACTAAAATTGATTCTGACATCGAACTTACCGTTAATGAAGATTTTACCAATTTGCCTGCTGGAACAATCTTTTCCATTTCTGGAATGGTTCAAGAAGGTGCGATTAGCAGTTTTGATTCCCAGATCATAGGAGAGGGAACAGCTTTCAGCAAGTTACGCAATGGTGATGTGATTACAGCTGTCGGTCAAGATCGAACGATTAGGAAAATTATTTCTGATACTGAATTGCTCATAGAAGAAAAGTTCACTGCTTTACCTGCTGGAACTCCTTTCACCCGTGACCTTCTCTTTGCCGGAACCGCAGGCAGTGGCATTTTCCGCTCCACTAACCAGGGTCAACGTTGGGAAGAAGTGAATTCAGGACTGGAGAATCATCTTGAGATTCGCTGCCTGAGCATAGATAAGTATAGTAATCGGATTTTGGCGGGAACTGCTTTAGGCGGTGTTTTTGGCTCTACTGATTTGGGTGAGCATTGGCAAAGTCTCAATACAGGTTTAACTAATACGGATATTCGGGCGCTCTCAATTGACTCTACTAATCTTTTTGTCGGTGGTATTGGTATTTTGCTATCTAAGGATTGTTTCTATAGCACTGAAGTCCAACCCGATGATTGGCTCTACGTTTTGCGTCCGCCTAAAACTACTTCCGTGGAACAAAAATGGCAAGTGAGAAATCTCGATCGATTTGAGGGAAATCTAACCACCCTGAATAATGAAGATATCACCTTGTATCCCGCGACGGAGGAAGACACCACAATCAGCGAGGTGTGCAAAATAAATATTCCACCCAATGATCAGCAACTACCCCAAATCATATTAGAGAAGGATTTAACCAATAGTTACGATCCAGCAACCGTAACTATCTACGGCAATATTGTCGAAGCAACTCATGGGGAAACCATCAGTGAAGAGATACTCGGCAGTGGTGATGGTACAATTGCTAATCAGCGTTTTGAACTTCAAAAACCTCCCTTAAGCTTCATTTCAGCTCCCACCCCCTCAGGAGCAGTAAGCACGCTGAAGGTCTATGTCAATGATGTGGAGTGGAACCAAGCCGATTCTCTCTATTCCCTCGATCAAACAAATCAAAGTTACATCATTCGCCTTGAAGATGATGGCACAACCCAGGTTATTTTTGGCGATGGAGAACGGGGTGCTCGTCTTCCCACTGGACAGGAAAATATCGTTGCCCAATACCGTAGTGGGATTGGGAGCGAAGGTAATATTAGTGCGGAAAGTTTAGCCATCCTCAAAACTCGTCCTTTAGGGATCGAAGAAGTGACTAATCCTTTAGCAGCGACAGGAGGAGCTGAGCGAGAAGAGCTAGCAACAGCCCAAAATAATGCTCCTTTAACGATCCGTACTTTAGATCGCATTGTTTCTTTGCGGGACTTTGAAGATTTTGCCCGTACTTTTGCCGGGATCGGTAAAGCTCAGGCAGTTCCCCTCTGGATCGCAGATCGTCAATTAGTCCATATCACTGTAGCTGCTGCCCAGGGTGCGACCGTTCCTGTAGACTCAATTCTCTATCAGAATCTGGTGAATGCGATCGATACTGCCAGAGATCCTGTACAACAGGTACAAGTTGATTCCTATGAAAGGGTCATCTTTAACCTAGATGTCAAAGTTGTCATCAATCCTCGCTATCAAACAGAAAAAGTACTGCAAGATATCCATGAGAAATTGAAGCAAAGATTTTCCTTTAAACAGTCTGAGTTTGGACAAGCTATTACTGCTTCAGAAATTATTGCCACCATCCAAGAGATTGAAGGGGTTACTGCTGTCGACTTAGACACACTCTATATCCGTGGTTCAAGTAAAGTCCTCAACCAATCCCTTATTGCCCGAAAGGCGCGCTGGGATTCCCAAAAAAACCAAGTTGACCCTGCTCAATTATTGTTTCTTGATGCTAACAGTATCATCCTATCCCCAAGCTTAAACTCCTTAGAAGCATGACCCCTAGCGAACGTCTATATCGACTATTACCAGCGATTTACCGCATTCGGGACTACGAACTGCGATCGCCTCAAAAACAGGATTCTCAAAAAGATGGTCCACTAGAGAAATTTTTGTTGGCGATCTCGCAAGAATTGCAGATCCTAGAGATGGACATTGGCGATCTGTACGAAAACTGGTACATCGAAACCTGTGATGACTGGGTTGTGCCCTATATTGGAGACTTGGTAGGCATTCGGGAATTATACGCTGCTAGCTCGTCAGAGATAATTCCCGCAGGTCAGCGACCCTATGGCATTCAGGAACGACGGGCTTATGTTGCCAATACCATCGCCTATAGAAGGCGCAAGGGAACCGCATCCGTACTAGAACAACTAGCACGAGACGTTACAGGCTGGGGCGCAAGAGTAGTGGAGTTTTGGGACTTGCTGGCACTTGCCCAAAATCTAGACCACATCCGCAAACAAAATAAAACCGTCAATCTCCGTTCGACGACACAATTAGAGTTGTTAGGAACTCCCTTCGAGTCAGAAACTGCCTACACAATTCAGGTGCGACCAACTAGAAGCGGTAATGGTCGCTACAATGTCCCCCACATTGGCTTATATATCTGGCGACTGTCAAGTTATCCGATTCAACGTGGCACAGCCCGTCTGGTTAACAATATAGCTCCTGAATTAGTTGGGCGTTGTTACAGCTTCAGCCCTTTAGAAAATTCTGAGATACAACTCTTTAATCGTCCAGAAACTGAAACCGAAATTACCCAACTTGCTGAGGAAATTAATTTACCCATTCGGTTGCCTCGTCGTCCAAATTTTGAGGGTTATCAGGGCAAAAACCCCGTTTTGCAAATTTTTATCAACGGTCAAACCGATCCTATCTCTCCCGAAGAAATTCTAATTACTGCTCTTGTTAAGCCTTCAAACGGACAAGAAGAATCTAACGGAGATGATTGGCTGATACCCATACCATCTTCTTCTCAAGGGGATGAACCCTCACAAAGAACTAAAATTGTGGCTGTCGATCCCCAATCAGGCAGAATCGCTTTTCTCGATCGCAGTCTACCCCAAAGAGTTGAGGTGAGCTACTCCTACGGTTTTAGTGGGGATATTGGCGGCGGTCCTTATGAGCGGGATGACGATATTCCCCAGCTACCTACTGGAATATCTCATAATTTTTCCCTAACTTGGGAGATCGAGCAAGCCACATCAGCTAGTCTCAATCCCTTGGCAGATGCAATTCAAAGTTGGAATGGCACTCTTTTAGCTTGGCAAGGTTTACGCAACCATATCTGCATTCCCCTGGCTAAAATTACCATTGACCCTATCAATGTAGTATCTCTACCTAGCAAATCAGAATTGCGATCATTTCAGGCGGGGATTATCAAAGGGTTAAAGGTTATTGCTATTCCTGGAACTACGGTTGCTGTAGTGACTCCTGGTCGAGCTATTGATGGCAAAGGACGAGCGATCGATATTAACTGTAGTTCCTCTTTGGATCTGAGCCAGATGAATCTCGATGTTCTGCCACAACAAGATGTGCTACTAGTTGTCTCCTATCGGGCTGGGCTTGATAATCAAACTTGGCAGTTTAGTCTAATTCCTGTTAGAGAGTTTCTTGAGCATAGCGATCGCTATCCTGACGATATTTATCTGACTTTAGCCTACTTAGTATTAAATGAAAGAAGCGAGATTTTAAAGCAGGATCACGAAGTCGCAGCAGGCTCAGCTCCTAAGACAGTTCCCTCTCTCCCGCCTCGCCGCGAATTTTCCCCTGGTAAAATTAGAGGTTTGAACGTTTTAACTCCTCCTGGAGCCTTAGAAGCAATAGTAGGTTCTGGTATAGCAGTAGATGATCGAGGACAGGTTATGCTGCTCTCTTGCAACACAACAGTTTCGTTAAAAGAACATCAAGGTAAAACAGTCTGGTTATTAATTTCCTATCCTTCTCGTTCCACTCAGCAAACTTATCAATTAGATGTCATTTCCGATGCTGATGCCGAAAATCCAGAACGCTATCCCAAAAAAACCTATCTGCGACTGGCACATTTAGAAGTTCCCATAATTAGCATTAATCTCACTGAAGGAAATGCCCAATCTGCTACTCAGGAAAATTCAGAGCAACCAGTTGTCGTTAAAGGTCTTCAGGTAAATATAGGAAACAATCTAGGGGAAATTATTGTTCGTCAGGGTAAAGCAATTGACCGTAAAGGAAACACGATTACACTCAAGCAAGATTATCATCTTGACCTTACTAGTGTTGCTGGTCAAACCCTAACTTTATTCATTTCCCAGCAAAAAGGTTTGGGATGGCAACCGCTCAAGGTCATTTCACTAGCTAACTCTAGCGAAGATTGGCAACAATTAGGGATTGTTCCTGAGCAACCATCTAAGAAACCAGATGCTCTTGAACAGCCATCTAAAGAACTAGAAAAGATAACAAAAGGAATCATACTTATTCGGGATGATGCTACTTACTCAGGGAATCTAGAAATTAAAATTCCTGCCGATCGACAACTAACAATTATTGCAGCTAATGGTCGCCGTCCTCATATCTTAGGCAACCTCTCAGTTCGGGGGATTGCTCCTGTTAAGCCACCAGAAACTCCCAACACTATTGATCAGGGTGAGTTAACCCTGAATGGACTACTGATTGAAGGTCAGCTTGCCGTTGCAGCAGGTAATCTCAGATGGTTAAACGTAAGTCACTGCACCCTAGTCCCCGAACAAAAAGGGCTAATGGTCTATCCCTCCCCAACTAGCATCGATGCTGAAGATGGAGAAACTTGGAATCTCATTGCTTTGGTAATGTATTGTATCAACCTGATCGGTAAGCTGATCCAAACAGGACTTAAAAGCGATCGCCAGCCTCCCCAAAAACTACTAACCCAATTGAATCAGTTAGCTTATCAAGAAGCCCAGCGCATTTTCCTGATTCTGCAACAAGTTGTGAATCGCAACTCCAATCAAGATTCTATTCTGGAGCAATGCTTGTGTATCGGGGATTCAGAGGAGGTCATTCCCGTAGATTATTCCAATATTCGACTCAAAATAACGATTTTACAGAGTATTTGTGGCGCGATTCAACTGACAGATACCATACCAGACCTAGAAATTGCAGACAGCATTATTGATTGTGGTTCCAAGATGAAGGGGCTTACAGCGATCGCTGCTCCTCAAACCCAAGTGAACATCGCAACTACTACTGTTTTCGGTCGCACCACCGCAGGGAATCTGGAGGCTAGTGACTGTATTTTTGACGAACCAGTAACCGTCACCCGTCGCCAAAAAGGTTGTATGCGATTTTGCTATGTGCCAGATGGCTCTCAAACTCCTCCCCGTTATCGTTGTCAGCCCGATCTGGCATTGGAAGAAGCACTAGAACCCATACCAAAAGCGATCGCTTCTTTGGCAATAGAGAAAAGCTACGGACAGCTATTTGCGGGAACAGCAGGTGAGGGTATTTATCACTCCCTTAATCGAGGAGAAAACTGGATTAAGATTGAGAATCCTGAAATAGCAGCGCAACATATTACCTCCCTGATTGCCAATGCTGAAACTTTAGCTGGTACTATTACCAGTCAGGGAACTACTGTTACAGGCAGAAATAGTGCTTTTACCAAGGTTTTCCAGAAGGGAGATGTCATTATTGCCCATAATCAGGTTAGAACCGTTGATGATATTCTTTCCGATACAAACCTGACAGTTAATGCCTCTTTTGAGGGAGAAGCTCTTTTACCCGAAACTTCCTTTTCGATTCCCCATCAAGGAAAAGGCAAGATTAACAGCGATCGAGTCACTCTCAGTGGTCAGGGAACAGCTTTTACTACTGAACTAAAGACTGGTGACACCATAGTCATCGAAGATCAAGAAAGAAATATTACCAATATTATTTCTAATTCGATCTGCACGATTGATTCACCCTTGGACTTAACTTTAAATCGCTTTACTTCTTTCAATATAGTTCGTGATGGAATTAGCCTAGAGGGGACAGGAAAGATTATTGGTGTTGTAGTAAAAGGAAGTAATACAGCTTTTACTAGCGAACTACAAGAAGGCGATATGGTTATAGCAGCAGATCAAATACGCACCATTACTTCTATTCAATCTGATACTCAAGTCACAATAGATTATGCTTTTGAAACTAAGTTAGAGAAAACGCCCTTCTTCCTTCCCTATCGAGTTCACGGCACAATTTCTAGCACAACAACTACTATTAAAGGGGAAAATACTACTTTTACTAAAGTCTTCCAAGTTGGAGATGTCGTTATTGCTAATAATCAAATCAGAACCATTACTGACATCAATTCTGATCGAGAACTGATTATAGATTGTGCTTTTAAAGACTATAGTTTTCGTAACGTACCAATCAAGTTTTGGCTGCGTCTTCTAATGATGGATAGTCTAGCTGGTATTCTATTTCTATACGAGTCCCTTAGGGCAGATTTAGCAGAAGGAACCCCTTTCTTTATTCCAGGTAGAACCTATATTTTTGCTGGCACTAGCAGTGGTGAAGTTTGGTTCTCCCCAGGTAGGATTGAAAACTGGCAACAAGTCAATACTGGCTCAAACAATACAGCAATTACTGACCTAGTGACCTATGCCCCAGTAGGAAAGGGAACAATCTCTAGTGCTATGGTTGCAGACAATAGCGATCGAGTCCAAATCATTGGTAACAAAACTGCTTTCCAGACAGAATTAGCAGTCGGAGATACCATTACCGCTGCTGAGCAAACTAGAACTGTTCTGAAAATTATTTCTGATACTGAACTCAACATTGATCGCCCTTTTCAAGATACTTTACCCCTCGGGACAACTTTTAGGATTAATCACTTCCTTGCTGGAACAGCAGGTAATGGCGTTTTCCGCTTTCGACAAAGGGGACAGAATTGGCATCCTCTAAATCAGGGTTTGACTAATCTCAATATTACTGCTTTAGCTATCGGCAAAAATCAACAAATTTTTGCAGGAACAGCAGGAGGGGGAGTCTGGCGCTTTCCCGCAGCAGGAAATAGCTGGGAAGCTGTCAACTGTGGTTTAAGCGATCTACAGGTAACCGCAATTGCTATTGATGAGGAAGGAACAATCTTTGTGGGAACTGAAGTAGGAGGAGTATTTGTCTCCACTGATAACGGCGATCGCTGGTCAACGGTGGATGGCAGTCCAGTCAATCTCAAGGTTACAGCTTTAATTGCTTACTCACCAAAGGGAATAGAGCCAAGGCTCATTGTTGCCACAGCAGGTGGGGGGATCTTTACCACTACAAGCGATAGCCTTGACCAGCAAGAGACAGAGAATTTAAGTATTCTCAACATTACCACCATGGTCAGAGGTACCAATAAAGAGCAGATTTTTGCTGGGACATCCCTAGGTAGTATTCTTTCTTCCCAGAATAGGGGAACAACCTGGATTACTCGCGATCGCAGTCTAGTGAATGTCGAGCAAAAGTTGGCACTTCTAGCTCAATTACAGCCCAATTTTACATTTGAGAACTATGGCGCTTCTGATTATGCTCAACTAGGACAAGCATGCCCGCCACAAATTTACACTGGTGCAGAGGATGGTTCTGAGATGGGTGTTTTCAGCTATTTGAAGCAGCCACAGCGCCAACAAAATTTAGAAACCAGTTTAGACGATTATTTGCGATTTGGGCTAGAAAAAAGCATTTTTTATATTACCTAAAGGAGATTCTTATGAAAGGAGATTTTACCCGATCTACCTTTAATCCAGAAAAGCACTACAGTAGCGTCCGTATGCAACAGGGACGTCTACAACTCGATGCTGAGTGGAATGAAGCGTTTGATATTCTAGATCACTTAAACCAAGTTCAAATTAAAGATTTAATTGGACTTTCTGGTGTGCCAACAAGCAACAATAATGAGTTAAACTTTAATATCACCCCTGCCAATCCAGAAGACGGTTATTTTAAAATTGCTCCTGGTCGGATCTATGTAGGGGGTATTTTATGTCAGTTGGAAACAGAAACTGATTATCTTCACCAACCCGATTATCCCAAGTCCTCTTGCAAGGCATTGGGGCAAGAAACATTGCAGGAAGGAGATTACATTGTTTATTTAGATGTGTGGCAGCGTCATATTACGGCAGTTGACGATCCTGAGATTCGCGAAGTCGCTCTAGACAACGTTCCCGACACAGCTACTCGTACCAAAACCGTCTGGCAAGCCAAGTTACTCCAACTTATTAGCGGTGATGCCAAGAGGGAGTGGGAGGACTTTCTGCAACAGCGCAAAGAGCGCGACATATCTCTTACTCCCTCAGTGTCTGAGAATGCGAATTTAGAAAATCACCTCTATCGTGTAGAAATTCATGAAGGGGGAACAGCAGGAGAGGCTACATTTAAGTGGTCTCGTGATAATGGATTCGTTGTCAGTGCTATTGAAAAAATTGACGACAATATTATTACGATTTGTCAGAATAACAATGATGCTTGGCGACTTGCTCGACCGAGACAATGGCTCGAAATTATACGAAGCGACCCAACTGAAAACTGGGAATTGGCTGGTAAACCAGGTATTTTAGCGCGTTTGCAGCGCGTTTCTGGCAACAAGCTAATTCTCGATCCAGCCAGCATTAAAAATCCCCGCGAGCTGACCTTGCCCAAGCAATTCTCCACCCAAAAAAATCAAGAACAAAAGTTCAAAATTAGACTATGGGACTACACCATTGATACAGGCGAAAAGGCCGGAATTCCAGTTTCTTCGGACAATAATTCGGGATTTATACCGCTTGAGGGAGAAGGTATCGAGGTTAAATTTGAGGGAGAAGATAATTATCAGACTGGTGATTATTGGCTAATTCCTACCCGTCGCAATAGTCAAAATCTTCTTGAATGGCCTGAGGATAGTGAAAATATAAATTCAGATTCTTATTTATCTCTACCCCCGAACGGAATTAAACATTACTATAGTCGTCTGGCACTAATCAAATTCACTAATCAAGATGTAGAGTTTAAGAAGGAGTACCGCGAATTTTTTCCCTCCCTAATCAATTGTTTAGCTCGGACAGATACTTTTAATATTGGCAGCTTACAAGTCCAGGAGCAAGTTCCAGAAGCTCGGGGAACAATCTCCACCCAGAATCGAGATTCTCATATTGTCGAAGGTAGCGGAACTGCTTTTACCGAACAAGAACTAGAAGGATATGCCATCCTAGCTTCAGGTCAGACTCGAACAGTAGAACGAGTAATTAACAACCTTCAGCTTACAGTGAAAAAAGCCTTCGATCCTCCCCTAGAAGAAGGGACATCTTTTTTCATTCTTCCCCAGGGTCAAGGAACGATCGCTAGTAGCGACCCCAACAATCCTGATGATGTTACAGTTAATTACTTTGATGGTGATTTGACAGAGCTTGATGTGGGTTATTCGATTGTAGCTCAGGGTCAAGTCCGCACTATTCAAGCGATCAATCCTCAGGGTGGCACTCTAACAGTCAACCAACCTTTTAATCCTGCTCTAGACTTGATCGAGCCAGAAAAAGGACAA
>JAAUYI010013525.1_pt1 | contig 11084 bp, 7 predicted proteins | sample 7278041 | NCBI WGS metagenome assembly JAAUYI01 (sample SAMN14350216, study PRJNA611818) | marine sediment metagenome | isolation source: surface marine sediment (0.6m) | place: French Polynesia: Moorea | collected 2018-08
AAGACCACCAGATGCTGTGTAAGACCAGATTAAACACGAGTTTAACGAGGCAACGGCGGATGAGACGGGAAGCCTACTGTGTACACGAAGTGTCACTGTAGGTACTTCACAAAACTGACTTCCTCGCGCTAAGGAAGATAAATTAATTGAAATTGGTATTACTGCCTAAAAATCTTTCCCTCTCCTTAATAAGGAGAGGGATGTCCGACAGGACAGGGTGAGGTTTTGTATTTTATATCATCTGAAATCATCAGAGTATACGTGAAATTACGGAATCAAGAACTATCTCTCTTCTTCTAAGATTAATTCTTGAAAACGTGGTTCATTGGCAATATCATCAAAATCTATATCAGTTTTTGCCTGCTCTTTATACTGAGGATTCAAATTAATTGCTTGTTGCAGATTTTCTACAGCTAAATCAAGTTGACGTTGTAGAGCATAGCAAGCTGCTTTATTATAAAAAGCACTTGGGTAGTCGGGTTTAATCTTTAAGGCTCGATCGAAACTCTCGATCGCATCATCATCATAACCCATCATTACCAATACATAACCCCTACGATTCCAGGCTTTGTAGGCTTGGGGGTTTAGTTTCACTACTTTATCAAAAGATGCGATCGCTTGCTCGTATTCTCCCAATTCTTCCAATGCCATACCTCTATTTAACCAGGCTGTGGCATCCTCTGGTTGGTATTGTACGGCTTTATCAAAGGACTTAAACGCTTCTTTGTGGCGACGTAAATTACCAAATGCTACCCCCAAATCACACCAAGCTTGATGGTAATCTGGTTTGATTTTAATTGCCTGATGGTAGGAGGCGATCGCTTGTTTATATTTCTTCAATCTACCCAGGGCAATGCCTTGATTTAACCAAATTATGGGGTTCTCTGGTTGAATTTTAATCGCTTTTTCGTATTCTGCGATCGCTTCTTCATAACGCTTCTGACTGACGAGGGATTCTCCCTGCTTGATATAATCATCTACTTCAGATGCATCACCAGGGGAAGGGACTTTTAATTCTGGAGGTGGCAATATATCTTCTTCAACAGGGGTAGTTGTAGATTCTTCTGCTACAGTTGTATCTTCTACTGGAATTGCTTCCACTTCTTCGACTACAGCAGTATCTTCCTCTGAACTTACTTCATCCTCAACTTTGAATACTGGTTCCTGGGGAATTTCTACGGGTGTAACAGGAATTTCCTCTGTAGGTGCTGTCACTGATAATGTTGTTGGTTCAGTAACTTCTGCTAATGTTTGTTCCCTACGCTCTTGAGCATAGGTTTGCCACTCTGAAAGTTGAGAGACAAAATCAGCTTCTATTTTCTCCAGTCTTTGTACAATCCGTACTTTTTGTGCCTGGATGTAAGATTTCAATTCTGAGAATTGAGATTTAAACTCAGAACCAGATTTCTCTAAATCATCAACAATAAACTCTTTCCGGCTTTGAGTCTCTTCTAGCAATTTTGACAGTTGAGTAGATAATTCTGGTTGTAATTTTTCTAAACTGTGTAAAACGCGCTGTTTTTCTTGTTTTGCATCCTGATGCAAGTTTTCTAACTGGGATTTAGTTTGAGCAATCGACTGGGATAAATCATCTAGAGCTTGCTGTTGCTCGTTTTCTAACTTTTGTTGTAATACTAATAGCTGTGAGGCAAATTCTGGTTCTAGCTCTGCCATTCTTCCTAGCAGAATTCGCTTTTCTTGCTGTGCTTCTAACTCTAAGCCTTCTAACTGAGATTTAGCCTGAGCAATGGATTCTAATAAGTCCTCCAAGGCTTGTTTTTGTTGTTGTTCTACACCTTGTTTTAATTCTGATAGCTGTGCAGCAAATTCTGGTTGTAATTCCGTTAACCTTTCCAGAAGACTTTGCTTTTCCTGCTTGGCTTCTATCTGTAAAGCTTCTAGTTGAGATTTTGCTTGCTCTATAGATTGGACAAAATCTGCCAACAGTTGCTGCTGTTGTTGCTGGGCACCTAATTTTAATTCTGATAGCTGTGCAGCAAATTCTGGTTGTAATTGCCTGACTCTTTCCAGAAGACTTTGCTTTTCTTGCTGCGCTTCTAGATGTAAATCAGAAAACTGAGCCAGTAATTCCTGATTTGATTTTTCTAACTCAGCAAATGCACTCTGATACTGTTGTTGAGAGGTTGTTTGTAATGTAGATATTTCCTGTTGAACATCTGCTGCCAATTTCGCAAAACTGTCAACTGTTACATCCCTCTGTCCTTCCACACCTCGCTGTAATTCTGCAATTTGTGAAGCAAACTCTGACTCTAAATTACTTATTTCTTGTTGAGATTCCTGAATTTGTGCTTCCAACTCTGCCAATAGTTTTTTCTTCCCATCAGAAACATCAGAACTCACCAAAGCTAAATTATCTTGTTCCTTATGAATCTGATGTTGTAATACCCCTACTTCCCTAGTTAACTCATCAGTAATATTCTTGGCTTGTTTGATACTATTTTCAGCAGTTTCCTTAACACTATTGAGCTGAAGTTGTAAATCTTCCAACTCCTGCATTTGTCCAATGGCTCTGTCAACAATTTCCCGAATCACAGCTCGTCGCAAGAGCCAAAACAAACCAACCATAGTTACGGGAAAGGCAATCAGCATTACCAAACTGAACCCCAGTAAGAGCCGCGTACCTCCAACAGCACGCTCTACTTCTGACTTCACTTGTGTCTGAATTTGTGCATCACTGGGCAATTGTGCTACTTTCTGCTCTGTAGAACTTGTGGTTTGAGCAGAAACACCACCAACGGAAAGCAGCAATGATGAAAATACCACAGTGCTTTGCAACACTAGGGTGTAAATGAATTGATGCTTGCTTTTCATATGATTACTTTAAACCGTTGGTTATTTTTGCCAGTAGCTTGTCCACTTTCAATTTAGCAAAACAAATTGAACTTGCTTCATGGATTGTACACGGGTTTTACCAATGAGCAAGTCAACCCCTACCTCACTGGTTATTGATAAACTGACCTCATATCATACTAAATGCAATTAGTCAAATATAGTTAAATTGAAGCCGAGCTAAAACTGGAATTGAATTTAACGATAATAATAGGGTTTCAGATGTCCTTTTGGTAAGTTGTCATACGATACCGTAATTATAAAATACCCCAAATGATACAAAAAATCAAACCCCTGTAATAACGCAAATTCGTTTGATTAAATAGGAATTTATATCAATAAACTGGAGTAATATTTGGTAAATAATTGTATAGGTTTAAAAAATAAATCAAAATAGATAAATGAATAATCTGTGATTATCTGTAATGGGTAACATGCTCGATAACAGATGCCCGACTTCTTTAAGAAGTCGGGCATCTAAACACCAGCGACTGATCAAAATACGCCCAACCAATTATTCCTTTAATAGCAAGTAATATAAACTGCCATTACCGCCTGTAATGCCAGCTCGTCTACCTGCTAAATCACCCGTACCCATAAAATAATCTACCCTACCTGGAGTTTTAATGGCGCTACCAGTGTCTTGATCTAGTACAAAGCGACTTACCCGACGATATCTCAATCGTCTGCCACTAGTTGGATAGGGGAAAGAAGCATTCACTATTGCTAGGGCACCTGGAGGCATGAGAGATTTATCTGTGGCAATTGAACGCTCTGGGGTGACAGGAACGCCAATACTACCACTAGCAGGTCTACCGTTAGTTTCCTTAAAGAAAACAAAGCGTTCCCACCGGGGGAAATAACTATTCATTTCCTTGGGATTGCTCTTAAAAAAGGAAACAACCTGGGGTAATGTCAGTTTATTTAACGGTAGCTTGCCATCCTTTGCCAGTTCCTTACCAATACTTGTCCAAGGGTAGTCCGTACCACCTGCATAACCAACAGAAGTTGTTTTACCATTGGTTAGTTTGAGGGTAGCAGAACCCTGAATATGAACCATATAGGCATCCAAGCGATCGCGGAACCAAAATAGTTCTAAACCGCTTAAAGGACTTTTCTTCCCTAGCAAAGCATCCTTACCTTCTAGTTCTACCCTAGTTGGGTGGGGTGTAGCCCATTTATCAAAATCGGGTGGTAATTTATACAATGGATATTTATACTGGGCAGTGCGAACCCTACTAGCTTGGTAAACTGGCTCGTAGTAAGCAGTGAACTTAACAGTGCCTTTATTATCATTACCTACGGACTTATAAAATGTGAATTCTCGGCGTACAGCATCTTGTAATTGGGAAGCTGACTTGGAATTGACTACCAGCTGGCGAAAACGTACCAAACTACGAATGACGCGCTCTCGGGTAATTCCCTCCACCGGATAATTCTCATAAGCCTCAATTGCCTTCTTGGATTTTGTCAGGTAACGCAGGCTATTATCTATAGATTTTACCAAAGCCCAGCGATCGCCAGCTTTCCCTTTACCTTTACCACCCCAAAAAATTTGGCTATCCCAACCCAAACAAGCATGACGAGGTCTACAATTATTGCTTAAAGGCAATATCTTGAGTGGGGGTGGTGTCTCAACTTCCTTCGGCTCTTCTGGCGGCTGTAGCTGTGGTTGAGTAGGTATTGATACCGGTGGAAACTGCTGAGTTACTTGTGCTACTGCTGACCAAATTGGGTAAATCAGGGCAACACTCAAACTCAAAGACAGTAAACCAAGTTTTTTTCTCATGTTTTAAGTAAATCTTTCTACACTAGAGCTAAATATTGGTTCTACTCGGATTGCCGAAATCCGGGATGGGCGCACCACCATGTACTCCCCCTGAATGTTTTTTATTGGCACATTAATAAAATCTTCAGAAGTAGACTTGGGAACTAGTTCACCACTATACCACTTCTGGAAATCTTGAATATTAGGAAAACGCACTTCTTCGGTATGACCACCTTCTAAAAATAGATGCACCGAATATTCACTTGGAGTTCTAGGCATAAGATTGAATCATTTACAACATATTCAACCCATTGTTAACCACATCACCCCGGAATGGGAAGAGTAAGTTTTCCATACTAGGGGAGATTCAGTATCAAGTAAAAAAAATTTGTGTTTTTTTACCCATACCTATCGCCTAGGACGGAAGATTGTATGCAAACAGTTCCCAGGTTTGGGAGGGAAGGAGTGTAGACACGAAGTGGCTTCTCGTAGACACGCAGTGGCTTCCCGTAGACACGAAGTGGCTTCCCGAAGGGTAGGGTAGAGTAGGAGTGGGGGAGTGAAGGAGTGAAAGAATTAAACTGTCAACCGTCAACCGTCAACCGTCAACCGTCAACTGTCAACTGTCAACCGTCAACCGTCAACCACCAACCACCAACTATCAACCATCAACCACCAACCATATTTCTCAAAAATATGTGGTAGTGGGAGCCGGAAAGCTCCCTAAACTAGTACAGCCGATTCAACGAAAAATTAGATATATCTAATCGCAGCGATTTACCCGAGCTGTTTGCAGCAGAATCCGATCTATAGCTGAAATCAATCGCCTTCCTGACTGCCCTGGTTGATTAACCATAACGCTAAATGCGATGGTGCCATAGTCAGTATTTTCTAAGTATCCTGAAAGAGTTCTGACTCCCCGTAAAGTCCCAGTTTTGCCATGGAGTCTGCCTTGAACCGGGGTATTGTGAAAACGATTTCTTAATGTTCCGTTTACTCCAGCGATCGCCAACGAGTTGTAAAATAAATCATTCTCAAGGCTTCTATCGACTTTATTGAGATTGCCAACATACATCCCCTGAAGTAAGGATACCAATGTGGATGGTTTGGCGCGATTAGCTCGAGATAATCCAGAACCATCTACTTGTTTGTACGCATTGGTATGTAAGCCTAGAATATCGAGGGCGTTTCTTGCAGCTCTTTGCCCCCCAATACGGCGCAAAAGAGAGTTGGCTTTACTGTTTTTGCTGTAGCGATTCACCGCAGTTAATAAAGGACGAAGGGAGGCAAGCTTTTCTGGATTGATCTCGCCGTAAATTCTGACTGCTGCGGCTGTTGTCAATAGTTTGATATTTGATGCCGGAATTAAGGAAAGATTGGGGTTGAACTGATAAAGAACCTTGGCTTCCCTAACAGGTTTGATCAGAATTCCCCACCTTGCAGTCTTAAAACTTGGATTTTTAACGATAGATGTAATGGCAGACTCCAGATCCTTTTGACAAAATCTGGGCTTGATTTGCGGGACGTAGATAGGAATAGACTTGGGAAAGGACTTGGCAGGATTAGTTTTTGGGGGCTGTGGAACAACAGTAGCCTCCGCTCGGTTCAAGCTCTCCAAGTTTATACCAGCAGTCATTGTGGTTATTGTTACCATTGCCCCGGAAAGCCAAACTGGGACCTGTTTTTTAAGTCTTCGCATCTTGCCTCACGTCGCTTTTTCTCTAGAATCGTAATAAAAATTAACTTTTTTCCTAAACTACTATACCCGACGTGAAGCCGAGATGTTTAAAATCAGCAGTCAACGCCAACAAAAGCGAGGTCATTCGTGCTGGGTTACATACACTCCAATCATTATCTGACGAAGAATTGGTACAAGCTCTAGCAAGTCTAGAAAAGGTCAAAACAGGCAGACCGTCAGCTCGACTTTGTCCAAAATTAAGAATTTGGTTCTCCTTACAGGGCAAAAACCCTAGCTTTTTGGTAAAATATTTTTCAAGCCTCACTGATTGATGGTGACATTCAAAAATTCAAACCATCGTCCCACAAAGGCTTCAGCGTTAGCATTCCCGTGACTAAAAAATGGATAAAGTCGAGTTTAGAAGCTTCAGGTTTCAACATGGATGAGGTTTAAACAAATAATTTAAACCTGACTAGTTGATTTTCAATGACTTGGGGTAGGATTTTATCCAATTCCTTAGAGTTGTGGAACTGCACCATCTGTGATGTTTGCCAATCAAAAGGAAACTCACCACTTAATTGGGAACGCTGCATCTGCGCTAAGACAATTTGCTCAGAACGCTTACTTTCTATGGCATAACCTATTTCTACACAAACATGAGGACTGGGAATGAGAGTTGCAGTTTCTTTTTCTTTGTCTTGATGTTTAATGCTGGTAATTGGTGTGGTATCGGCAATAAATAGTAAACTTCTGCGGATTTTCCTCATCATAGTTGAGGATAAACGTAGGGAACCTTCCTTCGGACGATATGATTCTACCAATGTTAAAGGTAGACGCGATCGCTTATTCAATTTTGATAAACTTGTTTGCAATCCCTCTCGCAGAGAATTGCTAGCTTCAGGGTACTCACCTTGAGAACAAAAAAATATCGTTGGTTCTAGTTGCGCCAACAATGCTTGTTTGGTGAAATAGATTTCATGGCTAATCAAATCAATGTTAGCTACGCAGTACCCACCGCTACCCTCTATATAAAACTCAATATCTTCCCCTTCCAAATAACGCCTAAACCAAGTGGATTGCTTAACTTCTTCACTATCCTCCAAGAAATCTGCCCGCAATCCTGACTTTAATAAGCTTTTTTTACTGACACGAATATCTGGTGGGCGTTTCTCTAACTCCCGAATCGGCTCATATTCCTGAAGATACCATGCCCTCAGAGCAATTATTGACATAAGGCACTGCTTGAATCATCTCTTGACACTCCCCCAGATAAATCAGGGGAATTCTAGCGGAAGTCTTACGTGGGGGATAAATCCACCCACGCCTCTACGCTTCATGCTTTTAACGGACTGTCATTGACCGCACCCTCTGCATCAACTGCACCCATTACAGATACAGTTTCCTTAAGATCCAGAGGGCATGAAAAACCTGTCCATTGCCCAATATTCTGGCTGGCATTCCAATCAGCGTTACATCTGTATCCATCGAACCCTCTAAACCAATCACCATTTCGCACACCTAAGCAGCCATTACGGTGGTCAGATTTGCTAGTATATGGTGCTGGCACTGATTCAACTGAGACTCCTGCACGAATTGCTTTATATCTGGTAAACATTTCCAGCTGATAGAATGCCCATGTATCGCGGTTTTTAGCAGCGTCAGACTTTGTTTTTTTGTTTTGTTTCATCGTCTGACGGCATCCAGATAAATCTTCAAACCGCAATCCCATTCCAAAGTCCTTGGCAAACTGTACTAATTCCTTTGAAATGACGTGATTGATGTGGGTGATGATACGTCTTTCACGTTGCTCTAGTCGCTTTACTTCCTTGAGTTGTTTGGCTTGTTGGAGCTTTTTACGAGTACGCTGAAATTGTCTTCTGTGATGCTTAAGGAGTCCACCTTTCCAAAACTTAGCAAAACTTTTGGGAAGTGCAGCAACAGCAATATTATTTTGACCTCGATCTACCCCAATCCACCCCTTAACTTCGCCCGCGTCGGGAACATCCATCGACACAGATATAAGCGCGTACCAAATACCTTTTTTAGACTTGCATAACTTCAGGGAACCAAGTTTAGCCTCCCCAGAAATAATTTTGTCCAAAGTTTCAGTATGCGAAGCTTGATGAATAGAAAGAGGGATGCGTCTTTTTTTACCTCGATAAAGGCTAAAGGAAACCGTATACAGGCTTCCTGATTTACAAATCTCAAAACCTTGATTATTAACTTCAAGCCACATACGCTTAAAGTGTTTAACCTTGGTTTTTGCATTGGCGTTTCTAATTGTTTGGTTAATCCACATTGAACCAATTTCAATGTGACGAAATGCCGCACTGGTTAACTTTTTTCGCTCCTTTATTTCGATTTGCAACAAGTCATTTGCAACTTGAGTATTGATAGATGTTAATCTCTCAAACTCAATTGCTTTGGACTGATTAAGTCGATAAAAAGGAAGTTTTAGTGTCAGTGTTAGATTTGCCATATGTAAGATTTTACCATATCCTACGGATTTTGTAGGATATGAGAGGATAAATCCTCTCTCCTCGTTTTCATCCTCCGGTTAAAGCTCGGAGGCTCTCAACTTTTTTCTTGGTAGTTTTTAACTGTGTATGAGCTTACACCCAGATGTACCCCTTAAAACAACAACACCCAAGCTCCTACTAGCTGAGTTATTTCCTCTCATAATTCATTCTAGCCAGGGATGTAATTGAATTCCAATTCTGTTCAGAAGTTGGATAAATCAGTGACAGCGCCCCCTGATTCTCACAATGAGGAAATATCAACCCTCGAGATGGGTGTTGTTTGTTGTCTACGAGACAGATGTAAATTCAACAGTGCTTTTACCTCTTGATTAACTAGAATTGCTACTGCATTTATCTGCCAGGGAAGCTTGTTTATCGCTTCAATTATTAAGTTATCACACCAGAATCAGAAAAGTTATTTTTGCAACTAAAGTTTACTCAATAATTCGAGTATTTACATTTCAATTGAGCGGCAATAGCCTTGTATCATCTACTCATAAGCATATTTTGCTAGCTTATGCCATCCCTCCAAACAATGTATTTCATCATGAGTAAATACTCAGCACTTGATTAAGTTTATTGGCTTATTGTTAATAAAATATTACGCTCTATTAACAATTAAAAACCTAATTTTTCTAAGACAGCCTTGGTGGAGACAATATGTCGATTTAAGCCCAATTCTTTGGGGCTAACTCCCACAGCCAAAGCAATCAACTGTGGTAAATGTAGAACTGGTAGACCTAACTTTTTACCAATTACCTTTTCCACCTCTGGTTGACGGGAATCCAAATTGAGGTGACATAAGGGGCAGGGAGTTACCATACAATCAGCTCCAGATGCGATCGCTTCTTGGATGTGCATACCCGCCATTTGAAAAGATTGGGTGGTAGCATAGCTAGAAAGGGGCCACCCGCAACATTGAGTCCTTCCCTGATAATAAATTGGTGTTGCCCCCAGAGTGCGAAACACATTTTCCATCGCTTCTGGATTAAACCGATCTTTTTCAGGCACAGATTTTTGGGTGCGGAGTAAGTAACAGCCATAAAAAGCTGCACATTTAAGACCAGTTAATTTCTTGCTTACCCGTTGTTGAATCTCTTCCAAGCCATAATCTTGAACTAAGGCATAGAGAAGATGTTTAACTTCTGTACTTCCCCTGTAAGGCAAACAACCTTCTTTTTGCAGCAAATTATTCACCTGTGCAAAATAAGCCGGTTCATCTTTCTGACAAGCTTTGAGACGTTGATCAACATGACCAATCACACCTTGGCAAGTGCTGCAATGGGTAAGTAAAGGTAGATTTAATTCTTCTGCTAGAGCAATATTACGGGCATTAACCGTATCTTCTAGCAATTGGGAATCTTCTTTAAAAGTACCAGAACCACAGCAAGCTCCCTTTTTTAATTCTATGAGTTCGATGCCGAGAGCTTGAGAAAGAGCAACAGTTGACTGGTGGAGTTCCCCACAAGCACCTTGAGCAACACAACCAGGGAAATAAGCGTATTTTAGCGTATGGGATACCATAAGATGTAATTCATTACTTGTATTTACAAGCATATTGGCATATTCATAGTTACTTTTGGCGACTCATATGATGTCCGGTTAATTACTCATAATATTTTGTTGCGGTTAAATTTGATGTAATGCAGTAGCCACAAAGCTTTTGGGATTGCTACTCTTCGAGAAGCCGCTGAGTCGCTTTCGCGACACGCTGCGCGGTAAGCGTAAGTCCTACGGACGACCTTGCGGTACGCGGAGCGTGCGCTTTGCGCTTAGCTATGCCGTAGGCTTTACGCGTCTACGGTACGGTCGCAATGACGGTTGTTTAAGTGGACTTGATATTACTTGTTAGAAACTGACAATTACCAAAAATATTCCCAATAATTTTATGGATAAACTCCATATTAGGGATAGATTTTTGGCAACACCAGTGGCGAATGGGGGTAGCAACAGCAACATAGTTGTCAAACAGCCAAAAAGAGCTTGACTTAGTTGTCAAATAAATAGACAATCATGCACAATAGTAGTCAAGTAAGACTCAGTTGTGCTGATGAATTATAAGCCTCATGAATTCGCAAAACTTATAGGTGTATCAGTCAAAACGCTTCAAAGGTGGGACAATCAAGGAAAACTCCCCGCAAAAAGAACAGCTTCAAATTAGAGATATTATACTGACGACGATTTGAGAATTGCTTTGGGAGAAAAGCCAAAATCCAAAGATCGTGAAGTAGTGGTTTATTGTCGAGTTTCTTCAAGCAACCAAAGACCT
>JAAUYI010166421.1_pt1 | contig 11081 bp, 9 predicted proteins | sample 7278041 | NCBI WGS metagenome assembly JAAUYI01 (sample SAMN14350216, study PRJNA611818) | marine sediment metagenome | isolation source: surface marine sediment (0.6m) | place: French Polynesia: Moorea | collected 2018-08
GCAGGCCGAAGAGCTCGCCACGGTGCGCGAACGCAGTCGGGTGGCGCGCGAGATTCACGACAGCCTCGGCCACTCCTTGAGCGCCCTCAACATGCAACTCGAAGCGGCCCGGGCGGTATTCCACCACCATCCGGAAAAAACTCTCGATGCCCTCGACAAAGGTCGCGACCTGGCTCGCCAGGGCCTGGGCGAGATCCGGCGCTCGGTGGCGGCACTCACCACTTCGCCGCTCGAAGGACGGTCCCTGGACGACGCCCTGGCGCGGCTGGTGACACAAAACGCCGACGCCGGCATTCCTACTCGGCTGCGGGTGGAGGGCGAGAGCCGCCCCCTGGGTGCGCGGACCGATCTCACGTTCTATCGAACGGTCCAGGAGGGGCTCACCAACGTCCGCAAACACTCCCGGGCGCGGCAGGTCGAGGTGGTGCTCGACTACTCCTCGCCCGAGACCGCACGGCTCGCCATCACTGACGACGGGGTGGGCAGCGACGATCCACAGGCCGGATTCGGCTTGCTCGGAGTCCGGGAGAGGGTCCGGCAGATCGACGGCCAGCTCCGGATCACCACCCGGCCGGGTGACGGCCTGACCCTGGAGGTGGAAATCCCGGCGTGAGCAGCCCCTCCCCGATCCGTGTCCTGCTGATCGACGACCAGACCCTGTTTCGCGAAGCCTTGGCGACGCTGCTCTCAGTCTATGAAGATCTCGAAGTCGTCGGCACGGCGGTCAACGGCCAGGAGGCCCTGGAGCTCGCCGGTCGGCTGACCCCGCAAGTGGTGCTGATGGACCTGCGCATGCCGGTGATGGGTGGCGCCGAGGCGACCCGGCGGATCCTCAGCCAATCCCCGGAGGTGCGCGTGATCGTGCTCACCACCTTCGACGACGACGACGACGTGTTCGAATGCCTGCGCGGCGGCGCCGCCGGCTATCTGCTCAAGGATTCGCCGCCGGACAAGCTGGTCGAGGCGATCCGCGCCGTAGCCCGAGGCGAGTCGTTCCTGCAGCCGTCGATCACCGCCAAGGTCCTGGCTGAGCTCAGCCGCCTCGAGCCTCAGGCGCACCCTCCGCCGACGCTGCCCGAACCGCTCACCGACCGTGAGCTCGAGATCCTGGGGAAGATCGCTGAAGGGTTGTCCAATAAGCAGATCGCCGCCCGCCTCCATCTCGCGGGCGGCACAGTCAAGAACTACGTCACCGCCATTCTCGGCAAGCTCGGAGTCAGTGACCGCACCCAAGCGGCGCTCAAGGCCCGGGATCTCGGGCTGGTCTGACCGACATCGACCCGCCCCGAGCCGAACGCGGTATCGGTCTGCGAGGGCTGAAGCGACCCGAGACAGCCGTAGCCGGGCGGTGAGGCGTCAAAACGATATGCTATCTTTGGCGAGAATGCCGGAGGACGCACAGCCGTTCGACCTACCTTCCCGGCCCCCACCAAGAACCCACACCCAAGGGGTGAACCGATATGAACCGTGGTCGCCTGATCTTCACCTGCCTTTCTCTGACCGTCGTTCTCTTCGTCACCGGCACCACGATGCTGGCGGCCAAGAACCGCCAGAACGACGATGGAGCCGACTCGCTCTACAAGTACCTCTCGGTCTTTACCGAGGTCTTCAGCCTGGTCAACCGCGCCTACGTCGACGAGCTCGACACCGAGGAGTTGATGGCCGGCGCCTTCGAGGGCACGATCGACGCACTCGACCCGTTTTCGCTCTACATCCCAGCCGACCAGGTCGAGAGCTATCAAGCGACCATCGAAGTCGGCCGACAGCGCAGCGGTATCGTCGTGCTCAAAGAGCGTGGGGTGGCTTACGCGGTGGCGGTCGAGGCAGGTAGCCCGGCGGCTGAAGCAGACATCGAGGGCGGGCATATCCTGTCCAGCCTGCAAGGCCAACGCACCCGGCAGATGCCGCTGTACGAGATCCAGGCGATTCTCGCCGGTGCGCCCGGCACGGAAATCGAAGTCGAGCGCATCGCCCCTCAGGGCCAGAAAGAGACGGTACGTTTCGAGCTCCAGGAGTACAAGCCGGCGGCGGTCGAGCTCGAGGTCCAGCGAGGGGTCGGAGTCCTGAGACTGCCGGGATTCCACGCCGACACGGCGGGTGGCGTCCGAGACAGTCTGAGCGCGCTGGCTGCCGGACCTGAGACCCTGCCGGATCTCACCGAAACCGACAAGTTGGTGATCGACCTGCGGGGCGTCGCCGGCGGCGATGCAGCGATCGCCTACCGGATTGCGGGCTTCTTCGCCACCGGCGAGCTCGGCGTGCTGACCCAGCGCGAGGAGGCGGTCGAACAATTCGACGGTGAAGCCTCGCCGGTCTGGCAGGGAGATATCGCGGTACTGGTCGACCGCGGCACCCAGGGCGCCGCCGAGGTGCTCGCCAGCGTGCTGAAGCAGAGCGCCGAAGCCAAACTGGTCGGCCAGCAGAGCTTCGGCCATTCAGGGCGGCAGCGTCTGCTCGAGCTCTCCAACGGCGGTCGACTACAGATCACCGACGCCTTCTATACCGGCCCGGACCGCAAGCCGCTCAACGGTAGCCTGGTACCCGACGTCAGGGTCCGCCCGAATCTCGACGAAGAGGATCCCGGCGTCGACACGGTTCTGGAACGGAGCCTCAAAGTGCTGCTCGACGGCGAAGATCTCGAAGAAGAGGCCGCGGCGGCCTGAGGTCCAAGCTTGCCCGAACCGGTCTGCCGCTTTCTCTGATCCGGCTCTGCGCGCCAGGACGACGCGCCGGCACACCTGCGGCTGGATCTCAACCTCCGGCTATGAGAGAGTCCGCGTGACGCAATCAGCCCACAAGCTGAGTTGCAGCTCCTGATATCCTTCTCTTGACTTCTTTCTCTCGACATCTATGACATCGCCAGATCGCCAACGGTCGTCGCGCAAGACGCTACTCGCCGCCGGTGCCGCGATTCTTTTCGCGGTTGGTCTCTACGTCGGTTTCGAGCTCGCCAAACCGCCACCCCGCCCGGACTTTGGCACCGGCACACCCGCCAGGCCGACGATCCCGACACCGTCGGCCACCGCCGAACCGCCCGAACCCGAGCCGGCGCCCCTGGAGCCGAGCCCGGCGCCTTCGGACGCGCCCCTGCGCATCGAGCGCCAGCCGGCGCCACCGCTCGATGGCGGGCCGCCACGGATCTCGATCGTCGTCGACGATCTCGGTCGCGGGCTGCGAGATCTCGATGTGCTTTATCGGCTCGGCATCCCCCTGACCTACTCGGTACTGCCCTTCGAGACCCATACCGAACAGGTGGTCGCCACCCTTCGCGATCGGGGCGAAGAGTACCTGTGCCATCTGCCGATGGAAGCCAAGAGCGGCGCCAACCCTGGCCCGGGGGCCCTGCTCTTGACCATGAGTCCGGAACAGCTGGAGGAAGCCACGCGCAACGCACTGGCGGCAGTTCCTGGGGCGGTTGGAGTCAACAATCACATGGGCTCAGGAATGCTGTCCCAGCAGGCACCGATGACCTCCGTCCTCGGTATTCTGGCCCAGCAAGGGCTCTACTTCCTCGATTCCCGCACCAGCGCCGACACTGTCGGCTATTCCCTCGCGCGCCACATGGGCATCCGGGCTGCCGAGCGGCAGATCTTTCTGGATACGGTCCGCGACGGTGTCTTCATCCGCTCCCAGTTCGACACGCTGCTGGCCACCGCGCGCAAACGCGGTAGCGCCATCGCCATCGCTCACCCCTACAGCGAGACCCTCCAGATCCTGACCGCGGCGATCCCCGCGGCGCGGGATCAGGGCTTCGAGTTCGTGACCGTCAGCGCGCTGCTGGAGGGCTGAGCGCCTTCAAGCTGACGTAGACGTGGAACTCGTCTTCGTTCTTGACCGCGCCGAGGAGGGCTGAGTAGGGCTTGATGTCGAAGTCGGTGAAACGGAATGCGCCGACCGCCTCGATGGTCAGAGTCTCACCGTCTATCTGGTAGCGGGCCGCCACTGGCTTTTCGACTGTCTTGCCGCGGATCTCGAGCTCGAGGTCGGCGGCGTAGGGAAACCCAACATCGCCGAGTGTCGTGGCCTGCTCACGGACCGCGGTGACTCTCGCCGTGATGCGCGGGGATCCGGTCGCGTCGAGCTGCCCCTTGCTCAACATCGACTTGCGGATCTTCGCTCGATCTTTCTCACTGACCTCGCTGAACGGCTCGTCGAGCAGCTCAAGCTCTTCGAACCGCGGGTACCAGGCCTGCTCGAGATCCCAAGGGTCGACCTGTAGCTGGTCGCTGGCCAACTCGATCTCGAAGCGGGTAGCCAGGGGCGCACCGGCCTCGAAGTTGAGCTCGGCCTGATATCCAGCGGCGGTCACCAGGTGATTGTGAGCCATACCGGAGGCCAAACCCGCCTTGTGGGTGATGACGGCAAAGATCGAGTCCTCTGCAACGATCTCGATCTGCTGGGCGGAGGTCATGCTGGCGGTCAACAACAGGCTGAAGGCGAGATGGTGTGGCTTCACGGGTTCGATCCTCCTTAACTCTCATGGCGCTGAGCTCACTCAGGTTACGGACCTGTCTTCGAGGCGGACGTGTCAGAGTTTATCCACTTCTCTACCGAGATTCAGTAGAGGTTCCTCGGCTCGCCTTGGGCCCGCGGCTAGAAGGTGTGATCCCAAGTCAATGGACCCAGGGGCTCAATCGCCGCAGCTCGGCGAGCATCTCGAACCGCCTATTGGACTCATCGGCTCCGGAGAAGTTCCGGGACGCCTGCTCAGCGACGAGCCGGTCGGCGACGAAAGATCCGGTAACCCAACCAGCGAGACAGACCGGGATGCTTGCCCCGGCGGGACAGGATTCGGCGCTGGATCTGATTCTCCTCATCGCCGTCGTCGGGAGGCTCAGGGATTTCGACCTCGGCAAGGACCGGCTCGGGCAACTCGATGTCGTCGTCAAGCACTCGCGGCCGCAACCGCTCCGCGATCTCCTCCTCCCCCACCAGGCCGTAGAGCGCTTCCAGCAACTGCGCAAACCCGACATAAGTCTCATCAAACTCTTCGATCGCCTGCTGACGCTCCGCTTCCGTCTTCGTTCGACGAGCCTTCAAGAAAGGACCCTGCTCGGCGCTGGTCCCCCCATCGATCTGCTCCACCACCGCTTGATGCGCTTCATCTGCCGCCAAGAGGGCTGAGAGGCTGGTCCGCACCGCCCGGGTCATCAACCGCTGGAGCAAAAGGTAATCCGGCAGTTCTTCATCGTCTTCGAGCAGCGGCTCGAAGAGCTCAGCCAGCATGCCGCTCACGCGCCTGCCGTGCAGCTGGAGGGTCGCCACAAAATCCCGAGCTGCCACTTCGCGTTCTTTGACGGTGAGCGAGATCATGATCAGCCTCGATGATAACAACCGGTGGTACTCCGAATGACCAGAGTCGGACAGGTCGCAGACAGCCGCGCGCTCCTACGAAAACCCGAGCCGGTGATAGAATTCTTGCCGTGCCGACGACTCCCGATCCGCTCGAACGACTGCGCGAAATCATCGAAGCCTGGCCCGAGACTCGCGAGAAGCTCTCCCACGGCGCCCCGACCTGGTGGGGCGGGCGCAAGACCTTTGCCACCTTCGCCGACGACCATCATGGCGATGGCCGCGTCGCGGTATGGGTGAAGTCGAGCTTCGACGAGCAGGAGCTTTGGGTCGAAACCGACCCCGAGACCTACTTCGTGCCGCCCTACCTGGGGCCGAGCGGCTGGGTCGGCATGCGCCTCGACCGCGATCCGGATTGGGACATCGTCGAAGAGCTACTCGAGGCAGGCTACCGCATGGTGGCGCCGAAGCGGGCGATCGCAATCTTGGACGCTTGATCACTTCGCGCTGCCGCCCCTCCGAAGGTCTGGCCAGATATCCAGGGTGCCGGGCCTGATCGAAAGCGGAGCCCGAGCACGGCATCTAACCGAGGTACACCTGAGTCTCGAAGGCTCTAGGCCGAATCCAACGCCGATCTGTCGTCGGCGTCACATTCCTTAAAGATCGTTTCTTTCGGTCTTAGCCACCTGCCTCGACTCCTGGTTTACACTATCTGACAGACACGCTATTTCAGGTCGCTCGCCGACACCTAACTCAAGGAGGATTTATGGGATCCGCGCAATACCCTCGCATCTATTTCAACGGTTACCAATATTGGAACCCGAACACGGTCAATAACAACGACTATGGCGGCTCGGAGCCCTACGGCATCAACACCTGGGATGTGCCGCACGCCAGGTTCGACCGGGAATACCTGCAGAGCAAAGGAGTCGAGCGTCCCTCGGAAATCCCGTCTTTTCTTGAGACGAACATCCCTTACGAGCCGCCGGAGCGCCTGATACCGCCGGCGGAGTGGGGCCTCTACGGCGGCATGCAGTGCGGCTTCGTGACCGATACCGAACCGACGGTCGAGGGCCCTTTCTCGGTGCCATCGCAGAAGACCTTGACCACCGGCTACACCGACGCGAGCGGGGTCTACGGCAACCAACCGTCGGTCGAACCCTGGGTCGGCCAGCCGCTCCAGCTCAAGAACGGCAAGCTCGTCGATGTCAACCCGATGTCATTCTGGAGCTCGCAGGTGATCTTCAACAAATTCACCTTGGGCGACGACTCGACCGGCTTCGACGCCAAGCCGGTGGCGCGCATGCACTCGCGGTTCATCAGCACCGCCAAGCGCAACTACAACTCCCTGACGGATCTGGTGATCGCGGCCACCTATGGAGCCACTTTCCAGACTTGCTTTGCGAAGGAAACGGTGACCTTCAACGGTACCGGCGGCCCGTTGCAGCAGCAGATCACAGATGCCTTCAACCAGGGGGCCGCGGGACTGATGCTGCGCTATAGCGCCTACGCGACCCTTTACTTCCAGGGCTCCGCCTTCGCCGGCATGGATCCGGGAGACCGCTATCCGATGCTCGAGAAAATGGGCGAGCTCTACCAGGAATACACCGAGGATCCCAGCATGCCGACGCCGATCAGCCGCGCTTATAGCCGGGTAGCCGGCTGGGTCGGCCTGTGGATGCCCGGCGAATTGGCCAGCGTCCCCGGAGGCCGATTCTTGATCCCCTACGATCAGGAACTGAACTCGAGCAAGAGCGCCATCGAGGTGACGCCGAGAGGCCTCACCGCCGGGCAATACCAATCGCCTCCCCCGATGCCACCCAATACCGATGCGCCGATCAGCGCTCCTCAAGCGCTCGGCCCGGCCACGGTCGAGGTGGTGACCGATCAAAACGGCGACGCCGAACGCTTCACCCTCGATCTGAGCAACACCTTTCCCGAACGCGACAGCACCGGTCTCAAGGCCGACTTCGGCACCGTCAAATTCGGTCTGCAGGCGTCGTCCGGCACGATCCAGTGGATTTCCGAGAACGTGCCCTATGGCCAGGCGACCTATGAGCAGCTTGGCGGCCTGATCGATCTTCCGGGCGGCGGCGTCACCGCTGCCCAGCTGCTCGACGGTTCCTTCGTGCTGCAGGTCGAAAGCGGCCAGGACAGTGGCTCCACTGCCTACATCCTAGCTCTGGTCGAGACCCTGGCCACGTCCCAAACTGATCCCCGCGGCCTCTATGCCGAGCAGCCGGATCCGAGCTTCGACGACGGCGACGCGCCCTCCCCTGGACCGGGCATGCCGTCCACCTCGCCGACCTGCGAGCTTCAGGTGCGCTACCGCGGCTATGCGCCGGACGACTATCCGTCCACTTCCAAACCGCAGATGAAGCTGAGCTGGCAGGCCTTCTCTTACACCCTCGACTCTTATCCGGACGGCGAGATACCGATCGAGGTCAACTATAAGAATTCGGGAGGTACCTTCGTTCCGTTTCCCGACGACGCGCCCATCGACGTTCCAGGAGACGGATCGGTCGAGGTCCAGGTCGTGTCCAAAGGCTCCGCCATCCCCAACCTCGTCTTCCTACCTTGGGCCGAGTCTCAGGGTGGGTTCTCCGGCGCTCCCTTCATGCCGCCCACCGGCATCGGGTCGTCCTATTACACGGTGATCAAGTGCCTCAACTGGGACAACCAGTTGGCCGAAGCCTTCGATGCCTGGTTGGAAACAAGCCCGCCGATCGAGGCGGTCACCGCTGTGGTCTGGAAGATAGTCTTCGAGGTCTACCACTACGGCTTCCCGGTGATGAATCAATTCATCGACAGCCCGGCCAGCTTCCAAGCCCAGGCCGACAGCGTGCAGCAGGTGACCGACCCGACCACCTTCGACAAGGGAAACTACATGCCGGTGACCCGCACCTGGGCCGGCGGCCAGCGGCACATCATGAACAGCTACGTCACCTACCTGAACAGCGGGGCCGGAAGCGGAGCCAATGCCAATGCCGACGCGCCCCGTTTCAGGGCACCGAGGCGCCGGGGCCTGATAGAAAAGCCAGGCAAAGGTCAGCCCGGCGTCAACCTGGGCCACGGTTGACCCCAGATCCATCAGGCGCCGGCTGAGCACCGGCGCCGACGCTCCGAGTCAGAGCCGGTCTGTCGCCGGCCCTCTAGACAGCAATGGTTGAGTTTCCGCACTCATGCCTGGGTCACGGCTCATGCTCGGCCTCTTGGATCGCCTGAGCAAGGTCCGATGCACTGATCAACGCCTTCTCCTGCAACACACTGATCAGCCCGTCGGCCAGCAATCTCAAACGAGAGACTTCGATGCGAAGCCTCGATGATTCCAGGCTTCGCACGGGTAGCTGCTTTGAAAACCTGGCCCCAGACTCGTCGAAGCGATAGATCTCAGCAAAGAAGGCTCCCGGGTCGACATCCAGGACCTTCAGAATCACCAGCACCTGGTCCAAGCGCGCGGCTTTCTGCCGGGTCAGTAGTTGGCTGATGTAGCTCCGTCCCCAGCCGAGGACTTCCTGTACCTCCAGCTGAGTGAAGCCCCGTTCGGGGATGAGTGTGCGCAAGCGGCCCAGGATACGGTCAAGATCTCGGTCGATGTCTCGCATGACTCCCTCCAGTGTCGTCGAAGCGTGAGCGCAGACTCTAGATGCGAGAGCTTGCAGGCCCCGAAACCCCAGAGAGCCGAGGACGTTGCGAAGAAAAGAGAAACCCTGGATCGCTACGGGAACGAGGACGGGTCAGAATGACGGGCGGAGTCGACGCTCGTGCCGGCAATTCGGCCGGTCGTGCTGTCGGCTCGGAAGGAGGGCATATGCCCCGTCAAATCGCAGTCGTTCTTGTCGTCACCCTGGTCCTGGCGCCTACAGCATTCGCCGCGCCGCCAGACCGAGCGGAGTCGCCCTTTTCCGGATGGTTGAATCCACTTTGGGGTGCTCTAGATCGTGTCCTTTCGTGGGTACCTTCTATTCGGTCAGAACCTCGCAGAAACGGAGCAACGGTTGTGCCCAGCGGCATTCAAACCGCCCCCGCTTTCCGGGGGGATCGCGACCCGCAGGAACGAATCGTCCTCAGAGCCAACCACTGAGATTCTGACTCTGCCGATTTCTTGCTGGCTTGGTTTGTTTATGGGTAGGCGATATTTCTCCGCCTACCCCTTCTTTTCTTGATCTAGTTGTCTAGAATAGTGACAAGAGACGAGAGAAATGGACCGAAGCTACCGTAATCGGCTCTTACGGGAGGCCGTACAAAATCCTCGCCAGCTCACCACCCGTGCGAAGTTCTGGAAGCTGGAATTGTGGCCGCACTACCTGCGGCGTTGTGACGACATCCTCTTTGTCGATCCTCGCGCTGGCCTGGCCCTCACCGAGCCGGCGCCAGACCTCGCGGCCAAGATCGCGGAGGCGAACCCAGGGGTCAACGGTGCGGATTTGATGCTCCTCGGCTATTCCTATCTCGGTGGCGCCTACCGACGAGTTGGCGACTACGTCAAAGCCGAAGAGGTCTATAGAGACGCCCGAAAGTTTCGAGATAGCGCCTCGCCCAAAGCACTTGCCGAGCATCTTCGGCGCCTCGCTTACCTCCATATGTTCCAGAGCCGTCCAGAATGCTTTGCAGTCATTGACGAAGCCATCGCAATTCACAAACGCGGCAGTCTAGTCCATCGCCACGAGCTCGGTGAGTGCCTGCTATGTCGCGGTCACGCTTACTTCGAATTTGGTCAGCCCGGCAAGAGCCTTGAAGATCTGAGTGCGGCGCTCAATCATGTCTCGCTCAAGATCGACCCCAAGCCCTATTATGCCGCCCTCCACATCCTCGTCGATTGGGCGGTTGTCTACGGCACCGATGAAGAGCTCCGCGTCGCCTACGACTACCTCAAGCCGGCTCTCGTCATGCTCAACACTATCTGGGGTCGGCCGTTCCCGAAGCTCAAGTTGCGTTGGCTGATCGCTGTCGTCGAGGCGCGCTTAGGCCACCACGCCCGTGCCGAAGAGGTCTATCTGGAGGTCAGAAAGGGTTTGCTGAAGCTAGGCCTCGTGTACGAAGTCGGAATGATCTCGATCGACCTTGGCTTCCTGTATTTGGCACAAGGTAGGCACCTCGAATTGAGGGCTCTGATCCATGAGACAGCGGCCATCTTCCGCCGGATTGGCGTGGAGACCAAGGCACAAGAGGCTCTCGATCTCTGGCGCCAGGCGGAGGACGTCACCGAGGAGCTGCTCAAGAACGTCCGCGAAGTGTTCTTCAGCCACGCCAACCCGATGCCCAGTATCGCCGCGTAGCCGTATCAGCATCACCTGGCGCTGACGGTGAAGCTTGTGGCTCATGGCGGCCCAGGCCGGCCATGCGGCCAGTATTCTGACGATTTAGATGCCTTAAACAGTCATAATCTGGACAATTCTGACGATTTAAAGGCTGTAAACAGTCATAATTTGGAGAAATCTGACGATTTAGGCTCTCTAAACACTGAGACATCCAATGATTCTGACGGTTTAACGGGTCTAAGCAGTCAGAAAATTCGGTGTGTGATCGATATAGCACGCTCCGATCGATCACACATCGGGTGTTTGATCGATATGGCACGCTCCGATCGATCACACACCGGGTGTGCGATCGCTGTGGCACGCTCCAATCGATCACACACTTGAAGATTTCAACAGATTTCAAGAGTTGTCCCTGGATACTAGGAGCGACAACCCTGACCAAATGGGTCTCAGAGGCGAAAAGCCTAAATCAAGCTCTCACTTTAACAATTCAACTGCTGACTCGATCATGCGGACACCTCCCTTCGC
>JAAUYI010076439.1_pt1 | contig 11080 bp, 9 predicted proteins | sample 7278041 | NCBI WGS metagenome assembly JAAUYI01 (sample SAMN14350216, study PRJNA611818) | marine sediment metagenome | isolation source: surface marine sediment (0.6m) | place: French Polynesia: Moorea | collected 2018-08
CACCCAGATTGGCTACGACTCCGACGACTCCCACGCCCTGGGCGAGGTGGGACGGGTGGGGGTGGCCATCGACAGCCTCGAGGACATGGAGCTCCTCTTCGACGGCATTCCCCTCGACAAGGTGTCCACGTCGATGACCATCAACGCCCCGGCGGCGACGATCTTCGCGATGTTCATCGCCAACGCCGAGGAACACGGGGCGTCGCGCGCTCAGCTCGGCGGCACGCTCCAGAACGACATCCTGAAGGAGTACCAGGCCCAGAAGGAGTACGTGTTCCCGCCGCGTCAGTCGATGCGGCTCGTGCGTGACACGATCGAATTCACCGCTGCGGAGATGCCGCGCTGGCACTCGATCTCGATCTCCGGCTACCACATCCGCGAGGCCGGCTCGACGGCGGCCGAGGAGTTGGCGTTCACCCTCGCGAACGGCTTCGCGTACGTCGAGCTCGCGCTCCAAGCCGGACTCGACGTCGATGCGTTCGCCCCGCGGTTGAGCTTCTTCTTCAACGCACACATCGACTTCTTCGAGGAGATCGCGAAGTACCGGGCCGCTCGTCGCATCTGGGCCCGCTGGATGAAGGAGCGGTACGGCGCGAAGGACGTGAAGTCGACGCTGCTGCGGTTCCACACCCAGACCGCCGGCGTGTCGCTCACGGCGCAGCAGCCCGAGATCAACATCGCGCGCACGGCGATCGAGGCGCTGGCCGGCGTGCTCGGTGGGACCCAGAGCCTCCACACCAACTCGATGGACGAGGCCCTCGCGCTCCCGACCGAGAAGGCGGCCCGCATCGCCCTGCGGACGCAGCAGATCATCGCCGAGGAGACCGGCGTGGCCAACGTCGCCGACCCGCTCGGTGGGTCGTACTTCGTCGAGGCGCTCACCGACGAGATCGAGCGCCAGGCCGAGGAGATCTTCGCCCACATCGACGAGACCGGCGGCGGTTCCATGCTCGAGGGTGCCTTTCAGCTCATCGACGACGGCTGGTACCAGCGTGAGATCGCCGACGCCGCCTACGACTTCGAGCGCCGGATGAACACCGGCAGGCGGGTGGCCGTCGGGGTGAACGCCCACACCGAGGGCAACGACGACGACGAGATCGACCTGCTCAAGATCACCAACGACGACGAGCAGCGTCAGATCAAGCGGCTCCAGGCGGTCAAGGCCGACCGCGACGGTGACGCGGTGCACCGAGCGCTCGAGCACCTCAAGGCCCAGGCGGCCGACCCCGAGGTCAACCTGATGCCGGTGCTCATCGAGACGGTCAAGACCCGCGCGACGCTCGGCGAGATCAACGACTCGCTAGCCGAGGTGTTCGGCCGCTACGTCGAGCAGCCGTTCATCTGAGCGGGAGGCGATCTCAGTCGGCGGTGACGCCGACGTAGCGGGCCCGCGGACGGAGGCGGCTCGGGCGCTCGTACTCCTCGAGCGCGTGCGCCACCCAACCGGCCGTCCGAGCGACGGCGAACACCATCGGCCCTGCGCCGGGGAGCATGCCGGTCGACCGTGCGAGCGCACCGAGCGCCAGATCGACGTTCGGTGCGGGCATGCCCCGTCGGGCGCAGGTCTCGATCACGGCATCGGCCGCCTCCAGCGCCGGCCCGTCGACCACCCGGCGGAGTCGGTCGAACAGCTCGGATGCGCGCGGGTCGCCGTCGATGTAGAGCGGGTGCCCGAGGCCGGGCACGAGCTCGTGACGGCTGAGCCAGTGCGCGAGCGCCGCGTCGGCCCCGTGTGCCTCGACACCGGTGAGCAGCTCCTCCACCTCGATCGACATCGCGCCGTGACGCGGGCCGGCGAAGGGCCCGAGCGCGGCGCCGAGCACCGAGCCGACGTCGGCACCGAACGATGCCGCGATCCGGGCGGCGAACGTCGACCCGGCGAGCTCGTGGTCGGCGAGCAGCACGAGGGTCGCGTCGACGACATCGAGCAGCTCGGCGGTGGCGTCGGCCGCGGTGCACCGGGGCCACAGCCGGGCGGCCAGCCGTGGGTCGTCGAGCTCGGGCCCGTGGGTGGGCTGGGCCACGACGGTGGCGGTGATCGCGCTCCGGGCCGAGGTCGTCACCGACTCGGCCGAGAGGTCGAAGCGCCAGGGGTCGGCCGCCGCGGCGGCGCCGAGGGCGAGGCGGAGCCGGTCGATGGGCCGAGCGAGCCGTGGGTCGAGGGCGGCGACGGCGCGCCGGGCCGCCTCGGTCAACCGGGTCTCCACCGGCCACGCTGCGGCGTCGCCGGGCCAGCTGCCCGCCCAGAGCCACTCGGCGACCTCCTCGAACGACCGCGCACGGGAGAGCTCCACCGCGTCGAGCCCGCGGTACCTGTGCCCGGTCGGCGAGATGGAGGTCACCGCCGTCTCGATCTCGAGCGGGCGCCGGCGCGAGGTCGGTCGCACGGCTCGGCCGGCGAGGGCGTCGACCTCGGCCGGATCGAAGTGGCTGCGGCGCTCGCCGCTGACGGGCACCGGGTGCAGGCGGCCCCGGCTCACGTAGGCGTAGACGGTCTCGGTCCGGACCCCCAGGCGGCGGGCGACCTCGGCGGTGTCGATCAGATGCCGGCCGGCCTCGTCGGTGGGCATGGGTTGATCGTAGATCAATCTTGATCAACGTTGACGAGTCCGGTGCAGTGGTGGCATGACCGATCTCCTCGATGTCCCACCCGGCCTCGATGGCGTCGTCGCGGTGACCACCTCCGTCGGCGACGTCCTCGGCGAGGAGGGTCGCTTCCACTACCGGGGCCACGACGCGACCGAGTTGGCCCGGCAGCGGACGGTCGAGGCGGTCCGGCACCTCCTGCTGCGTGGTTCGTTGCCGGCGACCGGCACGGCGGACGCTGCGGCGGCCGATCGTTCCATCCCGACGCCGATCCTCGACCTCTTGCCCGGGGTGGTCGACGTCCACCGCAACGGCGGCGCGCTCGACGTGCTGCGCACCACGATCTCGTTGGCCGGCGCGCATCTCGGGTCGACCTCGTGGCTCGACTCCGGACCGGCGCGCCTGCGGGCCGACCTCGAGCGGCTCGCCGCCATGACCGGCACGCTCGTGGCCGCCACCCACCGCCTCGTCGACGGACAGGCCCCGATCGCTCCGGACCCCGAACGAAGCTTCGCGGCGGACTACCTGCGGATGCTCACCGGTCGCGAGCCGAACCCGGCGGCCGAGGCCGCGATCTCCGCCTACCTGATCCTGACCATGGACCACGGTTCCAACGCCTCCACCTTCGCCGCTCGCGTGATCACCTCGACCGCAGCGGACCCGGCGGCCGCGCTCGTGGGCGCCATCGGGGCCATGTCGGGCCCGCTGCACGGCGGCGCCCCGAGCCGTGCGCTCGACATGCTCGACGCGATCGGCGACGCGGACCGTGCGGGCGAGTGGGTCGACGATGCGCTGGCGCGAGGCGAGCGGCTGATGGGCTTCGGGCACCGCGTGTACCGCACCGACGATCCTCGGGCCGCGCTGCTCCGGGAGATCGCGATCGACCTCGGTGGCCCGCTCGTCGAGCTCGGGCTCGCGGTCGAGGAGGTGGCGCTGGAGCGCCTCGCCCGCCGATCGCCCGACCGCGCCCTGCGCACGAACGTGGAGTACTGGGCCGGCGTGGTCATGGCGTCCGTCGGTGTGGCCCGGGAGCTCTTCACGCCGACCTTCGTGGTCGCCCGCATGCACGGCTGGAGCGCGCACGTCATCGAGCAGGCGGAGGGCAACCGGCTGATCCGTCCGGCCTCCCGCTACGTCGGGTAGCCGCTGGTTGGGCGACGGGACCGAACCCGTGCTGGCATGACCGGGTGCCCGAAGGCCACACGATCCACCGCCTCGCCCGCTTCCTCCGCACGGACCTCGCCGGCACCCAGGTCGGCTCGACCGCCCTCCAGGACCGGTTCGCCGGTCCGGCGGAGCGCTTCGACGGTGAGGTGCTGGACGACACCGACGCCCACGGCAAGCACCTGTTCGTCCGATTCGGCGACGAGACGGTCCACGTCCACCTGGGGCTCTTCGGCCGCTTCCGTCGCAGGCAGAACCCGGCGCCCGAGCCCAGGGGAGCGCTGCGCTGGCGGCTCGAGGGCGAAGGCCACACCTGGGATCTCAGCGGCCCGACCGCCTGCGACGTGCTCGACCCGGAGCAGGTCGATGCGATCCGGGATCGACTGGGGCCCGACCCGCTCCGCCGCGACGCGGATCCCGAGGCCTACGTCGGTCGGGTGAGCCGCAGCACGCGACCCGTCGGCGACCTGCTCCTCGATCAGAAGGTCGTCGCCGGGATCGGCAACGTCTACCGCGCCGAGCTGTGCTTCCTCCACGGCGTGCACCCGACGGTTCCGGGCGATGAGCTCGACGAGGCGCTCATCGCCGAGCTGTGGGACTCGATGGTCGACCTGTTGCGGGTCGGTGAGCGCCTCGGTCGCATCGTGACCACCGATCCCGACGAGGTGGGCGCGAGCTCGGTCGGCCGCATCACGACGCAACAGCGCCTCTACGTCTACAAGCAGCGTCGGTGCCGGAGGTGCGAGACCGAGATCGAGGTCCTCGAGCTCGCCAACCGCACCTGCTACGCCTGCCCGACCTGTCAGCCGCGTCCGTGAGAACACCCTCGGTGCCGCGGCGCCGTTCGGTGCCCTGACCGCCCGACGGTACGGTCGGCGCCATGGCGAGGGTGCTCCTCACCGGTGGGACCGGCTTCATCGGGAGCCACACCGCGGTCGACCTGCTCGGGCGCGGCCACGAGGTCGTGCTGCTCGACGACCTGTCCAACAGCGACGAGGCCGTGCTCGACCGCATCGCCGAGCTGAGCGGCGTCGAGGTGCCCTTCGTGCGTGCCGACCTCCGCGACGCGGATGCCGTCGACACCGCCTTCACCGAGCACGGTCCGGTCGACGGGGTGATCCACTTCGCCGGCCGCAAGCGAGTCCGTGAATCCGTCGGCCGTCCGCTCGGGTACCACTCGGTCAACGTCGGCGGCACCCTGACGCTCCTCGACGTGATGGGGCGTCACGATGTGCGGCGACTGATCTTCTCGTCGTCGGGGTCGGTCTACGGCGACGTCGACGACGTGCCCATCCCGGAATCGACACCGCACCGCCCCTCGAATCCCTATTCGGCGACCAAGTCCAACGTCGAGCACCTGCTCACCGACCTCGCCGCTGCCGACCCCTCGTGGCGGATGATCTCGCTGCGGTACTTCAACCCGGCCGGCGCGCATCCGTCGGGTCGACTCGGTGAGGTGTGCCTCGGCGCGCCCACCAACCTCCTGCCGATCCTGATGGAGGTCGCCGCTGGCTCGCGCCCGAAGCTGTCGATCTTCGGCGACGACTTCCCCACGCCCGACGGCACCGCCCTCCGCGACTACGTCCACGTGTGCGATGTCGCCGCCGGTCACTCACTCGCCTACGAACGTCTCGACGACTCGGCCGGTCATCGGGCGTACAACCTCGGCGCCGGCGAGGGCGTGTCGGTCCACCAGCTCCTCGACGCGGCGTCCGGCGTCGTCGGTCGCCAGCTGCCCCACGAGACCGTGGCACGGGCACCGGGTGACGTCCCGGCGCTCGTCGGCGAGATCACCGCGATCGGAGAGGTCATCGGCTGGCGACCATCGGCCTCGCTCGAGGAGATCTGCGTCGACGCGTGGCGGTTCGCCCAGGCGCATCCACGGGGGTACCGCTCGACCGCGACCTGACGCGTGCGTGCACGCATGAACCGGGCCGCGACCGCGTGCGACGCTGTCGCTCGATGGACGACGTGGCGCTGATCACCGGGAGCTCGCGCGGGCTCGGAGCCGCCATCGCCCGACGCCTCGCCGACGACGGGCTCGCCGTCGCGGTGAACGGGATCGAGCCGGACGAGACGGAGCGGGTCGCCGCGTCGATCCGGGAGCGGGGCGGTCACGCCGAGGCGTTCCTGGCCGACGTGACGGTCCCCGCCGAGGTGGAGCGACTCGTCTCGGAGGTCGAGGGACGTCTCGGCCCGATCCGCGCACTGGTGCTCAACGCCACCGGGCCGCAACCCGAGGCACCGCTCGCCGAGGTGACCTGGGCCGACCACGAGGCCGAGCTGGACTTCTTCGTGAAGAGCCCGGTGCTCTTCGGCATGACCGCGATCCCGCTGATGCGAGACCGACGGTTCGGACGGATCGTGAGCATCGACTCCGACATCGCCGACCGCCCACCACCGGGTCGCTCGGCGTACGCGACGGCCAAGAGCGCCCAGGCCGGTCTCAGCCGGGCCTGGGCCGCGGAGCTCGCCGAAGACGGCATCACGGTCAACTCGGTGGCGCCGGCCTTCGTCCCGGTCGAGCGGCACGCCGACGTGTCGATCGAGCACCGGGAGCGGTACCGCGCCGCGGTCCCGGTCGGTCGGATGGGGCGCCCGGAGGACGTCGCGCACGTCGTGAGCTTCCTCGTCTCGGACGGGGCCGGCTTCGTGACGGGCCAGCGGATCGTCGTCGACGGTGGCCGCTCCCTCAACAACTGAGCGGCCGGGGAGCCTGCTGCAGCGGACGGGGGTCTCCCCGATGCCCTCCGCTCGCCGGTGGCGCATCGTCGAGGACGACCTCGACACGGAGCCCAGAGACCATGCGAATCCCACCCCTGTTCGCCGCGCCGCTCACGGCGCTGGCGATCGTCGTCGTCGCCGCCCCGGTGGCCGCCATCCCCGTTCCCAGCCCGAACCCCGGCCAACTCGCCGTCAAGACGCTGCCCGCCGGGCCGGAGGCCGTCCTCGACCTGCCGGACGCGCGCACCGAGTCGGACGTCGGCTACCGGCTCGTGCTCGACGACTCGACCGCTGATCGGCGGTGGCCGATCGTCGAGCAGTCGCTCGTCATCGTCGACCCGGACGGCGACCGCAGCGTGCTGGGCTGGGCCGGCGCGCCGGGGGCCCACGCCGAGACGTCGGTGGTGTTCGACGAGCCGGGCGAGTGGACGTTCACCCTGACCGTCACGACCCTTCGGGGCGGGACGGACACGGTCACCGAGACCGTCGAGGTCCGACACGACCTGTCGGAGCCGCCGCCCTGGGAGGGTGGCGAGGTCCCCGTCGCCTGATCGGCGACCGAGCGGGCTCGTGCGCGACGCGTCGTCAGGCGCGGGGCGGACCTGTGCTCTCGCGGACGACGAGCGACGGTGCCACGACGAAGTCGGCCGGCCGCTCGTCGTCCTCGATCAGCGAGACGAGCCCGTTGATGGTCCGCTCGGCGTAGGACCGGAGGTCGAAGCCGATCGTGCTGAGTGGGACGGCGTGGAACGCGAGGCCGGGGATGTCGTCGATGCCGATGATCGACACGTCCTGAGGGCAGCGGCGCCCGGACCGTCGCACGGCGTGAGCGACGCCGATCGCCATCTGGTCGTTGGCGGCGAACACGGCGGTGAGCGTGGGATCGGCGAGCAGCTCCGTGCCGGCGCGATCGCCGGAGCCGTGCGTGGCGTCGCCCCGCTCGAGGCGTGGGACCCGACGTCCCCGATCGGTCAGCGCCGCCTCCCAGCCCGCCGTCCGGTCGCTCCACGCTCGCATGCCGGTCGGGCCGGCGACGTGGTGCACGGTGTCGTGGCCGAGGTCGAGGAGGTGGTCGGTCGCGAGTCGACCGGCCGCGGTCCAGTCGAGGACCACCCGTGGCGGTCCCTCCGGCTCCGGGTGCGTGTCCTGCAGGATCGTGGGCACGTCGACGACCCCGGCCCGGAGGAGTCGGGTGGATCGAGGAGCGACGATGCCGTCGACGCCCTGGGCACGGAGGCGGTTGTAGGCGTCGAGGACGGCGGCGTCGGTCCTCGCCTCCATCGACTCGATCCGCGACGCGTAACCGGCCCCGCGAACGGCGCGGTCGAACTCCTCGAGCAAGGCGTTGGGGACGAACTCGGTGTCGATCCAGGTGATCAACCCGATCGTGTGCGTTCGGCCGGAGGCCAGCGCCGAGGCGACGGCGTTGCGCTGGTAGCCGGTCCGCTCCACCGCCTCCCGTACGGCGGCGAGCGTCGTCGTGCTGACGGTCGACGGATCGCGCAGCGCACGGGAGACCGTCATCGCCGAGACCCCGGCCGCGTCCGCGACGTCCCGCATCGAGGCGCGCGGTCGGCGACGCCGACCGGTCCGCGCCTCGGCGCTCACCGCTGCTCGACCCAGGCGGAGGTGTCTCCCGCAAGCCGGCCGTCGACGATCGGCGCCGACGCCAGCACCAGCTCGCCAGTCGGGAGGTCGACCGGCTCGCGCCCGAGGTTCGTGATGTTGAGGAGGCCGCCCCGCCGGAAGGCGAGCACGTCGGCGTCGCTGTCGACCCACTCGAAGTCGAGCGAGTCGGCGAGCCGGGTCGAGCGCACGGCGATGGCCGAGCGGTAGAGCTCGAGCGTCGAGCCCTCGACCCCGGCCTGGGCCTCGACGGACAGGTCGCCGAACGCCTCCGGTTGCGGGAGCCAGCCGGGCCCGGAGCCGAAGCCGAACGACGGGCCGGTCCTGCTCCACGGCATCGGGACCCGACAGCCGTCGCGACCCCTGATCGTGTGCCCCGAGCGAGTCCAGATCGGATCGTCGAGCACCTCCTCGGGGAGGTCGTGCACCTCCGGGAGCCCGAGCTCCTCGCCCTGGTAGAGGTAGACCGAGCCCGGGAGCGCCAGCATCAGCAGCGCTCCGGCCCGGGCGCGCCGCAGGCCCAGTCGGAGGTCGACGTCGCCGGGGATGCCGTCGGCGAGCAGCCTGATCGGATCGTCGGCACCTCGCAGGGCGAACCTCGTCGCCTGCCGGATCACGTCGTGGTTCGACAGCACCCACGTCGGCACCGAGCCGACCTCGTGCATCAGTCCGATCGAGCGGTCGATGACGGCACGTCGGGCGGTGGCGTCCCACGGTGCGGTGAGGAAGTCGAAGTTGAACGACTGGTGGTACTGGTCCGGCGCGATGTAGTTCGGGAGGCGATCGGGCGCCACCCACGCCTCGGCGACGAGGACCTTGTCGCCGTCGTAGCCGTCGGCGAGACGGCGCCAGTCCCGGACGATGTCGTGCAGCTCGTCGCGGTCCCAGAACGGGTGCGAGCCGTCGTTGCCCGAGGTGATGGCCTGGGCATCGGGATCGACGTCGGGGAGCTCCGGGTCCTTGGCGAGCGAGTGGGCCACGTCGACGCGGAAGCCGTCGATGCCGCGATCGAACCAGAACCGGAGGACGTCGAGGAACTCGTCGCGGACCTCTGGGTTGTCCCAGTCGAGGTCCGGCTGCGTGACGTCGAAGAGGTGCAGGTACCACTCGCCGTCGTCGGTACGGGACCACGCGGGACCGCCGAAGACGGACCGCCAGTTGTTCGGCGGCGCCTCGCCGTCGGCGGCGCCCGGGCGGAAGAGGTAGCGACTCCGGGCGGGAGCGCCGGAGCCGGCGGCGAGGGCATCCCGGAACCAGGCGTGCTCGTTCGACGTGTGGTTCGGCACGAGGTCGGCGAGCACCCGCAGACCGAGGGCATGGGCCTCGTCGATCAGCAGCTGCGCCTCGTCGAGGGTGCCGTACAGCTCGCCGATGTCGCGGTAGTCGGCGACGTCGTAGCCACCGTCGTGCAGCGGCGAGCGGTACCAGGGGTTGATCCACAGGGCGTCGACCCCGAGGTCCCGCAGGTAACCGAGGCGCGACCGGAGGCCGGCGAGATCGCCGGTGCCGTCGCCGTTTCCGTCGGCGAAGGAGCGGATGTACACCTGGTAGGTGACCGCCTGCTGCCACCAGGGTGCGGTGCCGTGTTCGGCCAGTTCCATGTGGGTCCTCCCGGAGAAGGCTGTTAACGCTAACACCGGGAGGTCGCCACGCTTGCAGCGGCGGTGGGCGTGAAGGGGCCGTGGCCCGGTCGTAGCGTTGCGGCCACCGTCGCTCAGGGAGCATCGTCATGGATCGTCCAGCCGGCATCGTCGACGTCACTCCGGATCCGCAGTTGTTCCCGTTCGAGTCGCGCTGGTTCGACAGCTCCGTCGGACCGGTGCACTACATCGACGAGGGCGAAGGCCCCACCCTGCTCCTCCTGCACGGCAACCCCGACTGGGCGTTCCTGTACCGCAGGATCGTCGTGGCGCTGCGCGGCGAGTTCCGCTGCGTCGTGCCCGACTACCCCGGCTTCGGGCTGTCGGTCCATCCGAGCGGGTACGGCTACCGGCCGGCCGAGCACGCCGCGGTGATCGGTGAGCTCGTCGACCACTTCGACCTCGACGACATGGTGGTCATGGGTCAGGACTGGGGTGGCCCGATCGGCATGGAGATCGCGTCGCTCCGGCCGGAGCGGATCCGCGGCCTCGTCATGGGAAACACCTGGTTCTGGCCGGCCGACAGCCGAATGATGCGAGCGTTCAGCACGCTCCTCGGCTCGCCGCCGATGCAGTGGCTGATCCGGAACCGCAACCTGTTCGTGACCGTGCTCATGAAGCGATCGCTCCAGGCGAAGCTGTCGGATGCCGAGTTCGCGCACTACGTCGATGTCGTGCCCACACCCGAGTCGAGGTCGGGCATCGCCGTCTTCCCGGTCGAGATCCGGCGATCCCGCCCCTGGCTCGCCGAGCTCGAGCGGCGCGTGGCAGACACACTGCGCGACACACCGACCGTGCTCGTCTTCGGCCGCAAGGATCCTGCGCTGGCGAGCGACGCGGTGATTCGTCGATGGCGGCGTGAGTTCCCCGACGCCACCTACGTCGAGCTCCCCGACGCCGGCCACTACATCCAGGAGGACGCGCCTGACGCCATCGTCGAGGCCATCCGGACAGCGTTCGGCTGAGATTCCCGGCAACATGGGTCGGCCCACGCCGGGGGAGCGTGGCCGAGGGGGCTCGATGTACCCGCACTTCGTCGTCGCCGCTGCACGCACGATCGCCAACGTCGTCGTCTACCTCGCCTCCCGGGGACGACGGCTGCTGCTCGAAGGGCGCTGGCGCCGCGGGACCTACGCCAACTGGTCCGGCGATCGTCGCCAGCGGATCGACATCGCCCACCCGACGTCCGAGGCCGAGGTCGTGGAGCTGGTCGGGCGCTCGTCGACGGTCCGCGTGGTCGGTGCGGGCCACTCCTTCAACGAAGCGCGGGCCGGAGAGGACGTCCTGGTCTCGCTCGACCGGCTCAGCGGTGTGATCGAGATCGACCGCGACGCGCGACG
>JAAUYI010101435.1_pt1 | contig 11080 bp, 8 predicted proteins | sample 7278041 | NCBI WGS metagenome assembly JAAUYI01 (sample SAMN14350216, study PRJNA611818) | marine sediment metagenome | isolation source: surface marine sediment (0.6m) | place: French Polynesia: Moorea | collected 2018-08
CCCAGGGGCACCGAGCCCGTCACCGACTCGAGCAGCGTCTGTGGAACGACCAATGGGTCACGCCCTACCTGCGGTTGGCCCGCGAACCGACCGCGGATTGGCCGCTGTGGCAAGCACCTCTGAGGCACCCCGAAGAGATGCTCCTGGCGCTCGGAATCTTCGACGAAGGTGCCTCGGTGGTTCTGCGTCATTTTCCCGTCGCCCAGCCGGGTCTCGCGTTTACCGGCAGTATCGTGTTGGCCCAGTCGGGTGAGACCAAGCGCGCGCTCTACATCGCCGAGATCCTGGGCAAACGTATCCCCGACGGCGTGCCGCTTCAGCTGATGCCCGAGTCCTATCGCCGGCTGCTGTTCCCCTTCGGCTATAGCTATTTGATCCTCAGCGAGTCGGATCGCTTTCGTACCGATCCCCATTTGTTGGCCGCGATCATTCGAGAAGAAAGCCGTTTCGATCCGCGCGCCTTATCGGGCGCCTCGGCCCGGGGATTGACCCAGTTCGTCCTACCCACCGCCCGTCGCATGGCCAAGAAGACCGGGCATCACCCGATCTCTCCGCATGATCTCGAGAAGCCGGAGGTCGCCATCGCCCTGGGCGCCGCTTATCTGCGCGAGCTTTCCGATCGGCTCGGGGGGTCGGAGCCTCAAATGATCGCGGCCTACAACGCCGGCGAGCCGCAGGCAGAACTCTGGCGACGATACTGTCTGAGCGACGAAGATGAAGAGTTCCTCACCAAAGTCGCCTTTCGCGAGACTCGGGGTTACCTGACCAAGGTGCTCACCAGTCGCGAGCACTACCACGAGCTCTACGCCTCTGCCGATTCTGCTGATAATGATCAGTTGGAGATCGAGGGCCTATCACCGGATCCCGGGTGACGCCGCCATGCTTCCGGTGTGGCGTACGATCAATACTCGATACGCTGCACAACCGGCGGCAACTCAGTTTCGACGCGATCCAGGTAATCGTCGATGTCAGCGGCTAGGCGCAACTCTTCGGTCCAGGCTTCGATTTCCTGGTTGAGCTGCTGTTCGTGCAGGAGCTCGCGGATCTGATCTCGGACTTCTTCGAGCGGTGGCGGCTCGAGGCCCTGGGTGGCCATCTCGGTGGCCAGGACGTTCTCGTAGTAGGTGTTGATGTCTTCGAGCCGAACGAAGACACGTGGGGCCAAACGCTGCTCTACGTAGACCAGGACCCGCAGTTGGCGCGCCACCAGCAGACGCAAACCTTCCATGTTCAGGCCGAGGGCCACAAGCTGCTCGGACAGCTCGTCGGGAGTCTCGAAGCCGGCTCGAATGCGTTCGAGCTGACGGTCGATCTCGTCAGGCGGCAGGGGCGCAAAATTGTGACGCTCGATCTCGTGCAGACGCAGACGCTGGTCGATCAGGGCGTCGAGCACCCGGCGCTCGAGCTGGCTCCGGCTCTCCCCTGGTACCTGCTCGAACAGGCCAAGGCCGATGGTTCGCTCGACGTCGGATAGCAGAATCGGATCGTCGTCGACCACGGCGACCAGGCGATCTTCCAGCACGTGAGCCCCTGATGCGAAGTCGCCACCGTCTTCGGCCGGCTGAGGCACGGCCGATAAGGGCGCGATCGACGAGACGCCGAGAAGCAAGAGTGCATTGAAGCCGAGAGTGGCTCGGAGTCGGTTCATCTCTTACCGATACACGAGGCAACCCCGCTGTTTGAGCTTCCAGATCCAGCGAGGCACGGAGGATAGTTTGTTCCACCGCAGGTCCAGCCGTCTGAGGTTCGGCAGTTGTCCGAGCTCCTCCGGCAGGGTCTTCAGGCGATTGGAACGCAGGTCCAGGCGGGTGAGATTCGAGAGCTCTCCGATCGATCGAGGGAGAGACGTCAGGCGATTCTTCCTCAAATCGAGCACCGACAAGCTTTCCAATCGTCCCAGCGATTCGGGCAGCCTCGTGATCTGGTTGTCGCGCAAATAGAGCTCGCGCAACTTTGAGAGCTGGACGATCGAGTCCGGTAGGGCCGTCAAGCGGTTGTTGTACAGCCTCAACTCTTCGAGCCCTTCCATCCCCCAGATGCTGTCCGGTATTTCTGTGAGCTGGTTGTGAGTCGCGCCGAGGTAGGCCAAGCGTTTGAAGTTGCCGATCCAGTCGGGAAGGCACTCCAAGCGGTTGTCGCTCAAGTAGAGGAAATCGGTGAGATGGCTGAGCCGGCTCATCGACTCGGGGAGTGATGTCAGCCGGTTATGACCCAGGTCCAGGGTCTGGAGCCGGCTGAGATGCCCGAGGCTCTCGGGCAACGTCTCTAGATCGCTCTCGTGCAGGTAGAGCTGCCATAGATCCGTCAGATGGCCGATTTCCCCAGGCACCGAGCGCAGCGGATTCTCGCCGAGGGAGAGGGTCTCGAGTCCGGTCAGTCGCCAGAGGCCCTCCGGTATGGTCTGAAACCGATTATCCCGGAGATCGAGGACCCTTAGGCTTTGCAGCTGCGCGAAGCTCGAGGGCAGGGACGTCAGCTGATTGCTCGCCAAATGCAGCTCTTTGAGGTGCGGCATACCGCCGATCGTCGCGGGCAAGGTGGTCAGTAGGTTGCCGTCGAGATGGATCTCCTCGACGCTGGAGAGGTCTCCGAGCCAGCTCGGCAGGCCGGTGAGCCCGGCTTCGTCGAGATTCAGCTTCCGGACCTGCGCCAGGGAGCCGGGCTCGCCGCGTCGAACGAGGTCCTCAAGATCGTCGAGAGTGGTGATCTCTATCATGGGTTAACTACGTTGACGGAGTTCTTGGGCTTCGAGGAGTCTGATCGTCATCGCTTCCGAGCGCGCTCGCGTCCCTGCCGGATGTGCTCCAGGCGGTCCCGGATGCGTTTCTCGATACCGCGGTCGGTGGGATGGTAGAAGGTGGTGCCGGCCAGCGCGTCGGGCAGGCAATCAAGACCGCCGATTCCCTCTTCGGTGTCATGAGCGTAAACATAACCGTCACCATAGCCGATGTCTTTCATCAGTCGAGTGGGGGCGTTTCGAATGACCATCGGCACCGGGTCGGCGGGGCGTTCTGCAACGGTTTTCTTGGCGGCGCCGAAAGCGCGGTAGACGGCGTTGGACTTGGGCGCGACCGCCAGGTAGATCGCCGCCTGAGCCAGGGCCAAGTCACCTTCGGGCGAGCCCAGGCGATGGTAGGCGTCCCAGGCGTCGAGGGTCTGGCGCAGGGCGCGAGGATCCGCCAGCCCGACGTCCTCGGAGGCAAAGCGGACCAAACGGCGGGCGATATAGAGCGGATCTTCGCCCGACTCGAGCATGCGGGCGAGCCAGTAGACGGCGGCGTCGGCGTCGGACTCGCGCAGCGACTTGTGGAGCGCCGAGATCAGGTTGAAGTGCTCTTCGCCGGATTTGTCGTAGAGCAAGACCTTGCGTTGGGCTACCCGTTCGACGGCCTCAGCCGAAATCTGACTCTTGCCGTCGGAAACCGCGTCGGCGACGATCAGCTCGAGCAGATTGTAAGCCTTGCGGGCGTCGCCGGAGGCGAGTTGTACCAGCGACTCCAGAGCCTCCGGCTCGAGCTCGACGCCGGTGTCGCCGAGGCCATGCTCGGTGTCGGAGAGGGCGCGCTGGATGAGGCGCCCGAGATCTGAAGGGGCCAGAGCTTCGAGTACCACCACCCGGCAGCGCGACAAGAGCGCGGCGTTGACCTCGAATGAGGGGTTCTCGGTGGTCGCGCCGACCAGCACGATGTCGCCGCTCTCGACGTAGGGCAAGAAGGCGTCTTGCTGGGCCTTGTTGAAGCGGTGGATTTCGTCGACGAAGACCAGGGTGCCACGGCTGTCGGCCCGGCGGAAGCGCTCGGCGTCGGCCATCACCTGTTTGACTTCCTTGATGCCGGAGGTGACCGCCGAGAAAGGGACGAAGCGGCTCTCGGTGGCGCGAGCGACGATTCGTGCCAGGGTCGTCTTGCCGCTTCCCGGCGGTCCCCAAAGCACCATCGACGGTGCCCGATCCTCGGCGATCGCCCGGCGCAGGAAACCGCGCGGGCCGACGATGTCTTCCTGCCCGACGACGCCGTCGAGAGTCGTCGGCCGTAGACGCTCAGCCAAGGGTGCGTCTGGACCGGCGATGTCGTCGCGGGTGGGGGTGGGTTGATCGTCGAAGAGAGTGCGGGGCATGTTGGGTCTCGGTTACGGCCGTCGATCGTGCAGTCTACACGCGGTCGGCTTGACCAGCTCGCTGTTGTGCTCGATCATCCGGTGATGACTCGCTACGCTGACGTCGACGGACTTCGCCTGGCCTATGAGACCTTCGGCGCCGAGGGTGGACGGCCGTTGGTGCTGATCATGGGTCTGGGCTCCCAGATGTTGATGTGGCACGAGGACTTCTGTCACCAGTTGGCCGAGCGAGGGCACTACGTGGTGCGCTTCGATAATCGTGACGTCGGTCTTTCGGATCGTTGCCACCGGCTCGGGCGTCCGAGTCTGCTGCGTGCGACGATCGCCGCCCGCCGCGGCCGGCCGGTGCGTTCCGCCTATTCGCTCGACGACATGGCTGACGATACCGCCGGCCTGATGACCGCCTTGGGCATCGAACAGGCGCATCTCCTGGGCGCTTCGATGGGCGGCATGATCGCCCAGGCGATGGCGATACGCCATCCAGAGCGGGTGCTGAGTCTGTCGTCGGCCTTATCGAGCAACGGCAATCCACGACTTCCTCTGCCGAGGTGGGCGGCGGCCCGCTACCTGCTGCGCCGGCCTCCGCGCACCCGGGAAGCCTACGTCGACTACTGCGTCGGCCTCTGGCGTACGATCGGCAGCCCCGGCTACCCATTCGACGAGCCCTACGTTCGTGAGCGTTCCGGACGCATCTTCGACCGCGGGCTGACCGGCAGCGGCACCTTGCGCCAGCTGGTGGCAATTCTCCACCATGGCGACCGGCGCCCGGACTTGGCCCAGCTGAAACTTCCAGCGCTGGTGATCCACGGCCTCGAGGATCCCCTGGTGCCGGTCGAGGCCGGCCGCGACACGGCGCGCTCGATTCCCGGCGCTGCGCTGCTGCTGCTCGAAGGCGTTGGCCACACCCTGCCGCGAGAGGTGTGGCCTCAAATGATCGATGCGCTCTGCTCCATGACCGAGTAGGTGTCGGTCGCGCCTTGAACGCTACCTGGCCGTCAGCCTGCCGGCACCGAGAATCCCCGGTCGCGCATCAAGGGTTCGATGCCGGCGTCGCGCCCGCGAAAGGCGCGGTAAGCCTCGGCGGGATCGACGGCGTTGCGTGGAGCGAAGAGGTGCTCGACCAGCTTTGCCGCCCACTCCCGATCGTAGTAGCCACCGGGTGCCTCGGCGAACGCTTCCGCCGCGTCGGAGGTCAGGACGTCCGCCCACATGTAACCGTAGTAGCTGGCCGAGTACCCTTCGCCCGAGAAGATATGGCCGAATTGCGTCGGGCGGTGACGCATGACGATTTCCTCGGGGAGGCGGAGAGCGGTCAGGGTCTCGCTCTCGAAGGCTGCGACGTCGAGGTCGGTCGGGTCGACGGTGTGAAACTTCATGTCAACCAGCGCCGAGGCCAGGTACTCGGTGGTTCCGAAGCCCTGGTTGAAAGTCGCTGCTTTCTTGATCTTCTCTACCAACTCGGCCGGAATCGGCTCGCCGGTCTGATAATGGACGAGGTAGTTTTTGATCACCGGGTCGGTGAGCAGCCAGCGTTCGAGCAGCTGGGATTGGAACTCGGTGTAGTCCCGCACGCCACCGTTGAGCGTCGGATAGGCCACGGTTGAGGAGAGGGTATGAAGCGCGTGGCCAAACTCATGGAAGTAGGTCTCCGCGTCGCTCCACGAAATCAAGACCGGCTCACCTGGGGCCCCCTTGATGAAATTGGAGTTGTTGGTCGACAGCGCGGTCTTCTGGCCGTCGAAGGTCTCGTGGCCGCGAAAGCTGGATGCCCACGCCCCGGAGCGCTTGCCGGGGCGGGCGAACGGATCCAGATACCACAGGCCGACGTGTTCTCCCGACGACTTGCGGGTGACTTCCCAGACGCTGACGTCGGGATGGTAGACCGGTACCGTCCCTTCGGGCACCGGAGTGAATTCGAAGTCGAATAGCTCGCCGGCGACGAAGAACATGGCGTCGCGCAGCTTGCCGAGCTGGAGATATTGCTTGACCTCGTCCGAATCCAGGTCATAGCGCTGTTTGCTCACTTTCTCAGCGTAGTAGCGATAATCCCAGGGCGCGATCTTGATACCGGACCCTTCGGCGTCGGCGATCTGCTGCATGTCGGCCACTTCTTGCCGGACTCGAGCGATCGCTGCCGGCCACACCGCTTCCATCAACTCGAGGGCGCGTTCAGGTGTCTTGGACATCAGATTCTCGAGTCGCCACTGAGCGTAGTTGTCGTAGCCGAGAAGCGCGACACGCTCGTCGCGAAGCTTCAAGATCTCAGGAATGATGGCGTTGTTGTCATTCTCGTCGCCGTTGTCGCCGCGGTTGGTGAAGTTGCGCCAGACCTTCTCGCGCAGGTCGCGCTCATCGGAATAGGTCAGAAACGGCTCTATCGACGAGCGGGTGTTGGTGACCGCGTATTTCCCCTCCTGACCGGCCTCGCTCGCCGCCTCGGCCGCGGCCTTCTTGTATGACTCCGACAAACCGCCCAGCTGATCTTCGGTCAAGAAGAGGGTATAGCCCTCTTCGTCCGCCAGCACGTTGTTGCTGAACTGGGTTTGGAGCTCGGCCAGCCGCTCGTTGATCGCCGCATAGCGCTCCTTCGCCTCGCCTGTGAGCGTCGCGCCGTTGCTGGCGAACTGGTCATACGTCAGCTTGACCAGGCGCCTCTCGTCGGCACTGCGCGCGGCGGTGTCGTCGCTTTCATAGACCGCGCGAACGCGCTCGAAGAGTTTCTGGTTCAGGATGATCTTTGAATTGAACTGGGACAGCTTGGGTGCCATCTCTTCCTGGATCGCGCGTGCCTCGGGAGAGGAGAGGTTGCCGACCCAGATGCGAAAGTAGGCCATGACGCGCTCGTGCGCTTTGCCGGAACGTTCGAGCTCCAGAATGGTGTTTTCGAAGGTCGGTGGCTCGGGATTCTCGGCGATGACTTCGACCTCGGCCAGATTGGCTTCCATGCCCGCCTCGAGCGCCGGCTTCAAAGCCATAAGATCCATCTTGTCGAATGCCGGTACGCCCCCGTAGGGGCCGGTCCACTCGGCGAGCAGGACGTTGGTCTCGGCTTCGTCAGTCGGCGTTTTGGAGGCTCCCTCCGGGGCGGGAGCCTCAGAATTACATGCTGTCAGGGCGATCAAGGCCGCCACGGCGACAAAGGCTAAAGTCATCCGTCTCATGCTCGTAGTCCTCAAGAAGGTGATTTGGAGGCGACGTTAAATACGCGAGGCCGGTCTTTGCAGTTTGGCTCCGGGTACGGATGAGCCTTGAGTCGGGGTGTATCCTAATCTGGCCGTGGTGGGCGCTCGGCGTCAACCCGAATCTTGAATCAGTCAACTCGCTCAGCGATGCCTTGGCAACTGACAGAAGTTGCCTGACTTGCGACAAGAATTGTCACTCGACAATGGCTTGGCCGATCGGAAAACCCGTGAAAATAAGGCTATCAGGCAAATAGCCTAGTTCCTAGATCCAGGTCGGTGCGTAGTTCGTAATCTTTTCGTAAGGTAAGAATCTTGCTTTAACCGAGACCCTACGTAGGCCTGAGCATCGCGAGGCCGGAACGGCGATCACAGCTCATCCAGTGAGAAGACTCGGGTGCGAGGGCGGAAAGCGAGACCAACCTGGAGGACACAAGCATGACTCAATCCGGCAAATTTTCCCGTATCGGCGGCTTAGCCGTCCTGGTGGCGATGGCGCTGATGATGGTGTCGGCACCGGCCGTCGAGGCTCAGGCCTCAGGCAGCGTGGATATCGACATCACGTTCAGCTCCATTACCATCCTCTACTTCTACGACGACGTCCACGTGAACATTCCGTTGGCGGTCTTGTCGCGGCTGATCACCGGTGACACCGACGGTGACGATCCGGACATTGCGGACACCACGTTTACCAATCCGACCGATGCCACCTGGGTGGCGATCGACAATCTCGACGTCGACGACGGCGCGCCGAGCTCAACCGATGTCTGGGATCCAACCGCGATCACGCTGACGATCTCGAACGCCTGGGCGGTGCGTGCCCTCGGCGCCCCCGGGACCGACACCGACGTCACCGTCGGCGGCACCTTTCCCGAGACCCTGACCCACTCCTCCGGCGCGGCATCGGGCGAGATGGACGTGACGGCGGCGGCCTGCGGCGGCACCTGCACCGCTCTCACCCCGGGTCTGTTCGGCGCCGCGGCGACCGGTGACGTCGACCTTACTCTCGACCTCACCGCCGGCAACGGCCTGGTCAACTCCGGTACCTACAACGGCGACGGCGCGGTCTACACGATCACCGCCACGACGTCCTAGAAGGTCCGAATGACCCTAGGGCGCGGCCGCTCGTGGGCCGGCCGGCGATTTCAAGCCGCCGCTCGGCCACAGGTCGTTCGCCCCGAATCTTTGTCCGTACCGGCGCTCCTCGAGGGCGCCCGTCGGCGTTTGGGGGCGGCGCTGGCTGTGCTGTGGTTGGCGGCGCCGTCGCCGGTGGCGGCGAGACCGCTCGACGGCCAGTTCGGCTTGCGGGGTGAGCCCGGAGAGATGTGGGTCGAGCCCCAGGTCAGCCTGACGGCGATCCGCCACCCGGAGCTCTCGGGCGGTTTGAAAACCACGACCTCTACTTCTCGACCCGCGGTGACCCTCGGCGATGGACGGCTGGTGGTTGAGCCCACCGGGCTGCTCTTCTCACTGCCCTCCCGCCAAGTTGTCCGGGAGTTGACCGCCCTCTGGCGAATGGAGCTGCCGCCGGGCGTCGATCCGCGGGATCTGGAAGTCTCTTATGAGCTGGTGGCGAGATCCGGGCAGCGAGGTCGCCTCAGTCAGGCCGGTGCGCTCGACTCCGAGATCGGCATCTATCTCCGCGCCATGCCGCCGACAGAGAGCGAAGATCTCAGCGGTGAAGCGATGGTCGAGGGCGGGGTGGTCCTGGAGCTCGACTTGACGGCGGCCCGTTTTGCGGGCGACTATGCGGGGACGCTGGAGGTCACCGTCAACCCGCGCTGAATCAGCAGCGCCCCCGCGGATCGGTCCGCCAGATCCAACCCAGCATGTGATTCTGTATCTCACTGAGCTCATGAAGCGTCTCTTCATCGCCGTCTGGCTGCTGGCTTCGAGCCTACCGCTCGCCGCGCAGGTCGGGCTCAGTCCGCCGAAGCTCGACATCACGATCGACGAGAGCGGCAAACCCTCGACGCACACGATTCGAATCGTCAATTTCGGCGATCAGGCGGTCGAGGTTCAGGTGGTGGTCTACAACTGGGACATGGACGAAAACAATCAGGTCCGTATCCTGCCGCCCGACGAGCAGTCCCTGGACCAGTGGATGGTGCTCAATCCGTTGCGCTTCACGGTGCCGGCGGAGGGCTCCCAAGCGGTCCGATTTTCGGTCCGCCCGAAGGTCAAGCCGGAGCCCGGCGAGCATCGGGCGATGATCTTCTTTGAGCAGGTTCCGCCTGAAGACAAGTCGCCCGAGATCCGCTTCGTGTTTCGACTCGGGGCCGCAGTCTACGGTCAGGTCGGCGAGCTCACCCGGATCGGCGAGCTGCATTCGGCTGAGGCCGGTGGTACCGGCGCCAGTTTCGACGTCTCGAGCATCGGCACCGCCAACATGCGTTTCGCCGGGCAGTACGCGATCTGGCCGGCGGCGAGCTACCCCGGCGCCGAACGCACGGCACAGATCGAAGGCCTCGACAATCCCGGAACGACGGCTCCTGAGCCGATTCTCGAGGCGGGGCCTCTGCCTCCCACGGCAGTTCTGCCGGGAACCCGACGCACGGTCAAATTGCAGTTCAACGAAGCGCTCGAATCAGGCGATTATGTGCTCGATCTCAACGGCACCCTGGGAGAGACCGGAGTCGATATGGCCGTTGCTTTCACCTCGACCGGTGAGGGCATCACCCGTTCCGGCAGGATCCACGGCGTCGAGGTGGTGGGTTCGACGATCAGTTTCGATGTCAGCAGTCAGGGGACCGCGCGGGTGGCTTTCGAAGGTCAGTACGCGATCTGGCCGGCTGAAACCTACCCTGGCGCGAAGGAGACCGAGGCCCTCGACGGACTTGCTGAAGGTACCGCACGGCTCCCGGAGACGGTTCTCGAAGCTGGGTTCTTGCCGGTCGACGCGGTCTTGCCCAAAGACCGACGCAAGATTCTTCTACAGCTCGAGACGGCGCCGGCCCCCGGTGACTACGTCCTCGATCTGAACGGCCGTCTCGGACGGGTCGCCGTCGACCTCGGGGTGCCGTTTAAAGTCGCGGCACCGGGCGAGTCGCCTCCGCCGCTCGAGTAGAGCGGCAGCAGCCCGTGGTGAGAGTCAGCCGCATGCGAGAGCGAGCAGCTGGCAGACTTCTCTTTGCCGCCCTGGTTCTATGCTCGACGGGCTATGCTGGCCAACTCCTGGCCCAGGTTCCGTCTCCGTCCGACCCGGAGTCTGATCCGGCGGTCCCGTCCTCGCTTCCAAAGAGCGGTCTACCGCGCGAGCAGCTGCTGGTCGGAGCGGTGATCAATGGACTGGAGGTCGGGGCTCTGGACGTCATCCGTCTCGGCACCGGTTTTCTCGTCCCCCTCGAGACCTTCGCCGAACTCTCCGGCTGTGTTGTTCGCTCAGAGCGTGAGGCCTTCCGTTTCGAGACGCCGATCGGAGCCGCCGAGCTGCGCCCCGAGGATCTGCTCCGGGTCGACGGCATCGTCTATCTGCGCCAGGAGGCGATCGAAGACAAGCTGGCGGGGCGGGTCGCCTTCGACACCACAGAGTACGCTTTGCGCTTCGATCTGCCCTGGCGGCCAGACGCCGCGGCGCCCGGCGATGTCGTTCTCGAGCCAGCCGCTATCGACCGGGTGCCGGACGTCACGCCGCCCGATCTCTCGTTGTCGACCGTCGAGCTCGACATCTACCACAACCGTGGCGAAGAACGGGAGCGCAGCAACAGCTCCGTGGTGCTGAACGGCCGGCTGCTCGACGGCTGGTGGCGTATGCGTTATCAAAACGACCTGTCGGGCAATCAGAG
>JAAUYI010058158.1_pt1 | contig 11071 bp, 9 predicted proteins | sample 7278041 | NCBI WGS metagenome assembly JAAUYI01 (sample SAMN14350216, study PRJNA611818) | marine sediment metagenome | isolation source: surface marine sediment (0.6m) | place: French Polynesia: Moorea | collected 2018-08
GACTAACAAAATTCGCTGACTTTTCACTGACTTTTCAGTGCCCTCCAAGTTATTTTCACTGCCCATATTAACTGACATTTTGACATTGATACCGACCATACAGCAGGAAACATGCATATTCAGGGATGTGATTGGCCAACAATGAAAAAAGCTGAAAAAGCGCGCGGCCGACATTTTTCCTACTCTTTAGTGGACATGTGTGCATTTTTAAGGAGCTGGGAGCTTGAGGTACATTATAATTTCCATGGAATAGTACTGATAACACTGGTGAGTATAATACAGGCAACCAGTTTTTATACAGTAAGTACTTAAATAAGTGTTACTTATCATGTCTTGGAGAACAATTTGAAGGGAAAAAGTAGACTAATTCATGCTGCCCCCCCCCCATATGGTAAAATATTTTTTTCTATGAATTCACATGATTCACAGGAGTCATGTTTTGGGCCTGAAAAAAGCGGATTTCCGCCTAAAAACGGAAAAATCACATGCCTGTAAATGACAGAACTTCATACAACATAAATTTTACCATGATCAAGCAGTTTCACTATTTCAATTGCCATTTGGCATCACACTGACATTTGCCTGTGATGGTTGGCTAGAAATTTCCACTAGACTGTCGGGCTACCTCAGCAGGGGGTCTGACTAGACCGAATCAATATCAACTAGACTCGGGCTTCGGACTAGTGCCTAAAGTCGCAGACTGTAGGCTGACTTGTAATATATAAATATGTCTTCTCGTGATGCAGCTATGGTACTGTGGTAAGTGATAATAGGATGAATGTTAATCTGATTTGGTTGCCATGACAAGAGCTGCATAGTCAACAGTTGCATAAAAAAATATCCTGTGATTATTGTACCATGTTTCTATCATGTTGAAATAGTCCTTTTGAATTGCTAGTGATGTGTCTTGTGTGCTAACACTTAGAACGCATTCCTTCCAACCTCGATTTTTTTCCATATTTAAAGTTGTCAGTGGCACTTGAAATCTACTGAACCAGAAGCTGAGGATGTAATGGTATTTATGTGCATGCACATTAGACAGACAACATGGAAGTACCTGGATATTGCCATACTTAAATTTGGCAAAATATTCAGTTCTCAAAACTAGGTGAATATAAACACCGCATCACAAATAGTGTAGTTCATTCGTTTGAAACATGTACATGAACAACCTGTCTTAGGCTATATATGAGAAGGTCCCAAACATAACATAATGCATATTTTTGGTGTCGCTGGTTGTTAATGGAAAATGAGGTCAGACGTGATTGCTATGATGCATTCCACATGTTCAAATCTTTCACTAAGATGTTTATCATTCATTAATACATGGATATCACATTCATATAGTCAAGTATGCATGTGATTGATTGAAATAACTTCTCCTATGATTTCGATTATGTTGGTAACCACAGCAACCAATAATTTCCATGTAATGTTATATTTTGCAATCTCTGGCTGTTTTTCTACATGTTACATGTAGGATCAACATTGCTTTCTCTTCACTTACATATCTTTTATCTAATCGAATTGCAGGCAACCAAAATTTCCTACCAGTTTTGGAAATATTTTTAGGCAAAGGTGATATTTGTGCTAATTTTGGCACTTTTCAGGATTGTTGCTTTTCTTGCCATTGACTGCTTTAAAATCTAAACTAAAATTGAGGTTAGCTTGAGTGTGGTTAGTTACAGGCCATTTATCTTGTCATGAAATCACTGCATATTTAATATGCGACCTCTGGGATGACATCTATAAATTGTAAAATGTATGACTTTGGGGTAGGGGTGACTGGTTGCCATGGTTGTTATGATTAACTTGGCAACCAGGGTCATGAAAACCATTGACAAATCCAATTCATTCTAAAGGTTGAGACCGCAGGTACTTATTTGACAATGACCCATGGTAATATATGTTCAGCAATTAATCACATGAGGTATCAAGTGATTTGAAAAAATGGTATCTTATGAAATTTTCTATTGTCTTTTTAGGTGACTCTGATAACGAAGTTTTTCTGCCTGGAGCAAGTAATCGACCACCTCCCGATTTTTCTGATACACTCCGCTTGTCAGGCACCAGCAGTAATTGAGCTGACTGGTCATACATAGAATAAATCAATAAATGTCATAAGTAGAATATGCGTCAATGATACTGAATTTGAAAAGAGATCCAAGATGACATTGATATGTTTTTACCTGAGAGTTGGTGGTATAGAGTGATACATGACTTACTAGTTCTTCAATGTGATTCTCATGTTCCTGATATTCAATGTTATAGCAAACCTTGTGAACTTGATTTACATATGTTGTGACGCAAGTACCTGGCTCCAAATAATGTTGCAAAGCAAAATATTCACATTTTAAATGTAAGTAGTATTTCTGTCTTATGTCAGGCTGGGGATGAAATTGGGACATGGTGCATGCAAGACAAACACCTAAACAGTTGGTTCTATTCAGTGAATGAATGTGACCTAGGCCTTCCATGTTACTTATAATGGAAAGTGTACATACATGTGGAAATTTGATTTTACCCAATAGCCTTTGAACAAAACAGTTGGATGCCAATGAATTGATAGAAGTTCTGTGTCACAAAACCATATGTGTGACAAATGTCATGAGGGATTAATAACCTTGACTTTGGCCTTTAATATCTTTGGTACTTTCACTGAAATGCACAGAATGTTACTGTTGTGACATTACATTCCTGGAATTACTTTATATTTGGTGCAGATATGTATCACAGCACTCCAAAGAATCCCACTGAACATGTCAAACATTGACCATGACATTTAATGTCAGTGTGTACCACTGCTAACTAGTGGATATATTTACTACCTATTGTGTGAACAATACCATTGGTACAACTCAATACAGTCACACTGAAGTAAGATCACATATGTAATGTAAAATTCCAATAATCCTCTGTGCTATATCTGATATTGCTGGGTTTTATCATGCTGGATATATGTATTATATCTAAATACAGATGTATTGATATATATATGTGGCTCGAGTGGCCCCAAGCCTAGCAGTGTGGCTTCGTTTTTTGGATGATATTTTTGGAATTTGGGAGGGCAGTGAGGAGTCACTTATGACCTTTTTCAATGAATTGAATGAGATTCACCCCAGTATTAAATTTATGATTGAATTATCCAAAGAGAAAATCAATTTCCTCAATACCACAGTCCACATCTCACTGGATGGGGAACTATGGACTGACGTCTATTGTAAGCCCACAGATAGCCATTCATATCTGCATTACTACCCATGACATCCAAAACACTGCAAAAACAGTCTCCCATATAGTCAATTACTGAGTCTCAGGAGAATATGTAGTCGAGATGAAGGTTTTCTTAGGCACTGTGGCATGATGTTATATCACTTCAAGAAGCATAAGTATCCGATCAACATCTTATTTATTTATCTATTTAATTATTTATTTATTTATTTATTTATTTATTTATTTATTAAACATTATTTCAACTCAAAGGAGCGTGGAGGACAATAGAATGACACATTCTCCATGCTCGAGTGCAAACAACAAGATGAACATAGAAGCAAGGTGCAGGTGAATTGTGGTATGTAGGCGAACGATAAGAGATGATCAAAAAGATGGTAGAGGTAAAAAGATGAGTTTGTACAATAATAAAGCCAAAATAAAGAAAGAAATTAATATAATAATTTGAAAGTGGTGATACATGGATAACAAAGTTCATCGGCTGATGTTGTATGCCGGGCAAGTTAAGCCAGATAACAATGGCATTCGATAAGACATGAAAATGATACAAACAAAATATGTAGCTAGGCAGAGCATTGGTTGTTATCAATGATAACCACCAATGATGCTTCAAGATAGATTACCTGACATGTACAAAGCCATCAAAGTTTCTCAGTTGACGTTCAAACCCAGATAACTTGTCCATTTTCTTGAGGTCTACAGGAAGTTTAGACCAGGCACGTGGGCCATGAACGAACATGTTCATATCTGCCAGTTTTGTGTTCGTACGCTTTATCACCAGGTCCGCTCTTCCAGCCGACCTAAGAGATCTGTCATGTGAGACCCAAGCTACTTTGTTACAGTTATGCACTGGATTCATGTTGTTGGCATTTTTAAACATCTCCACACAGATGCTTTTGCTTGCCTGCACATCCAGCCATTCAATGCCGAGTTCACGATTAAGGAGCTCTGTTTGATAATAATTGTCTGCTCTTGCAATAGCACGGAGGCTATTGTTTTGAGCAACTTGAAGCTTACGACTATTAGTAAGGGAACAGCCTGTGTAGATATAGTCACAATAACGAAAATGGGGTTCAATTAATGATCTATACAGGTCAATAGCAAGCTCCTTGGATATAAAATTTCTCATTCGTTTTAAGATGCCATTTCTGGAGTTAATTTTACTGCACAATTTCTCTATATGGGTCTCAAATGAGAGATGGACATCGAGAATGACACCAAGATATTTGAAATGATGGACAGATTCGACAATTTCATTGTTGAGAGAGATATGTAGGTCACGGTTGCTGCGCAGGTTTCGACAGTGTCTGAAGTGCATGACTTTCATCTTTTTCAAGTTCATTGCCAGTTTATTGGCGTCAAACCATTTGGAAATATTTGCTAGCTCATGGTTTAACTCTCTCTCAATACGGTCCGGGTCTCTGCCGCGGACGATCAAAGCTGTATCATCTGCAAATAGAAAACAATTCGCATGCAACAGGTTTACTGTCAAATCGTTCACATAACATAAGAATAAGAATGGCCCCAAGATGGAACCTTGGGGCACACTGCAGGATATTGGCTTCTTGCTAGAAAAAACATCACCAATTTTAGTGACTTGTTCGCAGCCAGTAAGATAGGATGAGAACCATGAGACAGCACTGGCTTTAAAGCCAAGAGCTTGTAACTTTAACTCAAGAATGCGATGGTCCACTGTATCAAATGCTTTTGCTAGGTCCAGGAAGAGGACACCACAGGAGCCACCCCCGTCAATCTCCTCATATATTTCATCGAGAAAATCAGCGAGACAGGCTCCCGTGGAGTGCCTCTCCCTGAACCCAGCCTGACAGTCAGTTAATAAATGGTTGGTATTCATATAAGCTATACACTGATTATATATTAGGCGTTCAAGACACTTACCTAAGGTTGGCAACACAGAAATAGGGCGGTAGTTATCACAACTATCAGTATCACCACTTTTAAAAAGAGGGGTGACGGATGCAAGCTTCCAGCTATTTGGGAAACATTTCATGGCAATTGATTTATTAAACAAATATTTGAGAATAGGGCATAGTTCAGTTTTGGCCGCTTTAGCAAGTTCGATGTAATTCCATCTAGACTACATGACTGAGACAATTTCATTAAATTGATTACTTCATTTATGTCTTCAATGGTGATTGGTCGCAGTTCAAATATCGGCGGATGAGGTGGTAAAGGAAAATCTTCCAATGAAGCATTACCAGTAATATTCGCTTGCACCCGTTCCCCGACAGAACAGAAATGATCATTTAAAAGATTTGCAATATCCACTTTTCTTGATAGACCATTGAGGTGATGTATACACTTCTTGTTTGATTTGCTGTTGGGCCAGAAAGACCTGATATCTCTCCAGAGTTTCTTGGGATCATTTTTATTACGTTCAAGAGGCTGTTTGATATATTCCGATTTCAAATGGTTTTTGAGACGTTGGACACTGCGTTGTGATGCTTTTTTGAGATCAAAATAAAGGTCACAAGGGTGAAGACGACATTGTCTTGCCCAATATTCTCGTCTATCAATAAGACCAAAAAACTCTGGAGTAACCCATGGGGCTGAGTTAATTCTACAACGTATACGCTTCATCGGTAGATGTTTATCGATAACATCGAGTAACAGTGTTTGAAAGATCTCTGTTGCTATGTTGACATCTTGCTCATTATAAACAGTATCCCAATCTATCATCGCCATATCAGCAGTGAAAGCCTCTGCACAAAAATGTCGATAGGATCTAATATAGCGCACTTCTCGTGCACGGGAAGGCTTTGCTCTCTTATGACTAATAAAAATTAAACAATGATCACCAAGGCCAATATCAAGGCAGCCTCTGTGAGCAAATTGACTGTTATTATTACACCAGATATGATCTATTAATGTTTGGCTATCTGGCATGATACGAGTTGGCTTAGTAATAAGTTGTTCCAGATTATACAAACGTAGAAAGGCGATGAGTTTTCTTTTATCAGCAGAGTTCACAGAAAAATCAATATTAACATCACCAAGGTACAAGACATCAGCATCAACTGGGATATCAAGTTCCCATGCTGTTGCTCTAGGTCATGTAAGCTATTTTGGACAGAAGCATCCGGGGGACGATATATGTTACAGACATAAACAGGTCTGGCCCTAGTTAGCTTTAGACAGACCCATAAACATTCAACATTGGGACTACAAAAGTGACCGTTGGGTACAGGTGTAACATCTGCTGCATCACTGGTATAAACAACGAGACCACCCCCAGACAGTTTCCCAGATCTGTGATCACGATCTCCTCGAACAATTGAATAGCCTTCTATATTAATCTCTGCATTGGTTATAGTATCGTTCAGAAAGCTTTCACTCACTGCGAAAATATCGACACCACTATTCTCAATCAATAATTTCAGGCTGTCAAACTTACTTAATATGCCACGAAAGTTAATACTTGCAAAACTACACCCTTTAGGATTTTGTAGGCATTGCGTGGCATATGATAGCACTGGCACATCTGGGGTTACAGGAAATTGCATAAATTCAATCCAAAGACAAGACTATAATGAATGTTGTCGGTCAATATAGAACAATAATAATAACAAAGTATTGAGCTAATGGGGTACTAATGCACAAATCACACTTTCAGTACTGATGATGAAAGGGATGAAGCACCACAATGAAGATGGTGATGTGGTATATGTAGTCACAAGTCAATAGCACAAAAAATGAAGGATCACATTGAAAGTGACACACAATAATCAAAACTCAAACCGAGGAGCAAATATCTGAGGATTAATGGTTAAAGTTGGAGTTTACCTATCGATAAGCTTCCATTTTTAACACAGTATTATCTGTAAAATTTATGACTGAATATTAATAGTACTAATATAGTAATGGTATAATTTTAGTGAGCAAGTAATAGTCACACACAGGGTGTACATGGGCCACCAAGGACACATGGTTACAACAGGATATTTCTTAATAACCAAATAACATGTGATTAACATTACAAAATAGTGTAATTGTAGATAATGAATACACCCTATGAAGAGAGCGCTTTTGAACAGTAGCAAAATAGTTTCATAAGTAGTTTCATAAGTCGAGCTTCATTGCGGCATATTTTCTTAGATAGGCCTCATTTTACGACCAGTTAAAAAAAAAAATATAATGTCAACTGAGAATATACCGGTCAAATGTTATTACACCAAAAAGTCTCAGGTAGAAGCTCACTAGTATAATTTGCTAATAACAAATATGAAGAAGCACTGAAACCATGATCATTTTTCATATTAAAGATGAACTATAGAGGAGGTTTCCAGAAACACAGTAAATATTCACACTCCTCATGTCATTACACATAAGCTCAAAATTATGCACTGATAGGGTGGGCCTATAGTCAAAATAAACACACACATAACTCATGAAACTATCCCAGCTGAGTGCGGATTGGGTCTGCACCGGCGCGCCATCAGGATTGCCAGATAAGGTCCAACCCACAATCACTAGCTGAGGTAGAGTACACAAGTTCAGGGCTGGTATGAGACAATTAAGAGTAGAAAAATTGTTCATACGAATAGGAATAGGCTCAAGATGATATCCCTGATAGTTAAGAACAGAAGCTGACACCGGCGCGCCATCAGGATTGCCAGATAAAGCCAAGGTCATAACGTAAATCTAGGATTATCATCTCAAGCTAAATGTGTCCATGGGTACTAGATGGTGAACACAACGGTTAGTTTTCACAGAATCCATTTCGGCCACTTTTTGGTGAAGACTTCCAGCCTAGTGAAACTTCAACTCACATGGTGCCACATAGTAGCAGGTCGACCCAAGTCAGCCTGGTGACGTCAAACAGCTTGTTGTAGTGGGTGCAGGTATATAAGGCTCAACCATTAGACTGTGTAAAAGTAACAAAAACACATATATTGACATATATGACAATATATAGCATTTTTCAACACAGTAGAGAGGGATACACCCATTACGTGAAGAGTGCTTATTACCTCAAGAGGCAGATGGGCACAGATCATATTGTTACAGGTGATGACACCGGAGGGTCTTATGCATACCATTGATGAACAATACTCGACCAATATGTCATGACGGGTGGAGCCATGTCGTTCAGCAGGGCTTCATACCCCCAGTTGTTAAGATGAAGCCCATCATCTTGTAAGAAAGCAGTTATGACGTCGTCATTCATATGTGCAGGGACATCACTTTTTTTGATGTAGTTGTAGAGGGAGCGTGTTTCAAGACATTTGACCTTTGGGCCATCTTCATGGCACAGTTGGGCATATATGTAAAAATCCAGAGAGTCAGCAAAGTCCCCAGTGGGCTTGTTCCAATAATCACGTTGAATGATTGGCACATATCCAATTCTGGCTGATGGAGCCCTGTCAGTCAGCTCTTTAAAGACTGCTTTGATGTCAGATTTAAGTAGTTTTCGCCACACTTGAGAATCTTCCTCTACCTTATTCAGATAGGTGCCCTCATTCAAGATATCATTGTGCTCCTGTGTCCGATGAAAGAAATCGTCAGCGTCATTAGAACCCAAAATTAGGATATATTACTCAGTTTCTCCTGTAGTAGCATCAAAGTTTGCCCACTGATTGCCGTACTTTTGCCATTTATCATATGAATTGAAGACACCATTTAATTCAGCAATGGCATTGGACCATTTCAGGCCACCACAAGACACAAATCTGGCATTGCTTAAGAAGTCTCGGTGGTGCCGCGGAAGGCCACCACATTTATGAATTTGATGCCTTCCCAGGTGGTAAAGCTCTCGGTAATGAAGGGGTTCTTTGTTGAAGATGCTAGACAGATGATAAACATGAGAAGAACCCACCATAGTGATGCGAGGGGGTCTTACATGGCTTAACATGTTGAATGCACCTCTCAAACGATGAGGACCGGGATTTAGATGTAGCCACGCCAGTTCAAGGTCCGTTTCACCCAGATAAAGTTCCGGTCTAGGTATGCGCTCATAGTAGCGATGATGAAGAGGAATCGGGTCACAATCCATCTTAACTGCAGTCCATAGACGATTGCAGCATGTTGAATTGATTGCTTACTGGGACCCTGTATTCCAGAATGGGACCACCTTGTTCTGGAACCACCTTCTGTCCGTTATAGTACCAGCTGCTGTCAGACCCAGCTTGGTAGACCACTTTATGTGGGAATGAAGTTTGAGGTGGGGGTGGTATACTGTGGAATGGCGGGAGACCTGGATGAGGGATAGATACACCTTGACCATGGGATACTGATGGGGTCGCAAGTATTTGTTGTTTGCCACTCAAGTTCAAATATGGCGGAGGTTGTTGTGAGACCGATGAATGGTGAGGTGGATGTTGAGATGCTTGGCCTGTTTGCGGTGGGTGTGGCACTTGTTGAAGTTGCGGCGGCGGTACCTGATGTTGGCCTGGTGTCTGGTATACAAATGGCTGGTCTGATTGCGGAGGCAATGGCGCAGACACGCGTGTTTGCACCCGATCTTGTGCACTGAATTCAGAGGTTACAGAAGCAGCATATGAAGACGTACCTGGTTTGATTGGTACTGATTCTTGAAATGCTTGATTAAAGTTACCGCGACCACGTCCTCTCCAGCCACGTGTTGCGCTGCAACCTCCACCTTGACCTCGACCTCGACCTCCACGTGGATATGCGAAGTCACGATGATCCTCTCTCTGATTTGCACCGTAACCAGCAGCATTCATGAGCAGTTCACCAATATTGCTCTTTTGCTGTGCGGGGTGGGCCCGGCCTGGAAATCTCGGGACCTGGTCACTACCTGTATTGGCATGTTCACTATGGGGGTCACGTTGCGCTCTATTGAATGAAGGGGGGTCCACGTCTTCAAAAGTAGATGTCGGCTCAACACCCTCGCCAATTCTTTTCTCAATCTCACTCTCAATCTGGTCAGCATCTCTAAGCACGAAAGGTAGAACATTATGATGACTCGTTGCCCAGATCTGACCATTATCAGACTAAACTTGCTCATAGATGCGATATCTCTTTGCCTGGCGTGCAAGATAAAAGATGTGATTATTACACGGTGTCAAGTGTTCCTTCAGGAACATCTTGGATCTGTTCCTGCGTAACTGTCCCTTCCGTTTCATTATCTTGCGCTTGATAAATATGTTGGCAAAGCGTACTCTCAGGGTACGAGGCCTGTTGTTGGCTTTTTCCTCAGAGCCAAAGAGACCACAGGATATAATATCGTCTGGTTGGAGGTTCATATCTGTTGGCTATCTGCCAGCAGTACGTCTTCGCGGTCACTCATTTCCAGTGATTCGATACGCGTGGCAAGCCATTCAGTCGCGGTCTCGAGGTCACTAATAGATTTATTGACAGAGTCGTGCTTAACTTCCGGCACCAATTTGGCCAGCAATTTGAGTGCATGATCCAGTGATTTTTCACATTTTTGTAGTCTAGCATCAAGTGAATCGTTAGTTGCTGTCTGTTTAGCGAGATTAGCATCATTGTCTGAAAGCCTCCTGTCAAGGTTGCTCATGATTAAGCGATCAATGTCATTTGCGAAAGACTGCGAAATGTCTTTTCGCAAACGAAGTAGCATATAATCGTATTCATCAGCGGTAATATGAGTACTGGTTTGTGTTGAAGTATTCCAACGGTCTTGAACTAAAGTAGGTTCACGAGATACAAGCAGTTCATCATCCGAATCTTGGGTAGCGGCACAACATGGTCTATCAACACCCTGATTATCTTCATCAGATGCTCGATCATCATCATCATCATCATCATCATCATCATCATCATCATCATCATCATCATCATCATCATCATCATCATCATCATCATCAAAATCGTCATCATTATCGTCATCTTCTGA
>JAAUYI010103920.1_pt1 | contig 11070 bp, 9 predicted proteins | sample 7278041 | NCBI WGS metagenome assembly JAAUYI01 (sample SAMN14350216, study PRJNA611818) | marine sediment metagenome | isolation source: surface marine sediment (0.6m) | place: French Polynesia: Moorea | collected 2018-08
CCTCAAGCGAGGCGCTGGGTCGGATGTGGGACGAACTGGACGCATCGCTGGATGAGGAGGTCGAGTTCGACGATGCCTATCTCGGCCTGTCGAGAATTCTTGCCGAGATCCGCTGCGATCACACGAAAGCCGAGCTGCCGAAGGCCATCGAAGAATTCCGCGATGATGCGCCGCTGTACCTGCCGTTCCGTTTCGTGCTGTTCGCGAACGAAGACGCGAGCCGCATGTACGTATCGAATCCCGGTGCAACATCGCTCGAGCGCGGCGAGGAAATCCTGTCTATCGACGGTGTGGCCGCCGACGCCCGAATTGCGGCGATCGAGCCGTACATACCGGTCGACGGATTCACGGATCACGTGAAGAGCGTCGCGATGGCGTCCAGCAGCGAATTCCTCGGATCCGGTTTCGACCACTTTGACCCGCTGTTGAATGACGTCCCGCCGGCAGTGACGTTGACGGTTGCCGGCCTCGATGGTGACGTCCGGGAAGTGACGTTGCCACGCATCGGCTACGCTGCGTTTCGCGACATCACGTCGGGCAAGCGCTGGGGGCGCAATTTTTCCGATCCCGGCGTCGCCCGCATCGAGTTTCCCGCCGACGGCGTCGCCGTGCTGTCGGTGGATACCTTCGTCAACTACCGGACGCCGGTAGCCCCGAAGAAAATCTACGGGCCGTTGTTCAGCCAGGCGGCCGAGCGCGGCGTGCACACGATGATTGTCGACCTGCGCAAGAACGGCGGCGGTTCGACAGACGCTCAGCAGGGCCTGCTTGCACGACTGATCGACAAACCGACGCCAAGCGCGCGCGACGTGCGCGTCAAGACCATCGACCTCGATGGCGTGCGCGAGCACCTCGGTACGTGGGACAAGGCTGCGCTGAACCCGAAACCGCGGTATTTCAACCGTCGCGATGACGGCTGGTGGTCGGTCAAACCCCGGTTCGGCGGTGTCGGCAAACCGATCGATCCCGACAAAGACGCGTTTACCGGGCGGCTGATCGTTCTGACCAGCAAGTCCAACTCGTCCGGCTCGACGTCATTCGTTTCGGTCATGCAGTCAACCGGTCGGGCGACTCTCGTCGGCGAGCCCACCGGTGGCAGCCAGGAAGGCCCGACAGCCGGCGTCATCTTTTTCCTGACGTTACCGAATACCGGCATCGTCGTGCGGGTGCCGTACCAGTTGACCGAGCAGGTGACGCCAGACCCGGTTTACGGCCGCGGTTTCGATCCTGACGTTCTCGCCGTCGACACCTACGAATCCTGGCTCGAGGGCCGGGATCCCGCGCTCGAAGCGGCAATCGAGCTTGCATTGCGGGAGTTGTAACGATTCATTTCTGGCGCTGCCGGCGTTCAAGGTCTCTGCTAAGTTGAAGGGATACGAAGGACGCCATCATGCAAGTAGCAATTATTGGAGGTACCGGTTTCGTCGGCGGCTACCTGGTCGACGAGCTGCTCGAGGCGGGGCATACACCGTCCCTGCTCGTGCGCCCGGGCAGTGAGAACAAGGTCAAACGCCGCGACGACTGCCGGATCGTCGCAGGCACCGTTGCGTCGGATGACGCCGTCGAACGAACGCTCGAGGGCTGCGATGCCGCCATTTTCAACATCGGCATCCTGCGCGAGGGTAGGGGCGCGACGTTCGAAGGCCTGCAGTACGAGGCGGCCGTGCGTACTATCGATGCGGCGAAACGGCTTGGCGTACGGCGTTTCCTGCTGATGAGCGCCAATGGCGTCAAGAGCCCGGGCACGCCGTACCAGGCTACGAAGTTTCGTGCCGAAGAACATCTGAAGGCGAGCGGTCTCGACTACACGATCTTCCGGCCGTCGGTGATTTTCGGTGACCCGCGCGGCACGATGGAATTTGCGACGCAGCTCTACAGGCAGATGGTCAGGCCGCCCCTGCCGGCATCGTCCTTCCACAGCGGCTGGTCGCCGGCGACCGGCGAAGTCGTCATGTCTCCGGTGCATGTCGAAGACATAGCGAAGGCATTTGTTGTCGCGCTCGGAGATACGGCGACCATTGGAAAGACATTTACGCTGGGCGGTCCTGAGGTCCTGACCTGGACAGAGATGCTCAGACGAATCGCCGCGGCGGCCGGCAAACGCAAACTCGTATTGCCGGTGCCGATAGGTTTCATGCGGATCGGCGCCACGCTGTTCGACTGGCTGCCTTTTTTCCCGGTTACACGCGACCAACTGACGATGCTCGAGGAAGGCAATGATGCCGATCCGGGCGAGCTGGAGGCCCTGATCGGTGCCGAAGCGCGCGGATTTGTCAAAGACAATCTCGCTTATCTCACGCGCTGAAACGACCTGATACAAATTTACACAGAATAGACACCGATTCGACGCGCGCGGTTGCTAACTTCTCTCTCGGTCACCCCTGACCCCAAACACCAAGGAGAGAGCGAATGACTCGCAACATTACGAAGGTACTGCTGTTTGCACTGTTCGCGCAGCTGGCGCTGATTGCCGGCACCGCGTCTGCAGGCGACTACGGAAAGAAGGAACAGAAAGACATCGTCGACACGGCCGTCGCGGCCGGTCAGTTCGAAACGCTGGCAGCCGCACTGGGTGCAGCTGACCTGGTAGACACGCTCAAGGGCGACGGACCGTTCACGGTCTTCGCGCCGACCGACGAAGCGTTTTCGAAGCTGCCGGAAGGCACGGTCGAGTCGCTGCTGAAGCCGGAAAACCGTGACCAGCTGGTCGCGATCCTGACCTACCACGTCGTTCCCGGCGCGGTGAAGGCGGCCGACGTCATCAAGCTCGACTCGGCGGCAACCGTCAACGGTGCCGAGGTCGCGATTTCGATCAAAGGCGACAACGTCATGGTCGACAATGCCAAGGTCATCGCCACGGATATCGAGACCAGCAATGGCGTTATCCACGTGATCGACACGGTCATCCTGCCGAACTAAGCAAGAATCGCGGTGGTACAGGGACGTACTGCCGCACCTTTTGACCTGCCTCTCGATGAACTCACTGCACGCACCGGCCACGGCGGCCATCATCGGCGCGAGCGGCGGCGTCGGCGCCGCGCTACTGCAACAGGTGCAAGCGGATGAGGCCATCGAGCAGGTATACGGCCTGTCACGTTCGCCGCAACGCGCGAGTGGCAAGCTCGAAACGATGTCGATCGACATCACGAATGAGAACTCGGTAGCCGCGGCTGCCGCGGCGATCGATGCGCCGCTCGACCTGGTTATCGTAGCGACCGGGATTCTGCATCGAGGCGACGAGATCCGGCCCGAAAAAAGCATTCGCGAACTCAGCGCCGACACGATGCAGGACGTATTCGCAATCAATGCGATCGGGCCTGCGCTGGTGGCCAAGCACTTCCTGCCGAAGCTGCGGCGCAAGCACAAGGCGGTTTTCGCTGCGATTTCGGCGCGCGTCGGCAGCATCGGGGACAACCGGCTCGGCGGCTGGTCGTCCTACCGGGCATCCAAGGCTGCCCTGAACATGTTGCTCAGGAATTTTTCGATCGAGCATGGCCGCATACGGCCGGACTCGGTCATCGTCGGGCTGCATCCCGGCACGGTCGACACGGCGTTGTCCAAACCGTTCCAGGCGCGCGTGCCAGACGGCAAATTGTTTTCGCCGGCACAGTCGGCGGCTTACCTGCTGGACGTCATCGATGCATTGACACCCGCGGATAGCGGCGGTGTGTTCGCCTGGGACGGCCAGCGAATCGAGTACTGAAGAGCCAAGACGATGAAAGCTATGTTGAAATGGTCGCTCGCGGCGACCCTGTTAATGACAGGCGGGACCGCCATGGCCATTGAAGAACCTGTCTACGAGGTACTGGCAACGACCAAGTATTACGAGATCCGCCGCTATGAGCCTTATATCGTGGCTGAGGTGGACGTCGACGGGAACCTGCGCCAGTCGGGCAACAGCGCGTTTCGTATCCTTGCCGGTTACATCTTCGGCGATAACCAGCCCAACGAGAAGATGGCGATGACGGCGCCGGTCAAGTCGCGCCCGAACGATGGTGGGCTGAAAATGAACATGACCGCGCCGGTAACCACCGACGCGCCGGCCGGCGGTCGGGGCTCGTATACCTATGCCTTTGTCATGGAACGCAAGTACACGATGGACACCCTGCCGAAGCCGAACGATGCGCGTGTGCGCCTGCGCGAGATGCCGCCGCGGACGATGGCCGTGCGCCGATTCTCCGGCATGTGGACGGACGGTAAAATGGAGGCGGAGGAGTCAAGGCTGATCACGGCCCTGGCGACGGATCGAATCGAAACCCTCGGCGAGCTGGTGCTCGCTCGCTACAACGGGCCAATGACGCCGCCGTTCCTGCGCCGCAACGAAATCATGGTCGAAGTCGAATGGCCGCGTGCGCTGGCGCCGCTCGCCGACGAGTAGGCTTTTCAGCCCAGGCCCAGCCGCTCGACCAGAAACTGCCGGTACTCGGGCTCTGCGTCCGGGTCGATGATGTTGATCGCCCGCACGCCAGTCAGTTTCTCGACGAGATCGACGGCGGCTGACGTATTTGCAGCGGGGCCGGTAACGACATCCGGCTTCAGTCCAAAGGCATTCTGCACGCCGACGACCGCATACGGGTCCGACGCGCACAGCACGCGCATGCAGATACTGTCGTTCAGTTCGTCGATGGCCGCTTTGCCGTTGTATGGCTCCAGCGGGGAAGCGCCTGCTTCGACCACGACGTAGTCCGGATTGCGCAACTGTATGTGGTGTAAGAGCGGACGGATACGCCGCCGGAATTCCGCCTCGTCCACGACCGTGGATGCCAGCCCGACGTCGACGAAGTCATACACCTCGAATGCTCCGGCATCACGAAAGCTCAGGATGTCGCGGTAGCGCCCCGCGCCGGTGAGCTTGGCGCCAATCACTTTGAGACCGAGGTCTGTGAGAATCTTGCAGGTCAGCTTGCCGGTCATCGTCTTGCCGGCCGACATCGATGTCCCGACCAGCAGGATAGTCGGCCGGTTGTAGTCTCCACCGTCCGATATCTTCGCGAACTGGGACATCGTGAGCTTGTTGCCGTCGCGAACGACATGGCCGCGGTACTCGAGCGAAATCGGCGATGGCAGGAGTTTTGACAGCGACGTGAACCTGCCGTACAGGCCGGCATTGGTCAGGCACTGCATCGTGTCGTCGATCATGTCCTCGAAGCTGCCGACTCCTTCGAGCGTTGCAGCGCGATGCCCGAATGCGCCGACAACCCGGTCGCCCGGTTCGACCGGGATCATCTCACCGGTCGTGTCCTCGACCTTGTACAGCTTCGATACCGGGCCTTTGACCTCCCCGAGGACGTAATCGCCATTTGCCCACTGGTCACGGTCGAGGCGCTCAATGTCGTAAGGTTCGCGGTCCAGGTCTGCTATGCGACACAGCGAGCCGAGCAAGGTCTTGCTCATACGTTGCCCCTGCTGACAGGCTCTGCCTGCAACAGCATCGCCAACAGCGCTGCACGGTCGAGCGTCCTGTCGATGTACAGGAATTCGTGCTCGGCGTGGGCGCCGTCACCGACCGGCCCGAGCCCGTCGAGCGTTGCCGTGAACTGGCTGGTCGTGTTGCCGTCCGAGCCGCCGCCGGCGCGTGCCGCGTGCAGGTCGAGCCCGAGCGTTTCGCCAATCGATCGCGCCTGCTGCCAGAGTGCCTGGTTGCGCGGCGTCGGCTCCATCGACGGCCGCCCGATGCGCCCCTCGATGTGCAGGCGAACGCCGGGCGTTTCCGCCGTGAAAGAGTGAATCGTTTCCTCGATACGGTCGCCGTCGGCGACGGTCGGCACCCGGACGTCGATGACCGCCTTGCTGTGCGGCGCGATTACGTTGGGCTGTATGCCGCCGTCGATCGTGCCGACGTTGACCGTGATGCCGCGGTCCGGGTCATTCAGCGCGAACAGCTTCTGGATGACGTGTGACAGCTCGAGAATCGCGCTGGCACCGCCTTCAGGATCGAGCCCGGCGTGGGCGGCTTTGCCGAACACGGTCACCGTGAAGCGGCCGATGCCCTTGCGTTCGGTCTTCAGGTCGCCGTCGTCACCCATCGCAGGTTCCAGCACGAAGGCGCGTTCGGCACGACGTGCCAGCATGCGAATGTGCCGGGTCGATGTGCGGCTGCCGATCTCTTCGTCTGCATTGATGTAAATGACCGGGGTGAGCGGCAGCTCGAGTCCGAGGTCACGGATCGTGGTTAGCGCCGCAATGATCTGCGCGATACCGCCTTTCATGTCGAACACGCCCGGGCCGCGCATGATGTTGCCGTCGACGGTAAACGGACGTTCCGCGACGGTGCCGAGCGGCCACACCGTGTCGTAGTGGCCGACGACAATCTGCAACGGCTCGTGACGTTTCCGGCGGCGTGGCCGCGCGTAGACATGACGCGCTCCGCCAGGCAGCCCGGCCTCGCGAACATCGAAGTCGAGTTCGTGCAGCGCCTGGGCGATGACAAGCCGCGTTGCATCGTGGCTGCTCGGGTTTGAAGAGGGCGATTCGGCGTCAGTCAGTCGCCGAACCAGCTCGATCAGCTGATCCCTTTGTTCCCCGACATGTTCTCGAACCTGTCCGGCGAGTTGCTTCGACATGTGCGTTTCACTTTTTCATGTCGGCCGGGAACGGGAATGCGTTCGAGCGGTCGATGGTGGCGAAGCGACCGGGGGAAAGGTAGGCGAACAGCGGCGAGTCGTGGATGACCTCCTGATCGTCGTGTTCGGAGGCGCGCAGGAATGACGGGTCGGCGTAGGCAGCGACGATTTCGCCCGTGATAAGGCAATTGTCGCCGAAGCCGTCGACCGTCTTGAAGTGCCGGCACTCGAAATACAGGTAGGCCTCGTCGATGAAGTCGCCGTCAACCTGTTTTGCCGGGAAGGTTGCGAAGTAGTCGAGGATTGGTTTGTCGCGACCCTGGCGCGGCGAAGCGGCCAGGCTGGTATACAGCACCTGCGACGGCTTCGGGTAGCTGACGGTAAAGACTCCGGTGCGCTCGATGTTGCTGCAGGTCGAATGACGCGGCGAACACACGAAGCCGAAAAAGTTCTGCCAGCCCATCGGCGTGACCATGTGTTTCGGTGCAAGGTCGAGCGAGCCGTGCTCGTCGCGGGTGCCGACGAGCACCAGTGGTGCGACGATGAAAAAGCGGTCCCAGACCGGGACGGCAGTGTCGATTTCGACAAGATTTTCCATGAATTCAAAGTACTTAAGGTACTTCGAATAGAGAATAGGTAGTTGCCGCGACCGGTCTCGACGGGCGTCTGCACATAATCCCGAAACCTGCCGGATACACAAGCTTTACAAAGCTGTAAGTTCTTCGTCACAGGGGTTTCCAACACTTTACGGCTGCCGTCGCCCGGCGGCAGCCCAGAAGAACAAGGAGACCCACGATGCTCAACAACAAGAAAGGGCTGACCGCCTTAACGGCGATCGCCTTTCCATTCATCCTTGCGGCCTGCGATGGCGACGACGGTGCAAGGGGACCGCTCGGCCCGGCCGGATCCGATGGCGCCGACGGAGCGGATGGTGCCGCCGCGCTGGTCGTACAAACCGAGCTGGCCGCCGGTGACGCAAACTGCCCGAACGGCGGTGTGCAAATCGACTCCGGCACTGACACCGACGGTAACGGCACACTCGATGCGAGCGAGATTACCGATACGTCGCATATCTGTAATTCCCCGACGGCGAAAGTCTTCAACCGGGTTTCGTCGTTCCTCGTCTGCACGCAGATCGACGCGAACTGCAACGACGATACGGAGACCGTTGCCGAGATCGTGGCTGCGTCCGCGGACGGTGCGACGCTCGTCTACACGGACGCCGGCACGAGCGAACTCGGCTTTGCCGACATCACCGATCCGGCCAACCCGGTAGGCATCGGCACGGTGGCGCTCGGCGGTGAGCCAACCTCGGTCGTCGTTGCCGACGGCAAGGCGCTGGTAGGTGTCAACACGTCTCCAGACTTCGACAACCCGTCGGGCAACTTGCTGGTCGTCGATATCGAAACCCAGGCGGTCGAGGCTACGATCGGCGTCGGCGGCCAGCCAGATTCGCTGGCAGTCAGCCCGGACGGAGATTATCTTGCGATCGTCATCGAAAACGAGCGCGACGAAGACGAAAACGACGGCGACATCGCAAACTTCCCGCAGGCGCCCGCAGGCTTCGTCTGGATCATCGATATTTCCGGCCCGGTCGGTGGCTGGCTGCCGCAGCAGGTCGTGCTGACCGGTCTTGCTGCACTCGCGCCCGGTGACCCCGAGCCCGAGTACGTCGACATCAACGACGACAACATCGCCGTCGTCACGCTGCAGGAGAACAACCACATCGTCCTGATCGACGTCGAGACGGCAACGGTAATCGATCACTTCACTGCCGGCACGGTCGACCTGATGCAGATCGATGCAACCGAGGACGACCCGGCGCTGAACGACAACCTGAGCATTTCGCAGACCGAGATGCAGATGGCGGTGCCGCGCGAGCCGGACGGCGTAACGTGGATCAGCACGGAACTGTTCGCAACAGCCGACGAAGGTGACTACCTCGGCGGCAGCCGTGGCTTCACGATCTTCAACACGGGTGGCGACGTCGTCTTCACGAGCGGCAACAGCCTCGATCACCTCGCGGCGCGTTACGGTCACTACCCGGACGAACGCTCCGGCAACAAGGGCAATGAGCCCGAAAATGCCGACTACGGTGACTACAGCGGTGACAAGATCCTCGTCGTCGCGTCGGAACGCTCGAGCCTGCTGTTCGTTTACGACGTATCCGACCCCGTGAACCCGGTACTGAAGCAGACGCTGCCGGCCGGCGCCGGCCCGGAAGGCATCCTGACGCTGACCTCGCGCAACCTGCTGGTCGCGGCGAGCGAGGAAGACAACCGGGGTGACAAGATCCGCGCCGTGCTGAACATCTACTCCTACGAAGTTGCGGACCCGACCTACCCGACGCTGGTGTCGGCCGACCGCATGGACGGTACGCCGATCCCCTGGGCGGCGATGTCCGGCCTTGCGGCCGATGCGACTGCGCCGGGCATGCTGTACGCGATCGAGGACAGCTTCTACGGCGCCAATCGCATCTTCGGCATCGACATCACGAAGTCGCCGGCAGTACTGACATCCGAGATCACGATCTCGGATGCAAACGACGTCTTTGCGGCTGTCGCGACCGACGACGTGGGCGACGACAACGAGGTCTTCAGCTCGGCTGACCTCGCGGCGATGATCAATGCCGACAAGACCGTCAACATCGATCCGGAGGGTATCGCTGTCGCAAGTGCCGGCGGCTTCTGGGTTGCATCGGAAGGTTCGGGTACGGTCAGCGACGCGGTGAATCGCCCGGTCAACAGCCTGAACTTCATCTTCAAGACCGACGCGAGCGGCGTCATCGAAGCGGTTGTGCTACTGCCGGCAGCGCTGAACGCGGTGCAGCTCAGGTTCGGCTTCGAAGGCATCGCCGAGTACAACGGCGCCGGCTACGTGGCTTTCCAGCGCGCATGGGACGGCGAAGCGAACCCGCGCATCGGCATATACGACCTGACCGCAGGCACCTGGAGCTTCCTGTTTTACCCGCTGGAGGCACCGGCCTCGCAGAACGGCGGCTGGGTTGGCCTGTCCGACCTGACGTCGCTCGGCAACGGCGAGTTTCTCGTCGTCGAGCGTGACAACCAGGGCGGCCCGGACGCCGCGATCAAGCGGCTGTACACGTTCGACGTCACCGGCCTGATGGACGGCGACACCGTTACCAAGACGCTCGTCCGTGACCTCGTGCCGGATCTCACGGCAACCGGCGGCCTCATCGCTGAAAAAGTCGAGGGCTCGGCAGTAACCGCCGACGGCAATGTCTACATCATCAACGACAACGACGGTGTCGACGATAACAGCGGTGAAACGAACCTGATCAACCTCGGCAACATTCTTTGATCAGGCTCGACACTCGATCGCACCCAACAACAAGAAACGAAAGGGCCGGCGTTTGCCGGCCCTTTTTTATCCTTCGAAGCGGGTCGCCCGTATTCGATAAACCTCGATCCATTCATCGTCCTGTGAACGAATCTCGAGCTTCCAGCTCCATCCCGTATCGTCGGGAGGGAAAAAGGTGACGCGACGCTCGGGGTCCGCTACCGGTGATACGTACGTCATGATCACCTGGTCTTCGTCATTGAGCGCGGCAGCCCGAAAAGAAAAGCCGGGCATGCCGGTTGTCGTCCAGACAACGCTCCACGCCTGTGACGTGGGATCGTAGGAACGAATCGTAGTGCCGACGGCGCCGTTCGCCGGCAACCAGAAGTCCTGGACGGCGGTACCGTTGCCGAGGCAAGTGAAGATCCAGCGAGCTCCCGGGCCGGTGGTCCATTCGGTGCCATCCTGGCTCAGGGTCTTTTCCTCGATTGACCAGTCGCCAATATAGCGCCCGAACTGCGCCATCGGTCCCTGCATGCAGCCGTCGATATTGCCGAACGGCAGTGCACTGTCGTCGGCAACTGCCGTGCCGGCGAGCAGCAAGCCCAGAATGCCCATGCGAACGTGATTCATTGTGTCTCTCCCTGCAGGCGGAACGCCCGTGGTGTCATTTCGTGCAGTTTCTTGAAGGCTTTGACGAACGACAGTTCGGACTGGTAGCCGACGCGTTCGCCGACGTCGGCGACCGGCAGGCTCGTCGTCGTCAGCATTTCACGCGCATCGCGCATCCTCAGTCGTGTCAGGTACTCGAAAAATCCCATCTCGAGCGTGTCCTTGAACTTGCGTGCAAAACCGGAACGTGACATTGAAGCAACTTCAGCGGCCTTGTCCAGTGTCCAGTCCGCACCTGGCGCACTGTGTATGCGGTCCAGTGCGTGGGCGAGCCGCTTGTCGTTCAGTGCGGCGATGATGCCGACGTGATCCTTGCGGCCGAAATCGGCACGAAGCAGCGGTACCAGCAGTACCTCGGTCAGCTTGTTGACGGTCAGCTCGCTGCCGGGTGCTTGCGACATATATTCGGCACTGAGGTGCTCCAGCGTGCGTGTCAGCCAGGGGTGCGAATCGAGATCGTCCTGCGTCAGCAACACGAAGTCGGGCAGGGCGCGCATGAGCACATCGTCATCGCCCGCGTCGAATTCGCAGTAGC
>JAAUYI010211913.1_pt1 | contig 11069 bp, 8 predicted proteins | sample 7278041 | NCBI WGS metagenome assembly JAAUYI01 (sample SAMN14350216, study PRJNA611818) | marine sediment metagenome | isolation source: surface marine sediment (0.6m) | place: French Polynesia: Moorea | collected 2018-08
GCGGCGACGTCGTCGTGGATGGCGGCGTCCTTGGCGGCAGAGACTACCTCCGCTACCGGTACGGTGGTGTCCCAGAGGGTCAAGTTCTCACGCACGGTGCCTTCGAAGAGGAAGATCGATTGGTCGACGTGGGCGAGCGACGCGTTGAGCACCGGGCGTGGGATCTCTCGACGCGGCTTGCCGTCGAAGAGGATCTCACCCGACCAGGGCTGGTAAAGACCGGTGACCAGACGGGCGACGGTCGACTTGCCGCTCCCCGAGGTGCCAACCAGGGCGACGCGTGCACCGGGCTCGAGGACCAGGTCGAAATCTTCGATCAGCGCCGGTGCGAGTCGGCTGTAGCCGAACGAGATACCGGTCAGCTCGAGGCGGCCGGTGAGCTGGGCGACCGTCGACGTCTCGATCTCGTGCTCGGGCTCTACCTCCGGGGGATAGCGCAGCACGTCATCGAGCCGGCTCATGTCGCCGGATACGGTCTGGAGCTTGCCGCCGAGGCTGACCAGCCGCGAGACCGGAGCCAGAAAGCTCGCCATCAGAGCTTGAAAGGCGACCAACTCGCCCAGCGTGAGCAAGCCGCTCATGACCCGCAAGCTGCCGATTCCGAGGATGACCGCGGTGTTGAGCGAGGCGAGCAGCGGCGGTACGGCGTCGAGCAGCTGGGTATAGCGCTCGAGCTCCTGGCGAATGTTGACCACTTTGGCCTGATAGCCCGACCAGCGCGAGAAGAGATCCGATTCGCCGCCGGTCGCCTTCAGGGTCTCGATGATCTGCAGGCCGCCGATGGCGACGCCGTTGAGCTTGCCCTGCTCCTGGAGCAGGCGCCGGCTGCCGTCGACCCTTTTGCGCGACACCAGTTGCAGGGCGGCGATGTTGAGGGAGACGACGAGCAGACCGACCGTGGTGAGCAGGGCGTCGTACCAGACCATCAAGCCGAGAAAGAAGAGGATCATCACCGCGCCCAGGAAATGGGTCGCCAGGTCGCGCGATAAGAGCACGGCGACGCGGTTGTTGATCGCCACCCGGGCCGAGATGTCGCCGGCGAAGCGCTGGGTGAAGAATTCGACCGGCAGACGCAAGACGTGCCAGAGGAAGCGGCTCGAACCGGCCAGCGCGATGCGAGTCTCGAGGCGTAACAGGTAGGCTTGCTGGAGCCAGGTCAGAAGCCCGAACACCACCGCGGTCGCTCCCATGCCGGTGAGCAGCGGCAAGAGCCAACGGTCGTTGCCCTGGAGCAGCACGTTGTCGACGAAGACCTTGGAGAAGACCGGACCGACCAACTGGGGGATCACCAGGGCGAGGCCGGCGAGGATCACGAAGGCGAGAGCCGCCCGAGTGCCGGTGAGCCGGTGGCGGAGCGCCGGCCAGAAGCTCGGTTTCTGGCCGCTGGGCTCGAAATTTTCTCCGGGTGTGAAGGCCAGGACCACGCCGGTGAAACTCTGGTCCAGCTCTTCCTCGCTCACCTGAAGCGGGCCGCAGGCCGGATCGTTGAGATAGACCCGGCCTTTGTCGAAACCGTCGAGGACCACGAAGTGGTTGAAATTCCAGTGCAGGATCATCGGCACTGGCAGTCGGCGCAGCATCGCCGGTTCGGTCTTCATGCCCTTCACCGTCAAACCGTATTGACGCGCGGCCTTGACCATGTTGGAGGCCTTCGAACCGTCTCGCGACACGCCGCAGGCCAGGCGCAGCTCTTCGAGGGCCACCCAGCGCCCGTGGTGGGCGAGGACGATACCCAGCGCGGCGGCGCCGCACTCTACCGCCTCCATCTGCAGCACCGTCGGACTCTTGACCCGCCGGAGTCGTGTTGCTGACCCAGCGAGTCCCGCCAAGGGGCGGCCCAGGCGCGTCTCCCCCAGGGGAGTTCCGGCGATACGGATCGCGGCGAGGCGCTGGAGGTATCGCTGAGGCATCTCAGATTCCCAGCTGCTTCCTGAGCTGCGGGATGACCAGGAAGATCGGGCGATCCTCGCGCACGATGACGCTGCCGGCGGCCAGGGTGCCACTCGAGATCTCGATCTCCGGGCCGCGGACCGAGGACCACCGGTAGCCGCTGGACGTCTCGGGGTCACGTTCCAGCCGGACGTCGACCTGGAGCGGTGGGCCTTCTTCCATCAGCCGGGCCACCAACTGGGCGTTGGCCAACAGACGTTCCATGCCTCGCGACGTCGACGGGAACTCCGCGACCCGCACGACTTCCCCGAGCATGAAACCGTGTTCTTCGCGTTGCACCGTGGAGGGGATGACACGCGCCTCCATGCCCTTGCGTACTTGCTTGCCGAGAGTCGCGGGCACGAAGACGACCGCCATCAACTCTTCGGAGCTCACCTCCATGCTCAGCATCGGCGTACCGGGGGTCAGTACGTCGCCGCGGTCGACCATCAGCTCGAGCACCCGACCGGCGCTGGTGGCGACCACCCTCTCGTTCTCGCTTAACGAGGCGCGCAGCTCGCGCAGTTCGAGCTCCAGGTCGCGAAGGGTGCCCCGGCGACTCTCGAGCTGCTGCTCGATCTGCTGGACAGCTTCCAGTCGGCGCAGCTCGAGACCGCCCAGTTCCAGGCGCTGGGCCGCCGTCTGATCGCGGCCGGTATTGAGCTCCTGCTCGGTGGCGAGCAAGGTCTGCTGAGTGATCAGGCCGTCTTCGAGGAGCTCGCGCTGGACCACGATCCGGTCCTCGAGGATCTTGTTGTTGCGTTCGAGGGTGGTGATGCTGCGTTCGAGGTTGGCCCGCTGTTGTGCCAGGTTGGCGGCGGACAGACGTTTCTGCTCCTCGGCGTAGCGTTCGAGCTCCTGGTACTCCTCCTCCTGGATCGCCTTCTTCGACTCCAGGTCTTCGATTTGGCGCAGCTGAAGCTCCTGGCGAATGGTGGCGACCACCTGCCCGGCAGCGATGGCGTCGCCGACTTCCACCCGCACTTCCTCGACCTGGCCGCTGGCGTTGGCGACCAGCTCGGAGACCCCACCCCGGCGCAGCAGGATCCCGGTGCCCACCGCCTCGGTGGGAATCGAACCGAAGATCCCCCACATCAGGGCCGCCAGGATGAGCAGGATGAGGGATCCCAGCGCCAACCAACCCTGCGGGGTGGTGATCCAGATTAGCTGGTCGAGCTGCTCGGGCGAGGAAAGGCGCTCGAGCGCCACCTTTCGGAACACCTTCGATTTAGCCATGGGTGATGAGTCCAGTCGGAGATTGTTCGAATACGCTCAGCAGCGACAGGTTCAAAACGGCAGAGTCGTCAGGTTCTCGCTGCGGATCGTTCGCGCGCTCGGTCCGCCGCGGTAGAGGGTCCCGGTCTCGAAGCGCAGGTCGATCAGCGCCAGGGCGAGAGCGAGCTGCGTCGCGACCCGGCGTTGTCGGACGGAGGTCAGGCGATCGCGCTGAGTGATGACGTCGATGACAGTCGAAGAACCGGCACTGAGCTTCTTGATTTCGTTTTCCAGAGTCTTCTCGAAGAGCGCTACGGCCCGGTCGAGGCGGGAGAGCTGTTCGGCCACCCGGCGCACCGCGTCGAGCGCCGCGGGGACCTCGGCGCCGATCGACCGGGTCACCAGATCGACCCGGAGGGCGCTCTGGCGGACGCTCGCGTCGGCCTGCACCCGCTGCCCCTCGGCGCGGCGGTTCAAGGTCGGCCAGGAGAGACTGAGGCCGAAAGAGGTGGAGAGGCCGGGCACGTTGTCGAATAGCGGCGCGTAGATCTCGCCGGCGCCGCCACCGTCGGCGAATCCGCTGTAGGAAGGGGTGAACAGCAAGTCGAGCCGGGGCTTGAGAGCGTTGGCCGCGGCCTGACGCTGAATCTCGGCGGCTGCCAGCCGCTGGCGGGCAGCAGCGAGGTCGGCACGGCGTGCCATCGCCTCGTTGAGGAGGAGCGGGCTCTGTGTCGGCGGCACACGTGCCGGATCGACGGTCGGGAAGAAATCGGAAGGCACCCCCAGATCGCGGATTTGATCGGCTTCGAGCCCGATCTCGAGACCGAGGTTCTGGTGCGCGCGAAAGAGTGATCGCTCGCCGGCGATGCGGTCGATCTCCCGCGAGGTCAGATCGGCTTCGAGCTGGACGATCTCGGCCGCCGGCGTGACGTCGGCGGCGACCAGCCGGCGGGTGGTCGCCAGCAGCTCACGAGATCTCTTCTCGGTTGTGCGCAGGATGTCGAGGTCGAGGGCCGCCGCCCGCACGCGCCAGTAGCGATCGGCGACCACCGCCAGGCGCTGGGCGACGGTATGCTCGAGTTCGAGCTCTCCGGCTTCGACCTCGAGCTCGGCGGCCTGTTCGTTCGCGGTCACCACCGCCCGACCGCGATCGCGCAGCAGGGGCTGGCGGAGAGTGAAGGAGACGGTCGCGGTGTCGACCGCCGGTCCGGCATCGTCGTCGCGTTGGAGCTCGACGCTCGGAGTCAGGGAGAGCCCGGACCGCAGGAGTTGTGTCAGGCCGACGCTCTGGCTCAGGCTGGAGCTGTCCGAAGCGCTCTCCGTGTCGAGAGGGATCTGACTGTCGTTCTGCTCGACACTAGCGGTGAGGACGGGATCGAAGTCCCCGCGCGTGACGGTCAGGGCGCCATGGGACGCTTCGAGCTGTGCCTCGACGAGCTCGATGTTGGGGTCGTTCTCGAGCGTCAACCGCAGTGCTTCGAGGAGCTCCAGGCCGATCTCGACTGTGTCTTCACGGAGCTCGGCGAAAGCGGTGGCGGGTTCAGCGACTCGGTCGGTCTGACCGATCGATCTCTGGGCCGGTAGCGCCAGCGCCGGCAGCCACAGAACGATCAAAATGCTGATTCGATCTCCGGGAGAGATTTTGACCATGCTTACTGTTACGCTAGCGGAATGAACCGTCGGTCGCAAGCCCGCCAGCTGCGCTCGGTCGGTGTCTCACCGGCCGAGGTCGAGGAACTCGAACGCTACGATGCGAATCGCTTTCCGTCCCCTGATCCGGCTCTCGGTGCGACGCCGCTGCAGGACGAGCCTTTCGTCGCCTGCTGGCGAGCCTGGGCGGACGAAGCAAGGTCGCGCGGCGTCTTCGCGGTGCTGCGCGAGCATCTGCCGCAGTTGGCCTTTCCGATCCGCGACGGCATCAGCGGCAGCGAGGCCTACCGTGCCGCCACCCTGCGCGGTGTTTCGCCTACCGAGCTTGGCGAAGCCACCGGCCTCGAGCTCGAGCGTCCCGAGTCTCTCGAGTTCGATCTCCATCCGAGCTTCGCGGGCACCGTCCCGATCCTGGTGGCCCGCCATCGTCCCGACTTCGAGAGTCTGGTCCAGGCGCTGGCCAGGCGCAACGAGCCCGTTCCGGTTGCCCCGGCCCAGGGAGCCGTCACGGTCGGCGGCTACAACAATTGGGCCCGGATCCAAGCCCATCGCGAGGCCTGGCAGAGTCGCGATCCCGCCGAGCGCGACACCGAGACCTGGGGCCAGGAGTTCGCGCGTCTGCGCCCGAACAAGCACCTCTATCAGGATCGCTTCATCCTTCTGAGCGACGGCCCCTACAGCAATGTTCAGGCCTCCGCCCTGGGTCTCGACGATGCCGGTTGGCGTCGTCTCTCCCTGACTATTCGCCGCGACCATGAGTGTGCCCACTACTACACTCGCCGCGTCTACGGCCAGATGCGCAATCACCTCGCCGACGAGCTGATCGCCGACTACATCGGCCTCACCGGCGCCTTCGGTCACTACCGAGCCGCCTGGTTTCTCAGTTTTGTCGGCCTCGAAGCCCACCCGCGCTACCGTCGCGGTGCCCGTCTCGATCTCTATCGGGGCGATCCGGCGATGAGTGAGGGCGCCTTTCGGGGTCTTCAACACCTGGTCCACGGCGCTGCCCAGGCTCTGGAAGCATGGGACGCCGCGACCTTCGGCGAGCGACCGCGGCGACCGCAGGAGCTAGCGCAAGCGATCCGGGCCATCGCGTCGCTGGGCCTGTTCGACCTGGCTTCGGCGGATGGGGCGCAGCGGTTGGGTCAGGCTTGGAAGGCCGCAGCCTGAGCGCCCTCCACCCCTGCGGATTACCCTGGACCTGACTATGGCGTGGTAGATTGCGGCGACTTTGTGTTGCTATCCATGACAGCTGGGAAGGGCCTGCGAATGTGACGACCAATACCATCGAACAGCTGAAACAGCTGGCCGACCATGCGACTCAGCTGGCGCCAGAGAACATCGACGGGATCTTTCATGCCCACCTCACAGTGACCGCGGCTTTCGATCAGCTGCCTGCGCTGCGCGACCTCTGTCGTGGGCAAGGGGTCAAGCTGACGATCGTCGACCTGGAGAAGGAGTCCAGGCAGCAACGCGACGTCATGACGACCAGTTACTACCGCGAATCCAGCCCCGGCAGCCTCAGGCGCATTGTCGGCCAATTGATCGATCTGGCCGCCGTCTTGAATTCCCAAGGCTATCCGGTCATGCGCGCCAAACTGGAACACGAGACCCGTCCCACGGTCACGACTTTTTCGCGGGCTCAGTACCACGAAGTGCACATCAAGCTGGCAATTCCTGCGGAGAGTTTCCCCGATCGACGCGAACGACTGGCGGAGCTCGGAAAGGTGGAAGGGTTCGTGGCCTCGAGCAACCCGCGTGAGCGGACCGACGGTCGGGTGATGCAATTCGTCAACCTCCGCATCTACGAAGGAGACCAGACCGCCGCCGACGCTCGGGTGCGGGACCTGGTCAACCTGCTGGAAACCGAGGGATTCGTCGTCCGTGAAACCAAGCAGGAGACCGTGATCTTCGACACCAACCTCGCGCTCGACGAGTGGTGGGCGTGATCGATGGCACAGCGCTCCAGATCGCGGTTCTGGAGCTGCTGGCGGACGCGAGCTGTCGCGATTCCTACTACCTGCGCGGCAGCTTGCTGACCCGTCTGTGGGTCGGCGCTGATCGTCGTTTGGCCCAGGACATCGATCTGCTCGCGACCTATGACTCCGATCCGGAGCGGACCCAGTCCGAGCTGACAGCGGCGTTGTCGAAGACGCCCGCCTTCGACCCTCAGCCGAGGTTTGAGAAGACCTGGGAGGAGTCCGACTTCCCCGGGCTGCGGATGACCCTGACCACATCCGGCCGTCAGGAAGCTGTGCAGATCGATGTGGGTTACGGTGACCCGGTGGTCGCGGAGCATCCCGAGATTCAGTTGGGCGGCGGGCGACAGCTGAGAGCCGTCGCGCCGGAGGTGATGTTCGGCTGGAAACTGCACGGTCTCTACGAGTCGGACGGCTGGTGGCGGGCCAAGGATCTTGCCGATCTATGGTTGATGCAGGCCCATGTTTCTCTGAGCTCTGAGACTCTGCGACGGGCGATCTCGGAGGCCTTTTCGAGTCGCCGGACGCCACTTTGGAAGCTGCGCCGGCTGCTGGCCTGTGAGATGGGACGTTCATCCGGCAGCCGTCGGAAATGGCGGGCTTTGCTGCGAACTGGCGCCGTTCGTGAGGTGCCCGCGAAACTGGCGACGGTGATCGAAGATCTGGCGGCGTTTCTGGGGCCCATCACGTCTGCCATGGAATCTCGGCGAGCGACCGGTCTGGGCCGTGGACCCGAAACAGGAAGAATGTGAGGCTGTGCTCGCTGTCTGCGACGATTTCCGCCGCCATCCGTGGCAAGGCTCTGCCGCGAGCTACGTCTACGAGCGGATCCGCCGTGACACTTTTCCGCAACCATTCAACGCTCCGACGCGTGGTGAATGTCGGCAGCGTCTGATCCGGTGGGAGTGCCGGGGGCTGACGTTAGACGGCGCCTCAGTGCTGGCTCGACCGTTTCCGCGCCTTTCACCGGACCGCGAGCTCACCGAGCGCCTGGCGCAAGGGGCGAGTGTGACTCTGAAGCTCGACGGCTCGCTGATCTTTCCGACCCGCCTGACGGCCGAGAGTGAGGTATGGCGCTGGCGCACCCGTCGGGGTATTTCTCCCATCTCTGAGGATGCAGGTACGTTTGCCGAGCAGAGCCCTGCCGACTACCGCAGCCTGGTCGATGCCTCTTTGGCTGCTGGACGAACGCCGTTGTTCGAGTGGTGCAGTCGCCGGCGTTTGCTGATCCTCGACCAGCCGGTCGATCGCCTCGTTCTGACAGCAGTGCGTGAGAATGCCACTGGCATGCTCCGCCCACAGACCGAAGTGACCGAGCTCGGTCGACGCTTTGGCGTCGAAGCTGCCCCCTGCCTCGGATTGATCGGTGTCGATTTCAGCCTCAGCGAGCTCCGGTCCCGCATTACCACTTGGCGTGACCGCGAAGGCGTCGTGGTGCTGACTCCAGGGAATCGACTCTACAAGATCAAATCTCCACACTATCGGCTGCTGCACGGAGCGATCGAAGGGCCGGCCTATGACATCTCTCGCTGGCGTTTGATCCTGGCCGGCGATGAAGAGGCCCTGCTGGCGGCAGCGTCACGACGCGAGATCGACCTTCATCCCTACGTGGCGGAGGTTCACGCTCTGCTGTCCCGCGTCGCCCGACGAATTCGGAGTTGGTGCGAGCGTTATGAAGGCGATCGCGGCGCCTTCGCCCGTGGCCTGCCGCTGGCAGGCCTGGCAAGGCATTGGGCCTTCCGCGCGCTCGATGGCGCTGATCTGGAGCCGATGATCCGCGACGACCTACTGCACTCGTTGAAAAGCGGCGGCAACTGGCAATCGCTGACGGAACAGCTTCAGGACTGGGCGGGAGAGAGCCAGGGAGTAACGTGATGGCCTCACGCCAGAACTTCGGCGTGAGGCGTCCGCATCAGCTTTGCCGGGCCTGCAGGCGATCGATCGTCGCTTGCAGCCGGCGAAGCTGATCTTCCAACTGCTGGCGCACCGCGGCGTCCTCAGCTACCCTTGCTTCCAGCGCTCGACGGGCTTCCGCTGCCTCAGCCGCGCGCCGCTCGGCGGCCTCTCGTGCCTCCGCTTCCCGTTGCCGTGCCTCCGCTTCCCGTCGTCGTGCCTCCGCTTCCCTTTGCCGCAGGGTCGATTCTTCCGAGGAGGTCAGAAGACGGGTGCCGGTCTCGACCTGTACCGTCCCCGAATCTCGGCGCGTGAGTAGAGTGTCGCCGTGGTAGGGTCCTATCGCGGTGTTGGGCGCTCCGGAGGCGTAGATATGAGCTTTCTGATTTGAGGTGATTTTCGATGGCTGATCTTAAAAAGTCAGGCGCCAGCGTCGAGGAAGCTTTGGCGGAGTCCGTCGCCAAGCTCGATGAAGCGACAGCCAAATTCGAGGAGATCGAGCCCTACCTGGAAAATTTCTCCTTTTGGCCGAGCTCTCCTGTCGGGCGGCGGCTGGCCGGCTTTTTGGCGTTCAACGGACTGGGCGGGATCTTGCTGGCCGCATACAAGCTCGGCGACCTCGACTCGTCCCTGGTCTTTTTCGCGCTGGCGGCGCATGCGGTGGGAATCGGGTTCTTCTGCGCCTCATTGCTAGCCGCTCGCAAAGTCTGGCGCATGCTCAAGGAACTTAGCGCCGCGACCGGGTCGCAGTCGAAGACGGTCAGCGACCGGGAGCATGCCCGCGCCCGGTTTGCCAGGGCCAGCGCCGAAATCGATGCAGCTTTGGCTCGAACCCGAGACGACTCGACGCTATAGCCGTCGGTGATCCGCGATCGGGATCTTTCGTCGCGTCCGGTGGGCGAGCTCGATGTCGATCTCGGCTAGCGCCAGACCCGGGCCGTCCGATGCGGCGGCGACCACTTGTCCCCAGGGGTCGACGATCAGCGCGTGGCCGTAGCTTCGGCATCTTGCCGGCATCGAGGCTAAGGCGCCATGAAGACTTCGTCGAGCTGGGTAGCCGTCAGAACACGATCACCCCACTCCAGCAGCTGATCGACGTCGGCCCGTTCCAGGCGCTCGACGACCTCTGGCTGGAGCTCTCCGAATCTACGTTCGAGCTGCCGGCGCAGCATCGCGAGCTCGCCTTTTCGGATGCCGGTCTGTTCGCCTTCCTTCTCGCCTTCTTTCTTGCCTTCGAGGAACCAGCCCCGGGTGATTCTCTCGATTCTCTGTGTGACCACTGTCGGCACCTCCTGAAGGCCTTCGATTCTCAGCTGCCGCTCTCCTTTAGGGGTCAGCTTGGGAAGAATCGCTTCGTTGATGAACGTTACAAACGCTTCCTCCAGCGCCTCGTCTTCGGATCTCAACGTGGCCTGCAGATCGGTCGCAACCGGTTCGAGATCCCCGAGGTTGGCGAGCTGCTCGAGCCGGAACAGCCCCAGCAGGGGGCTATCGGCTCCGACCAGCTCTTCCAGGTTTATCCGCTGGGCGTCGATCAGTTTGTAGCTCCAAAAGTCCAGACCCTCGGGGGCACCCCTGACGGTCCGGATCATCTCGAGCAGTGAGGTGGGTACGTTCCACGCTACCTCACCGTTGTAGAATACCACTTGCAGGATCATCGGCAACTTATCGCCCGCCCGGAAATCGTTGCGGGTGAGGTCCTGAGCGGTGAGCAATTTGTAGGTGACCATGTCGAGCGCCATGCGCGGGCGGGGATGCGACTGGTGCTCGAGATGGAGGTAGACGTAGAAGAACTCGTCTTCCGGCTCGAGATATTCAATGTCGGCTTCCGGGAGGTAGATGCGTGGCCGAACGGCTGGCTCTCCGCGGTTATTCTCAAGCTTCACTTTCGGCAGGTATTTGAGTCGCCAGAGCACATCCTGCTCTCGGCGTACGAGTTCCTTGCTGAGAAGCCGTTCGGGAACCCTGTCGAGGGTTTCGAAGTCGAGACGCTCGACCCACTCGCCTCCGAGGCATAGGCGAATCAAGTCCTGGATCATCCGCGGGAAATGGAAGAGGAGGCGGTGGGTCTTGTCTTGTTCTTCGGCCATGGGTAGCTCCACATGAAGTTTCGGATCGTGGGTGAGGTCCTCGGAGGCTGCCTGAGTGATAATCTCTATATAGATAGGACGTAAACGATCCGTCGTTCTGCAGCTCGAGCTGAAAAAACGTCAGCGGGCTGTGGCTGAGCGCGAGCCCGGTGGGAGATCTGGTGACGCGCCGGCCGCTCGCTCGACAGTCCTCTCCGCGTTGGGTAGACGCCACAGCAGAGAAAAGAGATGACGGTGAGCACCGGTCACGGTGCTAGCCACCCCGGTCACGCCCGCACGGTCACCGGTCAGCCCGTGCCCGGTTGCCAGGGCC
>JAAUYI010133245.1_pt1 | contig 11067 bp, 10 predicted proteins | sample 7278041 | NCBI WGS metagenome assembly JAAUYI01 (sample SAMN14350216, study PRJNA611818) | marine sediment metagenome | isolation source: surface marine sediment (0.6m) | place: French Polynesia: Moorea | collected 2018-08
CACGTCGACGGGCCAGGCTGGCTGATCCTGATCGTGATGGCGGTGGTCGCAGCGGTCGCGGGCGCGCTGTGGATCCTGGTCCCGGCGCTGGCGAGGGCGCACTGGGACGTGAACGAGATCATCACGACGCTGCTCCTGAACTTCGTCGCCGTGCAGCTGGTCGCGTGGGCGTCGCTCGGGTTCTGGCGCGACGAGGGCTCGGCGGTCACCCAGTCGACCGAACGGGTGCCCTACGTCCTGGCCTCGCTGCCCGGGACCGATCAGCTCACGATCGCCGTGCTCGTTCCCATCACCCTCGCCGTTGCGCTGTGGTGGGTGTTCCGGTCGACGACGATCGGCTACGAGATCGACATGATCGGCGGCAACCCGCGGGCAGCCGGGTTCGCCGGCATCGATGTCCGCCGCCGCATCGTCACGGTCATGCTCGTGACCGGCGCGATCGCCGGGCTCGGCGGGATGCTGCAGCTCAGCGCTCCGGGGGCGCAGGCGATGAGCTCGGGCTTCTCGGCGCAGTTCGGCCTGTCCGGCTTCATCGTGGCGGCACTGGCAGGCGGTGCGTTCCTGGGCGTGCTGGCCGGCGGCTTCTTCATCGCCTCGCTGTTCTTCGCCGGTCTCGTGCTGCAGACGAAGGGCCTGTCCGTCTTCATCATCTTCGGGATCTACGGGATCATCCTGACCGGCATCGCGCTCGGTGAGGTCGCCGCCCGCTACCGCCTGGTCCGCATCGGGTCCGACGCCGTCGCCCCCGGCCCACCCACCGAGGTGGTCCCGGCGGCCGAGGAGGTGACGACGTGATCGTCGCGCTGATCGAGAACGCGTTCCTCAGCGTCGTCGGCTCCGCGATCCCGGCCGCCACGGTCGTCGTGCTGGCGGCGACCGGCTGCCTGGTCGGTGAGCGCGTCGGCGTGCTCAACCTCGGCCAGGAGGGGCTGATCGGCATCGGCGCCGTCTACGCCGTCATCGCCGTGACCTCCTGGGGCGTCGGCAGCCCCTGGGTCGCGATGGCGATCGGGATGCTGGCGGCTGCGTGCGCAGGTGCGATCTTCGCCGTCGCCACCGTGGTGTTCCGCGCGAACCAGGTGCTCGTCGGGTTGGCGCTCGCGCTCGGCGGCATCGGCCTGTCGAACCAGCTCGGCACCAATCGCAACGGCACGCCGATCCAGGTGCTGTTCCGGGAGGTCGACCCGGGCGGCGCGTTCGAGGACGGCGGCGTGCTCGAGGCCTTCCTCCACCACGATCCGGTCGTCTACCTCGCCTACCTCGTCGTGCCCGCGGCGTTGTGGTTCGTGCTGTTCCGCACCCGGCACGGCATGAACATGCGGGCGGTCGGCGAGAACCCGGCCGCAGCCGACGCCGCCGGGGTGCGGGTGACGGCGTCGAGGCTCGGCTACACGATCCTGGGCGCCGCGCTCTCGGGGGCCGGTGGGGCCTACATGGTGCTCGCCTTCACCCCGACCTGGTCACCCGACATCGCCCGGGGCCGCGGGTGGGTGGCGCTCGCCGTCGTCATCTTCGCGGCGTGGCGCCCGTTCCGGGTCGTGGCCGGTGCGTTCCTCTACGGCTCGATGATCTCGCTCGGCGCTACCGCGCAGGCCCGCACGTGGGACCTGCCGTTCCTCGGCGCTGCCGACCTGAGCTTCTTCCTCTCGATGCTCCCGTACCTCGTCACCCTGCTGGCGATCCTCGCGCCCGCCGGCGCGGCGCATCTCGGCAAGAGATCGAGATCGACCGCAGCGCCCGCAGCTCTCGCGGTCCCCTACTCGCGCGAGGAGCGCTGAGGTGGACGCTGCGGCGTTCCTCCGGGCCCTGCCCAAGGCCGAGCTGCACCTGCACCTCGAGGGGGCCGTCGATGCCGGCACGTTCGCCGAGCTGGCCGCCAAGCACGGCGTCGGGCTGCCTGCCCACGACGAGCCGCGCGATCTGTACGACTACGCCGACCTCACCGAGTTCCTGGTGGCGTACTCGCTCGTGTGCGCCTCGGTCCGCGACCGGGACGACTTCCACCGCGTGACCCACGAGTGCCTCGCCCGCTGCGCAGCCTCCGGCGCTCGCTACGTCGAGCTCTTCTTCAGTCCCGAGTCGCACCTCGTGCACGGCGTCGAGTACTCCACCATGCTCGACGGCATCCTCGCGGCGTTCGACGACGCCGAGGCCGACCTCGGTGTCGTGGCGCGACTCGTGCCGGCGATCAACCGCGAGCTCGGCCCCGAGCGGGCCGTCCGGTTCGTCGAGATGGTCCAGGCCGACCGGAGCGATCGGATCATCGGCATCGGCCTCGACTTCAACGAGGTCGGCTTCCCGCCCGAGCTCTTCGTCGACGCGTTCCGCCTCGCCGCGCGGTACGGGTTGCAACGGACGTCCCACGCCGGTGAGGTCGGCCCGGCGGCCAATGTGCGCACCGGTCTGGAGCTGCTCGGCTGCCAGCGCGTCGACCACGGCTACCACGTCGTCGACGACCCCGGGCTGGTCGCCGACTGCGCCGAGTCGGGTGTGCCCTTCACCGTCTGCCCGACGACCACGACCTACACGACGGTGTTCCGCGACCTGTCCGCGCCGGACCACGCCATCCGGCGCATGTACGACGGTGGGCTGACGCTCACCGTCAACTCCGACGATCCGCCCATGTTCGGCGTCGACCTCGCAGGCGAGTACCTGCTGCTGCACGAGTTGCAGGGCTTCACCCTCGACGAGCTCGCCGGCCTGGCGCTGAACGGGCTCGACGCCGCATGGATCGACGACGACACCCGGCGTGCCTGGCGTACGGAGTGGAGCGCAGAGATCGACGCGCTCCTCGATGGCGCCGCACGACAGGAGGGGGCAACGTGACCGTGACCGAGCCGAAACGCGCCGGCCATAGGGTCCGGTCATGACCGTGGTGCTGCAGGGAGGTCGGGTCATCGACCCGGCGACGGAGACCGATCGGATCGCCGACGTCGTGAGCGACGACGGGAGGATCGTCGAGGTCGGAGCGGGCGCCGCAGCGCGGCATCCCGACGCCGAGGTCCACGACTGCACGGGGATGCTCGTCACCCCCGGCCTCATCGACCAGCACTGCCACGTCTTCGCCGGGCTCGGTGACTTCTGCCTCGAACCCGACCAGGTCGGCGTCCGCCACGGCGTGCCCATCCTCGTCGACGGCGGCACCAGCGGCATCGCCACCTTCGACGTCTCCCGCCGCGCCTGGATCGATCACCCCGACGTGGCGACCAGGGTCTACGCCTTCCTCGACGCCAACCAGCTCTACCTGGCGACGAAGGACTTCATCTGCCACAAGCTCGAGATCGCCAACGACCCTCGCAACCTCGACGTCGACTCCGCCCGCGAGAGCTTCGAGCGTCACGCCGACATCGGTGTCGGCTTCAAGGTCCGGGCCTGCTACGTCGGCGACGACGAGTCCCGCTCGCCGTTCCTCGAGGCCGCGCAGGCGGTTGCCGGGGTCAAGCCGGTGATGGTCCACCTCGGCCGGTTCCCGTTCACACCGACGATCTCCACCCCTGATCTGCTCCGCGTGCTCCGGCCCGGCGACATCATCACCCACGCGTTCCGCGGCGCAGGCGGGATGATCGGCGACGACGGCAAGGTGATCGCCGAGTTCCGTGACGCCGTCGACCGTGGGGTGCGCCTCGATGTCGGCCACAGCGGGACCGACTTCCGGTTCCGCGACGCGCGGCGCCTCATGGACCAGGGCTACCTGCCGGACACGATCTCGACCGATCTCAACGTCTTCAACCTCGACGGCCCCGTGTTCTCCCTGGCGACGACCATGTCCAAGATCTGGCACCTCGGCGTCGACCTCCCCGACGTCATCGCGATGGCGACGGTCAACCCCGCCCGCTCCATCGGCCGCCTCGACGAGGTCGGGACGCTGGGCGTCGGCCGGACCGCCCACGTGTCGGTGCTCGACATCGTGGAGGAGCCGACCGAGCTCTCCGACGGCAAGGTGACCGAGATCGCCGAGCGGGTCCTGCGGCCGGTCGGCTGCCTCTCGGCCGGGACGTGGCACGTCGCCGACGGCGTCACCCACCCGCCGCGGGCGGCCGCCTGATGACCGAGGTGATGGAGCCCGGCGAGTTCTACGACTCGCTGTGCGCCGAGCTCGCCGAACGTCGAGCCGAGCTGTCCGACGTGGAGCAGGGCTTCGGCGCCGGCCGTCCGATGGAGGGCGCCGAGCTCCGCGAGTGGGTCGCCTTCCAGGCCTGGTACGAGCGCCAGGCAGCGGAGTTCATCGGTGCCTGGCTCGCCCACGTCCACGAGGACGACGTGTTCTACTCGCTGACCCTCCAGGTCGCCGACGAGGGCAAGCACCACCACCTCTTCGCCCAGCACCTCGCCGAGCTCGGTGGCTCGCTCGACGACTGGGAGCCCGAGCCCGAGTGGGTCGAGTGGATCCAGGTCTGGTACCCGGCGGGCGACGACACGTTGGAGAAGGTGGCGGCGCACAACATCGCCGGCGAGCTCGGCGCCATCCAGGCGTTCGAGGACCTGCGACCGCGCCTGCCGGAGTCGACCAGGGCGGTGCTCGACAAGGTCACCCCGGACGAGCGTTTCCACGTGCTGATCGGCCGGCGCACCGTCGAGCGCTACGCCACGACGCTGGACGCGCAGGACCGGGTCCGGGCGAGAGTCTGGGGCGCTTTCGAGCGCGAGCAGGCCGGCCGGATCGCCTTCGAGCGGCGTCTCGCCTCCGTCTCGTGAGCCAGGGCACGGCGGATGCCTGAGTCCGTCGGCCGGTCGGTCCGCCGCGTCGAGGATCCCGACCTGCTGCGTGGTCGGAGCCGGTTCCTCGACGACCTGGCGTCCGACGCCTGGGCGGTGGTCGTCGTGCGCAGCGAGATCGCCCACGGCGTCGTGAGGTCGATCGGCACCGAGGGTCCGCTCCCCGGCGAGGCGGTGCTGATCGGGCCCGAGACGTGGGCTGCCGTCCCCGGGCGGGTGCCCGTGCTGTGGACGCTCGGCGAGCAGCGCCAGCACGCCACGCCGATCTGGGACGGGGTCGTCCGCTACGTCGGCCAGCCCATCGCCGTGGTCGCCGCCCCCACCATCGCCGCTGCCCAGGACGCCGCCGAGAGGGTCGTCGTCGAGACCGACCCGTTGCCCGAGCTGATCGACACCGCGGACGCCCTCGCGACCGATGCAGCACCGTTGTGGGCCGACGCCGGATCCAACGTGCTCTGCGACTTCACGAGCGGTGCCGCACGAGCGGAGGTCGACGCCGTCCTCGACGCGTGCGACGAGCGGATCCGGACCACGCTGCGGATGGGCCGACTGGCCGGCGTGCCGATGGAGCCCCGCGGCATCGCAGTCGACCCACGCGGCTCGTTGTCCATCCTCACCTCGACCCAAGCGCCGCACGCCGTGCGCGACCAGCTCGCCGCGCTGCTCGGACGGTCCCGCCACACCATCCGGGTCGTGGCACCCATGATCGGCGGTGGCTTCGGCATCAAGGACCACCCCCACGACGACGAGGTCATGGTCGTCGTCGCCGCCCTCCACCTCGGTCGCCCGCTCCGCTGGACCGAGTCGCGCCGCGAGTCGCTGCTCGCCAGCTGCCAGGCCCGCGGGGAGACCCACGATGCGACGGTGGGGTTCGACCGCGACGGTCGCCTCCGGGCGCTCTGGGTCGACGCCGTCCGGGACGCCGGCGCCCACCTCGCCATCTTCGGTGGCGGTCCCCTCTGCGCCGGCCTCGGCCTCATGCCCGGTCCCTACCGCTGGGACGCCTACGGCGCCCGCGGCCGTTGCGTCGCGACCAACCGGGTGCCGACCGCCGCCTACCGGGGCTTCGGCCAGACCCAGGCGGCGTTCGTCAGGGAGCGCCTCGTCGACCTCGTCGCCGGCGAGCTCGGCGCCGATCCGGTCGAGGTGCGCGAGCGCAACATGGTCACCGCCGACGCCCATCCGTGGGCGTTCGGCACGGGCCTGGTGTCCGACAACGGCGACTGGCCCCGAGCCCTCCGACGGGCCCGGGACCTCGCCTCCGGCTGGCCGCCACCGCCCGACGACGGTCGTCGTCGGGGGATCGGGTACTGCTCCTACGTGCAGATGGCCGGCCTCGGCCCGAGCGCCGTCAACGCGGCGATCGGCCTGTCGATCGGCGGGTTCGAGTCGGCAGAGGTCCGCATGGAACCGGACGGCTCGGTGCGCGTCGTGACCGGCGTGACCCCCCACGGGCAGGGCCAGCAGACGTCGTTCGCCCAGCTGGTCGCCGATCGGCTCGGCGTCGGGATCGACCGGATCGACCTCCTGCACTCCGACACCGATCACACGCCCTACTCCGCATACGGCACGGCAGCGTCGCGGTCCATGGCCGTCGGCGGCGCCGCCCTCGTCGAGGCCGCCGACGAGCTCGCCGCGACGCTCCGCGAGCACGCCGCCCACCGCCTCGAGGCCGATCCGCTCGACATGGAGCTCGTCGACGGCAAGGCACAGGTCCGCGGTGGCGGTGGGGCCGTCCCCATCGACGAGCTCGCCGACGCCGCGTGGCGGGGCATCGACCTCCCGCCCGGTGCACGGCCCGGTCTGAGCGCTGCGTCGACCTACGACCCGTCGTCGTGCACGTTCTCCTACGGCACGCACGTCTGCCGGGTCGCGGTCGACGTCGAGACCGGCGGCGTCGAGATCGAGCGTTACGCCGTCGTGATGGACTGCGGGACGGTCGTGAACCCGATGATCGTCGAGGGCCAGGTGCACGGTGGCGTCGCACAGGGAGCCGCCGCTGCGCTGCTCGAGGACGTTGTGGTCGACGCCGCGGGCCAACCGCTCAGCTCGACCCTCCTCGACTACCTCGTGCCCGATGCGACGTTCCTGCCCCCGATCGAGCTGGAGCGCTTCGAGCTAGCGTCTCCCCACACGCCGGGCGGGATGAAGGGCATGGGCGAGGGCGGCACCAACGGGAGCTTCGGGTGCGTGGTCAACGCCGTCGCCGCCGCGCTGCCCGAGGTCGCCGACCGCGTCGTCCGGACGCCGGTCACCCCGGAGCAGATCGCCGGCTGGTACCAGGAGGAGCTTGCGTGAGCCGACTCGAGGTCCCCGTGATCGACATCACCCCGTGGCGAGGTGGCGACGCATCGGCGCGCGCCGACGTCGCGGCGGCCGTCGACGACGCCGCCCGTACGGTCGGCTTCCTCCAGATCACCGGGCACGGGGTCCCCGACGACGTCGTCGACGGCCTCACCGCAGCCATGGACGGCTTCTTCGCACTGCCCACCGACGAGAAGGCGCGCTACGTCGCCCCGCCGGAGATCAACCGGGGCTACGCGCCGCCCCGGTCGGAGCGCCTCAGCTACAGCCTCGGCGTCGCGAGCCCCGAGGACCTGTTCGAGGCGTTCAACGTCGGTACCGCCCGGTCCGACCACCCCGGCCTCGACCTCGACCCGGGCGTCTACCCGGAGAACATCTGGCCCGAGCTTGCCGGGTTCCGCGCCGCCGTCGACACCTGGTTCGTGCACGCACGAGCCGTCGCCAGGACGATGGTCGGCATCTTCGCCGTGGCGCTGGACCTGCCCGAGGACCACTTCGAGCCGTTGACCGATCACGGCATCGAGGTTCTCCGCATGAACCACTACGACGTGCCGGCCGACATCGAGCTGCTCCCGGAGCAGCAGGGCATGGGCGCCCACACCGACTACGGGATCGTCACGGTGCTGTGGGCCGACCCGGTGCCCGGACTGGAGATCCTCGACGGCGCGGGTCGATGGCACCCGGTCCGGCCGGTCGAGGGCGCGCTGCTCGTCAACCTCGGCGACCTGCTGGCCCGATGGACGAACGACCGCTGGATCTCGACCATGCACCGCGTCGTGCCACCCCGCGACGATGCCGGGCGCCTGATCCGTCGTCGATCCGCGGCGTTCTTCTTCGACGGCAACGCCGACGGGGTCGTGTCGACCCTGCCGACCTGTCTCGACGAGGCCGGCCGAACGGCCTATCCCGATGTCACCGTGGGCGAGCACCTCGCCCAGAAGCTCGGTGGCTCCCGTGGTCTCGACCTCAACGAGCACGCCGAACGCGAGGCCGGGCGGCTCAGCACCTGAGGCGAGGCTCACAGCAGCAGGCGGCTCCGCCATCGCTCGGCGTGGTCGAGCTCGTCGGGCCGCGGCATGCCCTCGGCCTCGCCGAACATGATCCGGAACGCGTCCGGGACGAGGTCGGCGGCGTCGGCGGAGAAGAGCATCCCCCGCTTGTACTGGTCGCGCTTCGAAGCGAAGAGGACCCCGATCAGACCCTGCAGTAGGCCGCCGAGTCGCTGGTCGAGGTGGCGCCCGCGGATCCTCCACCAGAGGTCGTCGTCATCGTCGTGGAGGGCCATGACGGCGAGCCGCTCGGCGTAGGAGGCGTGGCCCTCGACGACCGACATGATCGCCTGGGCCCGGGCGACGACCTCGCGACGGCTGCGTCGATCCGCGGCGAGCACCGCGTCGACAGCGTCGAGGAAGACGTCCTGCCAGGTCTGCAGGGTGTGCTGCACGTGGTGGACCCGCTCGTGGGCGATCACCAGCGAAGCCAGCGCGTCGCGGTCGGCCGCGGCCTCGCGAGCCATCAGCTTGGCGATCGTCGGCGTGTTGATGACGATCCGACCGCCGCCCCCGACCCACGGCGGGACGTACAGGCCGGCGACCGACGCCGCCACGATGCCGGCACCCGCCTCGATGCCCCTGGCCACCTTCTCGGGGAGCCGGCCGTTCGCCGGACGGCCCATGACGGCGTACGCCTGTGCCAGGACCCCTCCCCGGACGTCGTCGCGATCACCCAGCAGCTCAGGGGCCGGATACCGCGGCGTCGGCAGCCCGGCCAGGGTCCCGAGGTCGAGCGTGTCGACCCGCCGCCGAGCGGCGGCGAGGCGGTCGTGCGCCTCGTGGACCGGCACCGCCGGGCCCTGTCCGCCACCGGCGCGCAGTGACGCACACAGCCCGCAGCCGACGACCGGTGGGATGGTCACGAAGCCCATGCACCAACGCTACGGGCAGACGGGCGGGATCCGGCCCCGGGGGTCGGAGCGGGGAGCCCCGCCTAACGTCTCCGCCATGACCGATCCAGCGCTGACCGCCATCGGGATGACCCTGGACTGCGCCGATCCGCAGCGCCTCGCCGACTTCTGGCAGGCGGCGATCGGCTTCACGGAGCGCAGCGGCGACGGCGCCCCCTACGTCACGCTCTCGGGGTCGCCCGTGAAGCGCCCGCTCAACCACCTGACCCTCCAGCGGGTGCCGGAGCCGAAGACCGTGAAGGCCAGGGCCCACCTCGACCTGTTCTCGCGCGACCCGGAGGCCGAGGCCGAGCGCCTGGTGGGCCTCGGCGCTGTCCGCCTCGACTGGGATCAGGGCGACGAGGACCACGGCGGCTTCGTCGCGATCGTCCTCGCCGACCCGGTGGGCAACGCGTTCTGCGTCGTCGGTCGCGTCGCGAGCGACGACGGCTGAGCGACCGTCGTGGCATCGTGGGGCGATCACCTCCCTCCTCCGCCGCCTCGCCGGCCCGTCCGTCCGCGCCACGGCTGCCGAGCGGTCGACGACGATCGCCGGCGACGACCTCCTCGACGAGACCTCGGTGTCGGTCACGCACGCCCTGTCGGTCGAGGCGTCCCCCGCTGCCGTGTGGCCGTGGATCGTGCAGATGGGAGCGGGACGCGGCGGCTGGTACAGCTACGACCGGATCGACAACGGCGGCCGGCCCAGCGCGGAGACGATCCTGCCCGAGCACCAGCACCTCGACGTGGGCGACATCGTGCCCGGCCTGCCGGATCGGACCGACGTCTTCGTCGTCGGCGCGGTCGAGCCCGTCCGCCACCTCGTGCTCGTGGTCCCACGACGCGACGGGACCACCGGGGCGACGTGGGTCGTCCACCTCGAACCCGACCACGGCGGCACGAGGATCCTCGTCCGCATGCGCCTGGGACGCGCGCCCGTCCACATCCCGGACCTCGTGGTCCGGCTGCTCTTCGAGCCCGCCCACCTCGTGATGCAACGCCGTCAGCTCCACGGCATCCGCCGTCGGGTCCAGGCCGGCCGCCACGACGGCACCGCACCCCACCCGTCGGCCCGGCTCCTCCGCGATCGTGCAGCAGCAGGCGGACTCGAGCTACCGGCCGAGGGGACGAGCATGCGACCGACGATCGACCCGGGAACGATCCTGGCCGTCGAGGCGTCGGACCGGCCGCGCCCCGGTGAGGTCTGGGCGTTCGTCGCCGACGACGGTCAGATCGTCATCCACCGCTTCTGGCGCCGCAACGCAGCCGGGTTGGTCTTCCGGGGCGATGCGAACGCCCACCCCGACCCGCCGGTCCGCCCCGACCAGCTCGTCGGCCGCGTCGACCTCGGCCGCCGGGACCGCCTGCGCGGCCTCACGCGACTGGCCTCAGTTGCCGTCAGGAGGCGCCTCTGCCGTAGCTGACCCCGAGCCCTGCCCGTGCGTCCTGTTGCACGCCGTAGGGCGGGATCGGGTAGCGCAGCCCGTTGCGCGACAGCGCCTCGAGGCCGTCGACGATCTTCGGCAGGTAGCCGGGCGGGGTCGCCATCAGCAGCTCGTCCTCCATCACCCCGCCGTAGCGGCGCTCGGCGAAGCACGGGATCGACAGGCTCGGCTCGCCGGTCGACAAGGCCCGTCCCCAGCTGTCGGCGCACGAGGACTCGCCGACGCAGCCCCACTCGAGCTTCTGGTAGCCCGACCACTGGAGACCGTTGATCAGCAGGATCATCTGGGCCGGCGTGGCGTAGATCAGGCAGACGTCGGGCGGGTCGAGACGACCGGTGGTCAACGGTGACACCGCCATCGCCTCGTAGGTCCCGAAGGGCACCGTGTCCATGGCGTGCTGGTGGGCGCTGGCGTCCTCGATCGTCTCGTACCAGACCCCGGCCATCCGATCGCCGGAAAGCCATTCGTCGTCCTGGGGGTGCAGGCCGATCACCGCACCGCAGGACGACGAGTGGCTCTCCGGCGATCGCATGGCCGGGGTCTGGTACCAGACGATCGAGGACGCCAGCGCCCACCAGCACGCGATGGACACGGTGCCCTTCGGGACCTACGAGGCGATGGCCGTGTCGCCGCTGACCAGCGGTCGTCTCGACCCGCCGG
>JAAUYI010231944.1_pt1 | contig 11060 bp, 5 predicted proteins | sample 7278041 | NCBI WGS metagenome assembly JAAUYI01 (sample SAMN14350216, study PRJNA611818) | marine sediment metagenome | isolation source: surface marine sediment (0.6m) | place: French Polynesia: Moorea | collected 2018-08
CAAAACAAGAAACGATGAAATCTCAAAAGTCGACTGGCAATTCTCAAATGATCAGGCCCGGATTAAGCTTAAGCGTTTATACCCTGTTTTTAGTGATTAATGGGTACTAGGTTGATAAATACCATTCTTCCAAGTTCCCCAGGTGGGAATATAGTGATAGGCGTGATGGCTTACAAAATCGATTTGTTCGTAGCCCTTACCTCCTCTCCAGTCTCCGTGATTTTCCTTTTCACCAAAATGGCTATACATCTGTAAAGCATCTAGTTGATTTTTGGGTTGCTTGTTTGTATTAACTTTATAATCTGTAGCAGAGCTTGTAATTGGGTGGTTTAGATAATCTCCTGTATAAAAAAGCTGCTTGCCTTTCCATCCTGGAGAATCCCAAGGCAACTTACACCTGAGCAACCTTACGAGATTTTGATGCCATGGAAAAGTAAGCTGCTCTTTTTTCCACCACCAGTCACCGCTAGCTCCAACTCCATCCATCTCATCAATAAGAATCCATGCGCCCAAAGCTGGATGGGCTGTCCAACGACCAATTAGATAACGCCAGAAGTTTGCATAATGTTTCCAAAGTTGTCGTTTCCAGACATTATTGTCATCGAGCTTTGGAACCATTGAGAAAAAGTCTTGAATGCTGATGGTTGTCTTTGGATCTTTTTTGTCTTTTCTAAAAAGCTGAAAACCATTTAACTGAGAAGGGTGCTTGCTTTTTTCTGGATTACTTATGCGACCACATTTATTAATTACACCACTTTTAAATTTTTTCTTACATTGACTATAATTCCCTTCGTCTCCTTTACCAAAATAAAACCCTCCCCATGGATGATTGCAGTCTCGCAAAAGTCCATGGGGCATAGCAACCAGGAATAGTAAAACGTTATTTTCCTTCGCAAGATCGAATATTGTGTCTGTATGGACTACTCGTCCTCGATCGTAATACTTATATCCTAGTTCAAAATCTTGGTTATCTAATTTAGCCTTAGAAGTATATACTTTCTTAACTAAATGAGCTTGTTTTTTGATGAATTTGCCTTGATTTGGTTGATAAAAGTATTCATAGGGCGATTGATGAACAAGCTGACATTCCCAGGGTGCCATCCAATGTAGCAAGGCATTACAACCTGCTTTTTGCATAGGCCGAAATAGTTCGGCTTTGCGATCTAAATAGTTATGACCAGACCAAGAATCAGATTTTGTACTCTGTTTTTTTTCACTAACCCATGGACGAGCGAAGCCTAGCAAGAAAAATGGTTTTCGCTTGCGCTTTTCTCCTTTCCCCCGCTGACTTCGATAAAAGTAGTTGGGATTATCCTCATTATCCTCTCCTTTATCACTCGGTTTTTCAAGTGGCCCTTGGAGATAAGGAGGCTTGTCGTAGACAGTAAATTCTAGTAGCTTCTCTGGCCCAAAGACATATTCATAGTAGGTTATTTCAGAACTTTGATTCTGTCCTGAACCTGCATCATATGTCATTTTTCGCTCATGTTTGGAATCTTTTTTATCTCCATTATTCGTCCAGTGGAGGACAAAAAGTTGCATTTCCCATTTGCCAGGCAGATGAGGTTGAAAACGTATCAGCCATCTCCATCTAGTTTTATTCTTCTCGGCAAAAATAATGGGGACTTCACATGGTTTTCCTGCTTCTACATTCTTAAAAATCGCATCGGCACGAAATAAATTGCCATTTTCATCTGCATCATAGGCGTTATGACAGTCAATTTCTTCTAGTGATGAAAGATGGAAATAATCTTCGTCAAACTCAACTTCCCATTCGTACATCTCGAACAGCTTATAAGTTCTTCCCTTTGGCTTTATTCTTTCTACCTTTTTGATTGGATGAGGCATACTTCACCTCACTAAGAAAACTGTAAAGGATAGTCTTTCTCGATCCTGATTAAAGATAGGCATTGATACTTCGGGGCAATAAAGTAATTTAGACGAAATTTTTAAGAGATTTTTCCTTCAAATGCCCCTAGTGTCGTTACTCATCGGTAAAGTCAGGTAAGTTTGTTTTATCTTGCGGCAAGTAAACAAGCGAAGTCGGAACTTTGACTTCCCAGGGTTCACCAACGATCTTTAGCCCAATTGAGTAGGGAACTTGATTATCTGTTTCCCCTGTATAGTTTTCAGATAAAGTCAGTTTCGTAGATGATTCGACTTTAGCAATACGATATTTCTTTTGCCTGATTACGATTTTTCCCTGAACGTCTTCTTTCTGCCTGATTACGATTTCTCTGTCAACATCGTCTGGAACAAACTTTGTATCTTGACCAGTGATATCTTTATTATCTTTGGTCACTGAAATCGTGCCTTCCCGTTTAGAAAAGTCAATACCCTGCTGCTCTCTAATCGCAGTTATCAAGGGTACATAAAGCTTTGAACCAAGCCCAGGTGGCCCAGCTATTTTATTGGTACTGAGATAATATTGAATAGCATCTTCATACCCTCGCCTTACAGGGACTAAAACACGGGCTGCACCTGCCTGCAAAAACTGAGCATGAAGTGGATCGTTATCTTCAATTTGCTGTAAGGTTGCCCAAAGTTGTTTTCTGGCCCAGAAGTAGGGATAGAAGATGTAGGTCATTTGAGACCATTCAAACGCCTGCTCAAAGAATTGAATATAGGGGCCTTCACGATTGGCTTCAGCAAAGTTAATTTCTGGATGTCCTTTAATCTTTTTATACCCGTGTTTATCTTTGTCATCTTTCTCAATGACATCGATAGAGCCAGCATAGTCAAAATGAGGGCTAGTTTTTCGAGTCAATAGAGTCAATGCCCCTTTTTTCAGTTCTGTTTTCTCCAGTTCGCGATTTAACGCTGGATTACGCCCAGAGATGGCAATTCCTTCTTCAACAGCAGCAGCAGCTAATTGCTCGTCATATTCTGATTTCAGGTTGAGATAAGCAGTCATAATTGCGTCATAGGTCTTCTGTTGCCATTTCTCCATGAGTTCAGCGGTTCGTTCAAATAGAATCTCGATTGAAACAGAAACCATGCTTTTATGGGTTGCTTGAATGACAACTGGGATTTCACCCGTCTCGCCATCAAGATCCCAAGTACGAGCTGACCATAAATGCTTAAATCCTGTATGAAAGTAATGATTACCTACCACCACGCGGATAACCGTCTTTTCCCAGTCCAACGCTAGTTGATAGATTCGACCCTCCTCAAACGGCAGCCATACTAGCGGAGAGGGCAATGCCCAAATAGATGTTCTTTTAGCCTTATATCCCTCGGGACAAGAGATTTTCTTTGCCTCACCCTCATGAATTCCCACCTCAGTTTCTCCCGATGAGCTAGATTTATAGGCTTCTGCCTTCGTAATAAATAATGGAGGTGGAGGTTCGACATCAGTTATCTGATACTGTGATACCCATTGTTGATAATTCGACGATGTAATATGGTGTGGTCTAAGAGGTTCGGTTTTTCTAGCTCCCCAGAACCATTGTTTCCTTACAGGATCCCATTTTAATTCCCAAACAATCGAAGAAGGTTGCTTAGGTTCTCGAAGGGAAATTTCTTCTTTCCTTGATTGAGCATAATATGTAAACGCAGCGGGTTCTGGTACGATAAACTCAAACATTAGCCGTTCGCCATAGTTATAAACCTGAGCTTTGTAGACCTTATCAACCCAGCGATAGATTCCTACAACATGCTCGTTAGTTGCGTTTAACTTATGAAAATTCTTCTCTTCAATTTCTTGAATGAGTTTTCGTACTCGTTGCTCGCGTATTCTCTCTTCAATGCGGCTCACTGAGCGATTGGTGATGTCTCTGGCATAACTTGTAGCCGACTGCTGGGATTTTTGTTTTGAATTTTGAGTTCCATACTTAGTGTTTGCAGTTACATCTACAAAACCACCATATTTAACCGTGACATCTAAACTAAATTGACTATCTTCTTTGATGGTTTCTTGAGTTTCTTTTTGAAGCTCAAAACGCTCCGTACTTTGCAAATCCTTTTCTGTTGTCTCTGTTGTTTCCGTTTCTACTAGATAAGTTTCTTCTGTTCGTTTTGCTCTACGATGAGTACGCTCTTTCTTCTCACCCTGAAGCACATTTTCAATATGGGCAATTTCTCTAGCTTCGTATCGTTGTAATTCTTGCTTGACTACGTATAAATCACCGATTCCAATTTCTCTAAAAGCTCCCGTGTTTGCATACTCCAATGCAGGATTAATGTCAGCCCTAGCAAATACTTCGGGTAAAGCCATATACTTTGCACCAATCTGAACCATCTCAGTCGGCTCGGATGCTTTATAAACTTCATTCCCTACCTCGATCAATTCTCTCTCAAAAATTTGAGTTGCCTCTGGCACTGAAACAGTATCTAGATCAATACCAAGAGTGTTTATCTCTGCTAAAGTACTCTGCGAAAGCCGATTTATAGCATCTTCAGACAAGACCCAAGGGTTAGGTTCTGCTGGGACAGCAACCCTATCAGCCCGTAGTTCCACTGCCGACTCATCTGGCGCGTACTCCACCTGTCTAAAATCCGAAGCCCTAACATTCGACAGTTCATCTAAGGCAGTGCGTAAATTGCCCAATCTCTCGACTAATACTTCATGAGCTTGTTGCTGTTCGGCTTCTACTTGCTGAATGGCATTACCCACATTCATCCGAATTTCGGTTTGAGGTATTGGAGCTGGCAAAGGGAAAATTCCATCGGGCAACAGCACCACCTGGTTGAGTGCCTCTTCAAGTGCCCATTCGTTATCCAAAGTTCCATCTTGCTCAGCGATTCTTTCTATAAGAGCACACAGTCGTATCCCCTGAAGCAACTCTTTGTAAAAGTATTCATCCCCTTCTTGCTCTGGAATAAGAGATAAAGCAATTATGCTATCAGCGAGTTTACCCTTGGCTTCGAGAAACTCCGAGCTATTCACTAATTGAATGGCATCATAAGGAAATATTTGCCTCACGAGATCTTCTAAAGCCGCTAAACCTTCAGGTTTTCTTTGCTTTAAAGAATTTCCAAAGTCTCTAAGGGGAATAGCAATCTTATCTAAATCAGTTACATAATTTGATGAGGCCATAAATTCTCTTGTTATGCCAATCGCCTCCCCTACATTTTGAGCCTCGTAAAGAGATTCCAGATACTTACTGTCAGGGTTTTCTGTGCTGACAGAATTACTCTTATCGAGTTCAACTTCTTCAGGAGGCCGAAGTGTCATGAAGCGAAATAAACTTTCCATGATGGTTCTCTCCTTAGTGGCAGACTAAGCTTGATTGTTTAGTTGCTAGAGGAGTATGAATCTAGAGGGAATGGTTTCTAATTAAGAAGATCCAATAAAACAGATTGGCTTGAATTAAGACCCAGTTTTTGGGATAAGCATTCTACCTTTAATAAGCAATCCCTCTTAGAGAGTGTTTGTAAACAAACATTAAGCTAGCCCAAGCCACTTATCTATGACTGGTTTCGAGGTGTTGTGAACAGATGTACTCAGAGAATCTGCCTTGCCTCTGGCATCTCTTCTTAAATTCTATAATTTTCAGTAATTTATGTTATTTCTAGCTTGGTAAGGTTTACTCAAGTTCAACTAATTTAATCAAAATAATTATTCAGACGAGAATTGGGATTCTTTGCGTGAAGATATAGCGATTGGTTAAGCTGGCACTGCGCGATCTCTCAGATTGGGCAGGACGAATCTGATTGGGATTGGAGTACATATAGGCTGACTTATTATCAAGAAATATGAGTAAATTGATTGTTGAGAATTTAATCTCGATACAATGATCTATAGGACAGATATTAAGAAAAATTAAGTCTAGTAAATAGTGAGCAATACATTCACTATCCCCCTTAAAGGGTGAAAAAAATTAAATTCAGTAACTGGTAAAGTTCAATTGATAAGTTTTGGCGATCGCCAAAATTGCTTGTCAAACCCTTTGCTGTGAAATGGTTACAGCCTTAGCGTTGTTTTCTGTACACTTGCTACCAAAAGGCTATACCTTAAAAGTTTAGCTAGTAAGATAAAGGTGTTTGAAATGACCGAGAAAATGAATTCTAAAAATCTGCCTCACAGATTTTCTAGCAATAACTATCAAATTGAAAAATATATAAAAAGAGCACAAAAAATCAGAGAACAACATACAAAAATAAAGCAAAAAAAAGAAAAAGAAAAAGAGCTAGTAAGGGATTTGGCTCATGCTTTATGGGAGTTAAATGGTAAACAAATTGGAAGAGACAAGCAAGATTGGGAAGATGCGGAAGAATTACTGAAACCAGGATATTGGAAGATACTGAGACCAGTATATTGGATGAGAAGATATCTTAAGTCACCTATCAAAAAAATAAATTGGTATATACCTATAAGTTTTTTCATATCTGGCGTTTGTCTTGCTGCACTTCTTATTCACTTGGGATATCTTCCATTGAAAGAAAGCGAGCAGATTAAAAAAGAAAACGAACAGATTAAAAGCGAGCAGATTGAATTTGATACTCCTGCTTTGATTTTATTCTTTTTATTTCTAACTCCATGGTTGTCAATTATTCTTGAAAAAGCTACATTACCAGGAGGGTTAAACCTAGAGTTTCGCAATATAAAAGAGCAACAATATATACAAAGCAAGGAGATTGATAATCTCAATTTTCTTCTTTTACATTTCATAACTGATTATGAGAAAAATCACTTACAAAAGCTGAACTCATCAAATCGATTTAAATATGAATACAAACCAATTTTTGAAGACGAACTTAAGCGATTACTTGCTTTAGAACTCATCAAACGTCATCCTGGGAAAGGCATTAGATCGTTCAAAAAAGATAAGAGGTGGGATAATGATCTTAAAGAACATTTTTATATAACTGATAAAGGGAAAGATTATCTAGCACGTATTAAAAGGTTTGGCGAAGATGAAGAATAAGCCTGATTCTAACTGCTCCTTTGGTCACTTTAGCTTTAATGCTTATTGAGAAAGAATAATTACACTATAAGGACCAATAGCTATATTGCCATTACAAGGCATTTTATCTTTAGTGCCACGACTTGCTGTTGTATTGTAGCTATGATGATTATTAAAATCAGAACTGTAACCGTCCCAATCGCTATTGAAACGTACTTTCCAGTATCCTTCCCGAGGAAATCCAATGTTGTAGCTCCTGTAGCTTCGTTTGGCCATGTTCGCTACTACCATAACGTCGTCGCCCGTGCCTCCATTAGCCCAACGATGAAATGCAATTAACTTATCTGTGTTATTCACATGGTGAACATTTACATGTTGACCGCTCAAACCTCTGGTGTTGTCGTACCAGTTGCGTCGAAGTCGAATCAGGTCGCGGTACATATGATGAATACCCGAATATTTGTTTAAATGATTCCAATCGATAGGGTCATTATCATGCCACGAACCGTATTCCAAAAATTCTTGTCCTTGAAAAATCATAGGAATACCAGGTGCAGTAAAGACTAAAGCAGCTCCAAGAGTAGAACGTTTTCTGGAATACCAACTATCAGCATTTGTAGGCCAGATCGCTTCAGGCACTCTAACTTTGTCATTTAGCTTACCGACTTCATCATGGGATTCGGTGTAAATCACTCGCTCAAAAGCATCAGTGTTATAGCGATGATAGATAGCGTCGCGAACTTCATACATATTACGCTGGCGATCTCTAGGGGGAATAATCGCATGATGAATTGGATGAATGAATCCAGGGTCCCACTGAGCATCAAATCCAGCACCACCTACATCAGTATCTTTAGTAATCCATTCGTTGTTTTGTAAATCTTCTGCAATATTAATTTTCCAGGGACTTTTAGCATTGATTTCATTATTAATCTGCTGCATTAGAGGCCAACCCTTATCAATTTTCCCACCTTCACCATTCCACTTAGTCCTGATGTTAACAGTGGAATCCCATCGCAGCCCATCGGCTTGGTATTCTTCAAGCCACATTAAAGCATTATCGCGGATATATTGACGTACTTCCGCTCTGCCATAATCAGGGCGCGTATCTCCCCAAGGGGTCTTGCTGCGCCAATCATTATAAAAGTAAATCCCCCCTTTATTATTTTTGCTCCAACCATCAAACTGCCACAAATCGAGATCTTTCGGACCGAAGTGATTATAAACAACATCGCAAATTACGGCTATCCCGCGAGCGTGAGCTTCTTTGACTAGTTGTTTGAATTCATGTGGTCCACCATAGGCACTTTCAACAGCAAAAATATTACTCGGATTGTACCCCCAAGACAATTCATGCTGAAATTCTGCAAAAGGCATAATTTGGATTACGTTAATGCCTAAATCTTCAAGGTAATCGAGTTTATTAATTGCGTCGCTAATTTTTCCTGGTTTACCGCCTGGTCGGTCGTTAAACGTTCCGATGTGCAATTCATAGATAACCATCTTGTTCCAGGCGGGAGTTCGATAGCTATCTGACCCCCAATAAAATTGAGGATCGACGATAATTGATTTACCGCCTCTCGGGTCTGAGCTAGTCACATCTTTGGCATAAGGATCGATTCTGTGATGTGTTTTTCCATCATCTCGGTTGACTATGACGTACTCGTATTCATCGCCAACTTTCGCGTTAGATATTACACCAGACCAATAATCGCCATCTTTTGTTAGGGGATTTGCCGTATCAGACCAACCATTAAAACTACCTGTAACTGAAACGCTAGAAGCATGGGGAGCCCAAACACGAAAAGCCGTTCCTCTCACTGAATCAAGAAATGTTGAACCTAGTTGAAAATCGACCATCAGATTTATGTATAACTGCAATAAGACTAGATAAATTCATGATATTGTCTGAAATCAAATAGATCTAAAGCAGTTAAATATTACTTAATAGAGCTTGCTGAAAAAATCTACAGAGTGAATCGAGAGATTAGGTCGCTTAAGGAATAGTAGTTGTCGTCACTCAGGATTCAAATTTCCGCAGCAATTCACCATAAAAGTGCAAGGATTTTGGGTTTATAGATATTTTGACCTTGCACTTGTTTAGTCTAAAAATTATTGACCAGCGATCTTACTAAAGCAAAAAATCACCTCCCGCCGAGCTAATTTCTAGTAGAAGCTTGTTCGCAGGAAGATTGGCATCGTCGCCAAATTCTACACCGATTGAGATGCCAACACCCCATTTAATTGCTGGAGTTGTCGGTATTTCAAATCTTGGCGTACTCCAATGACCTGGAGAGGAAAGATTGAGGTAATCGTGAGCAGCAATTTTATTTTCGCCATCATAAACATGTACGGCATTGATTACCACACCAGGACCTGTTCGATAACGCAGTAATACTGAACCTGCATATAGACGTTTGCCATTGATAATTACTGGAGTGGGAATTGCAAAGTGAAACCAGTTTTTACTGAAGGGTTTACCTCTTACCCGTCCATAGTATCCTTTACGGTCTTCTGAAGCAATTTTTTCGGGGTACTCTATCTGCATACTATGACCGTGAATCCACATTGCTTGTGATAGTCTCAATCGAGGATCGCGGATGGTGAAGGGACGCTGATTTCTGAATTGATTCGATACAGAGCCATACTCGCTATATTGAGACTGTTGAGTTGTCTGAGGGTCTTGTTCGAGTTTTTGAACAATCAGATTGTAAAAGTCTTTATAGTTGCCTTGAAATGCTCCACTTTGCCAAGATTCACCAACTGCAATGGTAAATGCTCCACCTTCTTGATAACCTACCGAACTAAAGCCGTCTCGACATCCTCCCAGATGAATCAACTGGGCTTGCATATCTTGTCTTATAGCTTCTCTTGTAATAGGTATAAAAGGAGTAGGTCGGTCAAAAAGCCCTCTGAGACGATAATTTGTGCCAGAATTGCAACTATCGCTCAACATCACAATGCGCACACCTGACTTCATTTTCAACCAAATTTGGTCGAGTTCGTCATCAAGAATCTCACGGTTATAAGCGACTAAGGTTTCATCTCTGCCATCAAGTTCATCTCCGTTTCGATCTGGTTGTTGACCGCCATGACCAGAAAAATAAAAAACAAAGATATCGCCGCTTACAAGTTTTGAAGCTGCTGAATTAAGAGTGTCAAGAATATTTTCAGCTGTTGCTTCTGCTGTTTTTAAGATTTCGAGGTCGTAACCAAGTGGATGTAATATACCTGCAATATTATCTACATCGTTTTCGCAACCCCAACAACCATTTTCTCCTGTCCATCCATTGTAGTGACTGGGATCTACTTGTTTCAGACCAACTAATAATGCTTTAGCATTCGACATAGTCACTCACCTCTTAGTTTTAGGCTATTGTTCGCCGAAGGCTTATGACGCTTAATGTGAATCAGTATCGTTCAAATTTATTGCTTTTTAGCTCTTAGTTTTCAGTAACTGCGTAAAACTCTATGTTTAAATAACTTGGCTACATAGGTATTGAATCAAAGCCAAAAAAACGAGTGTTACGGCATTTTACCTAAAGCTTGATAGAGTACAAGCTAGCTTGAAAGCAATTTTTAAGTCACACTAGACGTTTATTGTCTTCTTTACTTTTATTCTATATTCGCTCAAATAAAGAGCTAATCATTTTCTATCAAATGTAATCAAAGATATTCCAACTTAACTAAAATTAAAATTCATAGGCACTAGGCACTAGACACTAGGCACTAGTAATTAAAAGGGGATTGTACCCCTCTTAATTACATTCTCCCTAAAGGGAGGGGTCTTAAACCCAGAAGCGTGACTCGGCTCATCCCTAGTGCCTACGCCCGCTTTGCCTAGAGCCTCGTCCCGCAGGGACGATAAGCCACTACTTAATTCGCTTAATTCTGGTTAAATGTCTGCGATGGTTTAAATGTCGGGTTTATGAGGACAACACTGGCGAACTTGGTTCGCCAGCTTGATATGTCCGTGCTGCCAAATATTCGCTTACAGCTTCATCTATCTTTTGTCGAACGCAAAATCGCCATCAATAAGTTTGCAATAATCGAATGTCTGGATAAGCTAATATCAATTTATCCTCGGTCATAATTATCAGATCGTGTTGAAGAGCTTGAGCCATGATGAGGCGGTCAAAGGGGTCTTTATGGAGTAGGGGAAGTTTGACCAACTGAGCAATACTATTTTCATCTACAGTCAAGGTTTTAATC
>JAAUYI010078871.1_pt1 | contig 11054 bp, 5 predicted proteins | sample 7278041 | NCBI WGS metagenome assembly JAAUYI01 (sample SAMN14350216, study PRJNA611818) | marine sediment metagenome | isolation source: surface marine sediment (0.6m) | place: French Polynesia: Moorea | collected 2018-08
CCGGGATCTCTTCGGTGTCGAGCTTCGTGTACTTGGCGCCGAAGCGGTCGAGTCGACGGCGGATCTCGGGATCGGAGAACTCGGGTCCGTAGTAGGAGCCCCGCGCGGTGCCCCGCGGCTCGACCTTGCGTTCTTTGCCAAGGTATTCGTGCCACACCGCCAGGGCTGCCCCCAGGGCGCCTCCGGCGTCGCCAGCGGCGGGTTGGATCCAGATGTCGTCGAACTTGCTCTCACGCAGAATCCGGCCGTTGCCGACGCAGTTGAGCGCGACGCCGCCGGCCATGCACAGATACCGCTGCCCAGTCGACTGGCGCACGTGCTCGGCCATCCTAAGCATCACTTCCTCGCACACCACCTGGATCGATCGGGCCAGATCCATGTCTCGCTGGCGCAGCTCCGACTCCGGCTCCCGCGGCGGCCCACCGAACAGATCGTGGAATTTGCTCGAGGTCATGCGCAGGCCGGAGCAATAGTCGAAGTACTGCTGATCGAGGCGAAAGGAGCCGTCCTCCTTGAGATCGATCACGTGGTCGAGAATCTTCTGTGCGTACTTCGGCTCGCCGTAGGGCGCCAGGCCCATCACCTTGTACTCACCCGAGTTGACCCGGAAGCCGGTGTAGTAGGTGAAGGCCGAATACAGGAGACCCAGGGAATGTGGGAAGTGGATTTCTTTCTTGATCTCGAGACGGCTGCCGTCACCCACGCCAAAACTGGTCGTCGCCCATTCGCCGACGCCGTCGATCGTGAGGAAAGCCGCCGACTCGTACGGCGAGGGATAGAAAGCCGAGGCGGCATGGGACTCATGGTGCTCGGGGAAGAGCATCTTGCCCTCGAATCCCTCGAGCGAGTCCTCGATCAGCTTGGGGATAAAGAGCTTCTTCTTCAGCCACAGCGGCATCGACTTGATGAACGACGCCAGTCCGAGAGGCGCGCCAGCGATGTAGGTCTCGAGGATGCGCTCGAATTTCAGGAAGGGCTTATCGTAGAACGCGACGTAGTCCAGATCCGCGGCGCTGATGCCGCCGGTCTCGAGGCAGTACGAAATCGCCCTCTTCGGGTACTCGGAGTCTTGCTTGATACGACTGAAACGTTCCTCCGACGCCGCGGCTACCACGTCGCCGTCGATCAATAGGCAAGCAGCAGCATCGTGGTAATAGCATGAAATGCCGAGGATCTTCATTGACAGAGTCAGTCTTTCTTGACGGTGGCGGTGGCCCGAGGCGGGAGGCGCCGGGCAGGGGCGGGAATGATACCGAGCGCGGTGTTTTTACCACAACCACCTCAGACTGTCGATGCTACGGGTCGAGACAGACCTCGAGATCACGATATTCCTGGCGGAAACCGGTGATGCTCGAAGATCAGGCTCGGCTCGAAACGAACCACGGCTGGCCAAGGATCAGGTCTTGCCCGATGTTCTTCTCGTCTCGAGCTCTTCGAGAGTCCGCGGCCAGTCCTGCTTCAACAGGCGGGAAAGCGCCCGATCGGCGAGCAAACGCCCACCGGTCTGGCAGGTGGCGCAGTAGTTGGCCTCATTCTCGGCATAGACCAGGCGCTGGACCGGATCACCGCAGGTCGGACAGGGTTTGCGATAGCGCCCGTGGACCGCCATCTTCGGATGAAAAGCGGTGACTTTGTCGGGAAAGCCTTCGCCGACCTCCAGGCGGCGAAGCTCGATCCATTCCTCGAGGATTTCACGAACCGTGGTGAACAGATGTGACCACTCGCCCTCGTTGAGTCGCTCGGTCTGTTTGAACGGCGACATGCGGGCACGGTGCAGGATCTCATCAGAAAAGGCGTTGCCGATGCCGCTCACGAGACGAGGATCGGTCAAGGCCCGCTTCAACGTGTGATTCTTGCGTCCCAGACCAGCCCGGAAACCGTCAAGGTCGGTCTCCAGGACCTCGACGCCGCCTGGATCGTGCTCGGCCAGGGCCTGCTCGCCGAGAACCACGTAGAGCGACGCGCGCTTCTTCGAGCTCGCCTCCGTGAGCAACAGCGAGCCGTGGGCGAAGTCGAACGCCGCAAGACCGTTGCGTCGCGGCTCCTTGACTCCTCGGGGCTTCCAGCGCAGTCGGCCGGCGATCATCAAATGAAGCACCAGATAGAGGCTCTCGCCTCCCCCCTCCTCGGAGTCGTCGAAGCAAAAGACGATTCGTTTGCCCAAACGGCGAAATCCAGTGACGACGCGCCCTTCGATCGCCTTCACCGGCGGATCGAAAGAGCGGACCAGGAACGGGCTGGCGAGCCGGAACCGCTCCAGGGTGCGACCGCCTACGTGACGCTCCAGAGCGTCGATATAGACGGCGACGTCGGGCAGCTCGGGCATGACGATCAAATCGGGTCGGGTAGCCCGTCAAGCCTCCCGAGCCACCGGCACCGGTGCCGGCTCGTCCGCCAGGAAAACCCGCCGCATCAGCGTCTTGACGTCCTCGAGGATGTAGTAACAAACGGGCACGAAGACCAGAATGATGCCGGTGGCGAATAGGATTCCAAACGCGAGCGACACCGCCATCGGGATCAGGAACTGCGCCTGCAAGCTCCTCTCGAGCAGGAGAGGTGTCAGGCCGGCGAAGGTCGTGAGCGAGGTCAGCAGAATCGGCCGAAAACGCTTCTCGCCACCCTCACGGATGGCCTGCATCAACGGTGTGCCGGATCGATAGGAACGATTGATGAAGTCGACCAGCACCAGGCTGTCGTTGACCACCACGCCGGTCAGAGCGACCATGCCGAAGACCGACAGGATAGCCATGTTGATGCCCATCAACATGTGGCCTCCCACCGCGCCGATAATGCCGAAGGGAATGGCGCTCATCACGATCAACGGCTGAGAGTAGGAGCGAAAGGGCACCGCCAGCAGCGCGTAGATCATGAACAGCGCCAGGGTGAAGCTCTGCTGCAAGCCACCGAGGGTCTCGCGCTGCTGCTGTTGCTCGCCTTCCAGGGTGTAGGTGAGACCGCGGTAATCGGCCAGAAGCCGAGGCATGACGTCGCGCTGGACCGCGGCCAGGATCTCGTTGGCGTTGGCGACGTCGAGATCGACGTCGGCGGTGACGTTGACCGTGCGGTTGCGATCGGTGCGCACGATGGTGGCGTATCCCCGGCCCAACTGCATGTTGCCGGCGACCGAGAACGGCACCTCGTCTCCGGACGGCGTGCGGATGCGCATCTGCTCGAGGCTGGCCAGGGATCGCCGCTCGTCTTCTGGGTAACGCACCATGACCTTGACCTCGTCGCGCCCGCGCTGGATGCGCTGCGCCTCCTCACCGTAAAACGCCTGGCGCACCTGGCGCGCTAGATCGGACAGCGAGATGCCGAGCGACTCGGCCTGGGGCGTGACCTCTAGTCTGACCTCCTGCTTGCCGGCACGGAAGGAGTCGGCGATGTCCTCGACCCCTGGATACTGGGCGAGGGCCAGCTTGAGCTCTTCCGCCGCCTGTTGCAGCTCACCGAGATCGGGACCCGCGAGCTGGAAATTGATCGCCTCGCCGGTCGAGAAAAGCGACGAGACGAAGACCAACTCGACCGCGTCGGGTACCGGCCCGGTGAGGTCACGCCACCGCTGGGTCATCTCCGAAGCGGTGATGTCGCGGTCCTCGGCCGGCGCCAGCTCGATGTTGATCTCGCCGAGGTGAGGAGCCTTGACCGTGGCGGTGAAATCGAATCGCCGTGAACGGGACCGAAAGGGATGGTCACCGACGGTCGTCAGCATGTGGCGGAAAACGCCTTCTTCGCCTTCCTCGGCGAGCTCTTGCTCGAGCGCGAGGGCAGAATCTTCGATGGTCGTCAGGATTTCGGTTGTCTTGTCGACCGGTGTCCCCTGAGGCAAGGTCAGATAGGCCACCAGATTGTCGGCTTCAACGGGCGGGAAGAAGGTGAACTTGACCCGCCCGCCGGCGACCGAACCGATGGTCAGGAGCAAAACCGATACGGCGACGGCGACCGAGACGTAGCGCCACTCGAGGGCCGTCTTCAAAAACGGCCGGTAGGTTCGGGTGATCAGCCAGTCGAGCAGCCGCACCGACGGCCGCTGGAGGCGCTCGGCGAAAATCAGAATCGGTGCCAGCAGACGCGGCCGGCGATCGAGATGCTTGAGATGGGCGGGCAAGATCAACAGCGCCTCAACCAGTGAGAACAAGAGCACGCTGATGACGATCAACGGGATGTTGCGCATCACTTTGGCGGTGGTGCCGCCGATCAAGAGCAGCGGGCCAAAAGCGGCGACGGTGGTCAGAATCGAAAAGATCACCGGCACCGAAACTTCTTTGACGCCATCGATCGCGGCGTCGAGCCCGCGCTTGCCCATCTGTAGATGGCGGTAGATGTTCTCGCCGACGACGATCGCATCGTCGACCACGATGCCGAGCACGACGATGAACGCGAACAGCGAGATCATGTTGATCGATAGGTCGAGCACCGGCATCAACCAGAAGGCCCCCATGAACGACACCATGATGCCGACCGAGGCCCAGAACGCCAGCCGCAGGCGCAGGAAGAGGGTGAGCACCAGCAGCACCAGGAACAGCCCGGCACGACCGTTCTCGAGCAAGGTGTCGAGGCGGCTCTTGAGCAGACGGGTATCATCCTGCCAGATCGTCATCTGCACACCCTCTGGCATCCGTGGCTGGGCTTTCTCGACGTAGGCTTTGGCGGCCTCGGCAACCGCGGTGACGTCCTGATCGCCGACCCGATAGACCTGCACCAGCACCGCTGGCTGGCCGTCGAAACGGGCGGTCAGATCGGTGTCGGCGAAGCCGTCGACCACCGTCGCGACTTGACCCAGGGTGAGGCGCGTGCCGTCCGGCCGGTTGAGAAGGACCAACTCCTCGAACTCACGACCGAGATAAGCCTGGCCGTCGGTGCGCAACAGAATCTCGCCGCCATCCGTCTCGACCGAGCCACCGGGCAGGTCGAGCGACGACCGGCGCACCGCCTGGGCCACTCGATCGAAGGTCAGACCGTGTCTGCGCAGGGTCTGTTCCGAGACCTCGATCGAGATCTCGTACGGTCGCGCGGCGGCGAGCTCGACCTGGGTGATGTCGGGAAGCGCCGAGACCTCGTCACGCACCTGTTCGCCAAGGCGCCTGAGAGTGCGCTCGTCGGCGTCACCCGAGATCGCGATCGACATCACCTGACGGCGGATGATCGCCTCCTGGATGATCGGCTTCTCGGTTTCGTCGGGAAAGGTATCGATGGCGTCGACTCGTGCCTTGACGTCGTCCAGAGCCTCGCGGGTGTTGACGCCTTCGAGCAGCTCGATGGTCACCGTGCCGACGCCTTCGGCAGCGGTCGAGCGCACCTTCTTGACCGTCTCGAGATCCGCCACCCGTTCTTCGATGCGCGCGCAGACCGCCTCCTCGACCTCTTCGGGGGCGGCGCCCAGGTAGGGCACGGTGACCGTGATCATGTCGACTGAAAACTCGGGGAAGACCTCGCGCGTGACTTGTGAGGAGTAGGCGGTAATGCCGCCGATGATCACCAGGAGCATCAGCAGGTTGGCGGCGACGCCGTTCTTGGCAAACCAGGCGATGAAACCGTCTGTCGCGACAGGAGCCGACCCCCCGTCGCTCTCTTGGGGGGCGGGTGACATCTCGCTCATGAGGCTCGCTCCTCGCTCATTGCGGTGCGTACTTTCATACCATCCGTCACCACATCCAGCGCCGAGACGCAGACGGTCTCACCGGCCTCCAAGCCACTACCGATCGTCGCCTGCTCACCGTCGAGGCGCAGAACCTCGATGTCACGGAAGCGCAGGCGGCTTTCACCGTCGACCACCAACACCTGGTAGGCCTCGCCTTGAGGGCGAAGCGCCGAACGCGGCAACACCACGACGCCGGCTGCGGGCCGGCCTTCGATCTCGGCCTCGACGAACAGGCCGACCGCCAGTGGCGGACGGTCGGAATCGTCCGTCGCCACGTCATCTCGCTTGCGCCCCTCCGGAGCGCCATAGGGATTCTCGACCCGGGCCACCAGGTTCAGCATGCGAGAGCGGCTGTCGAGCTCGCCCTCGGTGCGCACGATCCGCCCCTGCCAGCTGTGCATCCGGCGGCCGAAACGCGCCCGCAAAGTCACCTCGGGCCCCTCTTTGCGCGCGGCCTCGCGGTAGGCGAAGGGCAGGTCGAGGAAAGCCAGCTGATCGTCGGGCACCGGCAGGCGAATCTCGGCGTAGTCCGTGGCGTGAATCGTCGCCAGCGGCGCTCCCGGAGTCAGGAACTGGCCGCGATCGACTCGCTTGGAACGCATCCGGCCGTCAAAGGGCGCCCGTACTTTGGTGCGCTCCAGGTCGAGCTCCGCCTTCTCGAGCTCCGCCTGGGCCGCCTCGAGAGCGGCCTTGGCCTGGGCTACCTGGGGCTCGCGCATCACCAGCGCGCTGGGCTCGCCTTCGCCCAAGTCGTTCCACTCCTCGATCGCGACCTCGGCCTCGGCCTCCTGTTGCACGACCTGAAGTTGGGCTTGAGCGACCTGTGCTCGCGCCCGCCGCACCGCCACCTGGTAGTCACGGGGGTCGAGCTCGACCAGGGTCTCGCCGCGGGAGAAGAAACCGCCGGTCTCGAAGTTGGAAGAGACTCGGATCACCTCGCCGGCGACCTGGGCGATCAAAGTGGTCTCGGTCCGCGGCAGGACCGTGCCCTGGGCATGGACATCGAGTGCCTGATCCTGGCGGACGACTTCCATCACCCGCACCAGCGGCGCTAGCGGCGCGACTTCCTGGGTCTCGACCTGCGGTCGACTGCGGACCAACGCGCGGGTGGCGAGAGCGCTCACCAGGATGATGGCGATAGGGATGAGGGCTTTCTTGGCGTTCACGGTGGACTCTCCGTGGTGTTCTTGAAACTCAAGGGCCGTCGTCGAAACCCCCGCCGAGGGCGAGGTGAAGGTCGGCACGGTTGGACAGACGAAGCGCTCGCAAGGTCAAGAGGCGGCTCTCGGTCAGGAAGGCCTGGCGCTGGCTCTCGAGGATGGTCAGATAGTCGCCGACGCCGGCGTTGTAGCGATCCTCGGCCAGACGAACGGCAGCGGTAGATTCTTGCGTAGCAACCGCCTGAGCACTTTCTTCGGCAGCCAGCAGGCGCTCCGCCGCGAGCGCGCTCTCCACCTCGGCGAAGGCGCGCAGCACATTCTGGGCGTAGAGGGCCAGGGCCCGGTCGCGGCTGGCTTCGGCAAAATCGACGGCGGCGCGCAGTCGGCCGCCCTGGAAGATCGGTTGCAGCAGGCCCCCGGCGATGCTCCAGACGGTGAAATCGCCGTCGACCAAATCGCCCAGGCTATCGCTGGACGTGCCCCCGGAACCGGTCAGTGTAATCCGAGGATAGAGAGCGCGGCGCGCTTCGTGCACTCGCAGGCCCGACGCCTCGAGACGTCGCTCCGCGGCCTGCAGATCCGGGCGCCGGGCCACCAGCTCCGAGGGCAACCCGGCGGGAATCTCGGGCGGTACCACGGGCAGCGGTGTGCCCGAACCAGCTTCGCCTCGCGGGTAGCGCCCGAGCAGGGTCTCGAGCTGACGTCCGGTGACATCGAGCTGACGCCGGCGCTGTTCGAGCGTCGACTCCGCCGTGGCCAGGTTCGAACGCGCCAAGCGCAGCTCGAGTGACGGCGCCACGCCCCGGCGGTAGCGTGCAGCGATGCGCTCTTCGGTGGTACGTCGGCTGGCGACCGTATCGCGCGCCAACTCGACCTGGCGCTCCGCCTCGACCACCGCAAACCAGGCCTTGGTCACCTGGCCGGCGAGCGACAGACGGGCGGCCGCGTAGTCGGCCTCAGCGGCCTGGGCGTCGGCGACAGCGGCGGCCTGGCCAGCTCTCAAGCGGCCCCAGAGATCGGCCTCCCAGCTAACGTTGAGGCTGGCGCCGAAAGAGGTCGATGTCGACTTCAACACGCCGCCGGAGCCGGGAATCGGCAGTCCGACAAAGACTTGCTGCCGCCGCGAAGCATCGAAACCAGCGCTGGCCTGCGGCTTGAGAGCGGCCCCGGCGATGCGCGCCTGAGCCGCCGCGGCGGCCACCGAGGCGGCCGCCGCCTGCAGATCGTAGTTGTGCTCCAGCGCCTCGCTGACGGCGGCGTCGAGCTGCGAATCGCCGAACTGCGCCCACCAATCGACTGCGCGAGTCGGTGCGCCCGCCGGCGTCGGCGTGGTCCAAGCCTCGGGCGTATCGAGATCCAGGGCCGGTTCTTCGAGCGGCGCCGTCGCGCAGGCTGAAAGCAGAACCACCACGAAAAACAAGCCAATGACATCTATCAAGCTTCTCTTCATCAGCTACTCTCCGTCTGTCGAAGCGTTCGGCTCAGGGCCGGCTGGCAGGGGCGCGGCCAGGCCGGCGCTGAAGAAACTCACCATGCGTTCGACCAGGCCGTCCAGGTCTCGGGTGTCGAGCAGGTCGCCGTGGACCGCCTCGATGATCTGAGTGCCGGCCAGGGTATGAGCCATGCCGCCGACCATGAATTGCATCCGCCACATCAACTCCGCGGGGGGCAGGTCCGGCAAGGCTCGAGCAAAAGCCGCCTTGAAGCGCCGTATCGCCTCCGCCAACTCACCGAGCAGCGACTCGCGCAGCACCGGATCCGGCTGAGTCATGGCACGGCCGCAGATCTGGGCGAAATGACGACCGCGATCCGGCAGCTCACCACCGAAGCGCACGACCGGCCCGACGAAAGCTCGAACCAACGCTTCGAGATGATCGGCCGGTGGGCCCGAATCAGCCTCGATCGCGTCGAGCAGCTGCATGCGCTCGGCGTTGACCGGTCTTAGGTAACGCGCGATGACCGCTCGAGCCAACCTTTCTTTCGAGCCGAAATGGTAGTTCACTGCCGCCAGATTGGTCCCGGCCCGGGAGGTGATGGCGCGCAGCGAAGCGCCAGCAAAGCCGTGCTCGGCGATGATCGCCTCCGCGGCGTCGAGCAGGCTCAGCTTGGTGTCGTTGACCGCGGTCGTAGTTGGTGGCATGTCGGAGATGGCTTCTCGACTGGCCGATGTCAGGATGGTCTGTGACGAACGCCTGCTTGATTCAAACGTTCGTTTAAATCATACGACAACTTGCACATGAGTTCCAGACGGATCTCAGTTCCCAGATCTTCGACAGACTCTGACAGCCCTTGACACGTCTTGACACCCCCCTCAGGGATCTGGGCAGGGAGAGGAAATGGGGCCTAAGCCCAATATATTCAAGCACTTAATCCATATACACAGCTGGCACGACCATTGCTTTTCTGTCAGGTGCAACAGACCTAGCCCTGGAGAAGACAATGCAATATCCAAAGCGCCATCTGATCGTCATCATAGCTCTCACCTTGTCGCTAGCGGCTCCGACTCTGGTTCAAGCCGAGCAGCAGGTCTCCCACAGCCTGCTGTTGCCGTACTTCGAGGTCGACCTCGACGGCGGAGTGACAACCGTATTCTCGATCACCAACGCCTCGGACGAACCGGCCGACTTCCAGATCAAGGTCTACAGCAACTGGGGAATTCCGGTTCTGACAGTGACCACCTATCTCGAAGCCCAGAGCGTGCTGACGGGCAATCTCTACCAATGGATCGCCCAGGGACTATTGCCGGACGGCGCATTGTCGGACGCTGAGCTGGAGCATCTGCAAGCTGCACTATGCGGTCATCGCTCGGAGCAGACGGATCTCTTTTACGGGACGGAGGTCTCTCCTCGACTTGCCGTGGGCTACGTCAAGATCGAGACCTTTGGGCATCCGCGACCGAATAGTCTATTCGGCGACTTCTTCATCATCGATCCGCTCCAGGATTTTGCCCAGGGCGAGGCGTTGATCAGCCTGGATGGTGAGTGCCAAGGCCTCTGCACCCGTCATGCGCTGCGCTACCTGGACGGCGGTCTGTTCGATGGCGGCACCGAGGTACTGATCTGGACCGGCATCGAGGGCCAGCCATCGCAGACCGGTTACCCTCACGAGGAGGACTTCACGCCGGCAGAATCCGTATTCTTCGATCAATCGGGGAACGCTCACGCCGAGCGTTCTTTCTCTTTGATGGCGACCGAAGTAGTCAAGCTCGCTGATCTCGGCCTGGACACCCCCTTCGGTTGGCTGGAGATCATGACCGAGAACAGCTCTTTCGTTGGCTTGCGTTTGAGTGCCATGGGTCGCTTCAGCGTCGGCCTGCGGTCCTTCTGCCTGAAGACCCCGACGGGGCCGAGGATTCGGATCCAGAAGTCCACCAATGGTGAGGATGCCGACTTGCCGCCGGGCCCGGCGATTCCAGCCGGGGATCCGGTCACCTGGGAATACCGGGTGACTAATACCGGCGGTGAAGATCTCAGCGACGTGCAGGTGAGTGACGACCAGGGCGTCGATGTCAGCTGCCCACAGGACAGTCTGGTCGTCAACGAGTCGATGACCTGCACGGGCAACGGCACTGCGATCATCGGCCAGTACAAGAATTGTGGTTTGGTCACTGGTTTCGGTACCGAGGGCGACTGGGTTTCAGACGAAGATTGCAGTCACTACTGGGGAGACTGTCCGGACAGCGGTTCTCCGGCGATCCGAATCGAGAAGGCCACCAACGGTCTCGATGCCGACAACGCTCCTGGACCCTCGATCCAGATCGGAGATCCGATCACCTGGACCTACGTCGTCACCAACACTGGCGACGTCACACTCAATGACGTCAAGGTCACTGACGATCAGGGCGTTCTCGTCACCTGTCCCGACGACACCCTCGCACCGGGGGCCGCCATGACCTGTACCGGAAGCGGCATCGCCACCGCCGGTCAGTATCAGAACATCGGTACTGTCACCGCCACCAGCGAAGGCACCGAATCATGCCCAGGCGTCACTGTCTCTGACGAAGATCGCAGCCACTATCTCGGTGTCTGCGAGGGCGCCAGCCCGGCCATCCGTATCGAGAAAGCCACCAACGGACACGACGCCGATACCGCGCCTGGACCCTCCATCCTGATCGGCGACCCCGTCAACTGGACCTACGTCGTTACCAACACCGGCGACGTTACCCTCAACGACGTCAAGGTCACTGACGATCAGGGCGTTCTCGTCACCTGTCCCGACGACACCCTCGCACCGGGGGCCGCCATGACCTGTACCGG
>JAAUYI010083125.1_pt1 | contig 11044 bp, 10 predicted proteins | sample 7278041 | NCBI WGS metagenome assembly JAAUYI01 (sample SAMN14350216, study PRJNA611818) | marine sediment metagenome | isolation source: surface marine sediment (0.6m) | place: French Polynesia: Moorea | collected 2018-08
AACAAACTATTCTCTTATGATTGCTGCTCCCAAGGAGGTGAATTTTGTCGATGTTCCCTATTTTATCTTAAAAGTGCTAATAGCTTTGTCTTTCATTGCTCTAATTGGAGGAGGGGGGGCACTATTTTTAACAAAAAAACTTTCCCTCCCTTTACAAAACTTAATCAAAGTGATGGAAGAAGTGGGAAAAGGAGATCTTTCACGCCGCTTTAAGCCGCAAAAAATGGGTTTTGAAATCAATACAATTGGAGAAATTTTTACTGAAACAGTGGATTCACTGAATGCAAGTATGGAGGCTGCTCAAAAAGAGCGTGTGGAGCGAAAAACCTATGAAAGAGAGCTCCGTCTTGGACAAGAAGTTCAACAATCAATACTCCCTAAAAGGGTTCCAGAATTTCCTGGATTAGAAATGGCAGCCCATTTCATTGCAGCTAAAGAAGTCGGAGGGGATTTTTATGACTTTCTGGTGAAAGATCGACTCATGCTTTCGATTGCAGATACCTCCGGGAAAGGGATTTCTGCTTGTCTCTATTCGCTCAGTGTTCGGAGCATGCTACGTAGTTATGGAGAAATTTATCAAGAGCTTGATTTGATTCTAAAAGAGACAAACAATCTTTTTTGCCAGGATACCGGAGATACCGGGGTGTTTGTGACAGCTTTTGTTGCATTTTTTGATCCTGAGACAAAAATTTTCCATTACTCAAACTGTGGACACTTTCCTGCGCTTCGGCTTAAAAATGATGGAACGGTTGAAAGGTTAACGACAAAAGGAATAGCCCTTGGTGTTCTTCCCTTTGATGCAGTCATCACAGGACAAACAGCACTAGAATCGGGCGATCAATTGATTTTTTTTACAGATGGAATTGTTGAAGCTCATAACGCACGAATGGAACTATTTGGGGAAAAACGTTTGATAGCATCACTGCAAGAGAAAAGAGGATGGGCATCTCAAAAAATTGTGGATCATATGATTGAAGAGGTGGCCCTTTTTGCTCAAGGAACAGCTCAGTTTGATGACTTATCAATTGTTGCTTTGAAAGTGCTAGAGTGAAGCTGTTGTTGATAGGGGGTTTAGGACTCTTTATCCCCAACTAGCAAAGTTTAAAGATTGACTATTCAAAATAGATGAAGGAATGGTCTCCAGTGTAACCTGTTCGCATAAACCACCACTCCCATTCTTCAGGGGTATAAAAAGATTCACAGGTGAGTTGCCAGTACAAGAGATTTGCTTTTTCATCTTCACTCCGATAGGACTCGACAACGAGGTACTTATTTTCTTTGCCGACACGTTGGATTTCTTTAAGGGCTTTTTCTAGATCGTAGCAGTGCAGGTTATGCAGGGTATTGATCGAAATCACGAGATCAAAAGAATGATCATCAAAGGGGAGGTTATTGGCATTTCCAACCATTAAGCAGGGGCGCACCTCTTGTTTAGCGTTTTGAATTCCATACCCAGAAATATCAATTCCATGGACTTCTAACCCCGGAACCACTTGGGTAAGATCATAAAGGAGGAACCCTTTACCGCAGCCGACATCGAGGACACGGTCACCACTTTTTAAGTTGTATTTTTTAGCTAGCTCTTCAGCCACAATTTTCCACCGTCCGTCATAGTAAAAACCTCCATAGCCGACTTTGCGGTCTCCATCCCAATAATCTTTGTCGAAACGTTTTGCAATCGTTGCTGCTTGAGCCTTAGGAAATTCATTAACGCGCGCTAAATAATCACGTTTAGTTTTTTTATGTATTGGCGAAAGTAAATCAATGTATGCCATTTTAAAGCCTCTCTAAGTAACGTTTTGCAAGGGTCAATTGAGTTTCATATTTTTCAAGGAAGTTAGGGTTAGAAAAGCGCCTCCGCTCACTTCCAATCTTTTGAAATACATTTAACATTATACAACACCATTTAATTTGGCAAATAGGGAGCACGGCTTGAATACGCTTTAGGTAGAGTTCAGGGGTTTGAGTGGTTGATGCAATTGTCGTAGCCACTTTTTCGAAAAATTTTAAAGGAACGGGAAGCTTTGGTTGACAGAAAAAATCGCAGACTGTTTTGGTCGGGTCATCCCACCCAGCATATTCAAAGTCTAGAAAGGAAACCTTATCTCCATCGATCAGGGCGTTATGAAATCCAAAATCTGAGGGGGTGATGCAAAGATCTTCTTTGGCTACTTTTTGATGAGGATCTAAAGTCACCTCTCTATAGGTTTGTTCCCAGCGTGGAATCAGTTGGTTTTGGATAAAGGACTTCACATCATGGTGAAAAGGATGAGTATCCGAGATGGCTTGGCACTGAGTCAGCTTCTGTTCGACCGTTGAAAAATAGTCTTGAGCTGTTAAACAACTTTCGGACGCGAAGGGAATATTTTGTGCTTCATTTTTGTTTTGATTGAGGCTAAGGAAGAAAGAAAGCGCTTGATCCACCATTTTTTCAGTCACCTCTTTTGGAGATTTGCCGGGGACAAAGGAATAAAGAGCTTGGTGGTTTTTTTCGTCAGAGGCAAGAGGTTCAGGAATTTGACGCAACCCATTTTCCCATGCGTAGGAAAGAAAGGCATATTCAGCTTGAAGGCGTGGACGTTTATCTCCAGCATGTTGAAAGTAGTGTTTGCAAATGAGAGGTTTTCTTGTTTCAAACTCCAGGCGATAAACACGATTGTTTGCGCCCCCTGAAAGTTGTGTCACTGTAAGGGGCTCTTCTTCAATGCCTCCTTTTTTAAGTAAGTTCATTGAGTAACCTCAATGACTTCATCCCAGGAAGTGACCCGCATGACTTGTGGCATTTCACTATGATGATTTGAGGGGTCAAAAAGAAGTTTCTTTATGTGAGACGGAAATGTTTTTTCAGCGAGAAGTTCTGGTAGATCATCGATGAAGTAGTCACAATTGAGCGATTCAATGCGCTTAAGTTTGTCTTCTAATGTCAATTCGAAAAAAGCCAGATTAGGAGCAAAGGATTGAGCGTCTAACCACCCTTTTGCAGCGGCATGAAGATCGTATTTGAATCCTAAGTAAGGGTGCTTTGTTTTATGGCTGACGATGATTGTTTCAATTCCATGTAGTTGGCAGTGGTTGAAGAAAGAGTCGACGCCTGGATAAGGTTTTGCTAAATCCATCCGATCTCCATAGATATAACCTTGAAGCTTGGTCCATTCATCTTCCTGATTTGCACGACGGAGGTAATCTCGCACGCTTTTTTTGGAGGTTTCAAGAGATTCTGGGATGAGTCTCCGCTCTAAAGCTGCCTGATAAAAGACCCCATCATAGTTAGCGATGGTGTTATCAAAATCCATTCCGATCTTCATTAAGCTATCTCACTGTTGTCAATTGCTGGAAGTAGGTTCACATTTCAATCAAAGGTCGTAACACCGCGCCCTGTTTGAGATCCTCTAAGGCTTGATCAATGTGATCGAGAGAGTAAGTTTTTGTTGTTAGAGTTTCTAGATCTAATTGACCATGTTGAGAGAGGTTGCAATAGCGGGGATAGTGAATATCTGGATCATTGTCTCCTCCCCATGTTCCTAAAATTTTCTTGCCCTTATTAAACTCTTTTGGATCGATAGAAAACTCAGTCCCGTGGTGAGCATTTCCGATAATGACGGCTAAGCCACCTTGAGGGCGAACAGATTGGACAGCCTGTCGCATAGCAACGGGGCTGCCACTTGCTTCGATGGCATAATCAAGTGCGCAAAGGTCTTTCAGCGCTTCAACAGGATCTTGCTTTTTGGCATGGATCACATGTTTGGCACCCATTTGTTTGGCTTTTTCTAACTTTTGCTCATGGATGTCAATTGCAATAATAGGAACACATCCAGCAATGGCTGCCCCTTGAACAGCGCAAAGACCAATTCCGCCACAACCAAAGACTGCAAGGCTTTCTCCAGGCGTTGGCTTTGCTGTATTAAATATTGTTCCCAGTCCTGTGGGAACTGCGCATCCGAGTAAAGCAGCTTTTTTTAAGGGAAACTCTTTTGGGATGACAGTTAGACGGTTTTCACTGATGACAGCATAGTCATTGAAAGTTGTAATCGCTCCTGCGTTGACTTTCTTTCCGTTCCATTCATAAACGGTTCCAGGAACATTCGCTCCAGAGCCTTTGATCCAAGAAAGAATGACGTGATCCCCTGTTTTTACTTTGTTCACGTCCTTTCCGATATCCTCTACAATGCCGCTCCCTTCATGACCTAAGCAATGGGGTAGAAAAGGATCTTCTCCACGATGTCCCCCTACCTCTAAAAGTTGTGTATGACAAACGCCGCTGTATTTAATTTTAACAAGGACTTGTCCAGATCCCAGCTCAGGGATTTTAATTTTATCAACGACAAGGGGGTGTTTCGTTTCAACTAAGATGGCTGCTCGGGTATGCATACGACCTCTTTTTGTTTTAAAAAATGCTGAATTCTTCGGGTGATTGAAGGAGCATCAAGCGCGTAACAGGCGCGCAGGTAGTTTTGAGATCCAAGAGCATGAGGGAAAAGATCTGGTGTTCCCATCCGCACAAAACCTGTATGGGCAATGTGTTGATCAACCATCCATTCAGCAAGACTTGCTCCTAAGCCACCGATTAAGCTATGTTCTTCTAAACTTACCATGCACTCAAATGTTTGAAATAAGCTGTGGAGCAAGTTCTCATCAAGAGGCTTGACTGTTGGGAAACTCACAACTTGTGCATCGATATTTTCTCCGACCTCAAGCGCTGTTGGCAACAGATTCCCCGTAGTAATCAGACAAACGTCCTTTCCTTCACGAACAATCAGCCCCTTTCCAATTTTTAATTGGGAAACATCTTTTGAAACAACTGGCTCCCCTTTTTTCCCAATCCGTAAATAAACGGGACTTTCTAAGGTTAGTGCCTGGCGAAAGAGGGTACGAAGTTCTACAGCATCACCAGGACAGAGGACCGTCATATTGGGGAGACTTCTTAAAAAAGAAATGTCTTCGCAAGAGTGGTGGCTGCAACCTAATTGGGCATAAGAGAGACCGGCGCCCACACCAACAATGATCACAGGTTGTTTGTGATAGCAAATATCATTTCGGATCTGCTCAAGGCAACGCGTTGTATTGAAAGGAGTAATGGTATAAGTAATGGGCCTCATTCCACACATTGCTAGGCCTCCGGCCATTGAAGCCATGTTTGCTTCAGCAACCCCACAGTTGTAAAAACGGTTTGGAAAACGTGTTTTATAAGAATCAAAAAGCCGGTTGCCAATATCTCCGGAAAGAAGAACAACACGTTCATCAACAGAGGCTATTTTTTCAAGTTCATCCGCAAAGGCATTTCTCATTGAATCTACCGCTGATAAAAAGTATGCAGTGAAAAAACATTTTTCGTAGGGAGTAGATCCATCAAATATTAAGCTCCTCTTTTGCTTTTGCAATTTCTGCATCATTTGGGATGCGGTAGTGCCAATGATTATCATCTTCCATAAAAGAAACCCCTTTCCCTTTGATCGTATGGGCAACAATGGCTGTTGGTTTATCGGGCGAAATCTGCTTGTAGGCGGCTGAAATCTCTTCGAGGTTGTTTCCATCAATTTCAAGAGTCTGCCATCCAAAAGATTCCCATTTATTCTTTAGAGGAGAGAGTTGCATAACTACGTCGCTACGTCCCGTTGCTTGCCATTTATTATAGTCGATAATAGCCGTCAAGTTATTGACACTGTGGGCTGGAGCAAAAAGGGCTGCTTCCCAAACAGAGCCCTCGTTGCATTCTCCATCACTGAGAAGGACCATGACTTGATAAGCTTCTCCTAGAATTTTTCCTGCTAGAGCTTGCCCAAGGCCAACGGAAAGACCATGCCCGAGTGAGCCCGTAGCCATTTCGATTCCTGGAACACATTGAGGGCTGGGATGTTCGGGTAAGCATCCGCCATTTTGGTTAAAGGTTTCAAGGAGTTTTTTTGCAAAGAACCCTTTTTCTGCCAAGCATCCATAAAGGGCGGTAATGGCATGACCTTTACTTAGAATAAAGCGATCACGACGGCGGTTTTGAGGATCTTTCGGGGAGATATTTAGATGGTTCCAATAAGCTGCAACGATGAGATCTACGCAAGAGAGGGAAGAGCCTAAATGAGCTGCTTTTCCTCTCTTTGCCATCAAAATCAACTGATAACGGATTTCAGCGGCTAATTTTTGTAGATCAGATGCTATTTTCATAAAGGCTATTATAGGAATTTAAATAGGCTGGGTCAATGATTAAGAAGTTAGATCAGATGCGACACATCAAAATGGACTCATTGTTTTCTTCATAGAGGAATTTTCTTTGTTAATAGCTTCTTAACGACATCGGGAGAAGCTTTTCCTTTAGAAAGCTTCATCACCTGACCTACAAGAAAATTAAAGGCTTTATCCTTTCCATTGATGAAATCTTCAACTGACTGCGCATTTGCGGCAAGCACTTCATCCACAAAAGGCTCGATTGCTGAAGCATCATGAACTGCTTGGAAATTAGGATTTTCTTCGATAATGATTTCAGGATCTTTCCCAGGTTTTTTGACCATAATATCTGCAACTTCTTTAGCGATTCGTCCTGTAATTTTTTTCGAATCGATGAAAGAGACAAGTTTTGCAATGTGTTCAGGGAGGATTCCTGATTTAGCAAGGTGCATTCCAGAGTCTTTAAAACGACCCACAAATTCAACCGTGATCCAGTTGCAAAGGGCTGAAGGTTTGTCACACGATTTGAGAGCGACTTCATAATAATCAGATAGAGCTTTATCGTTTATCAAAATAGAAGCATTGTATTCTGTGAGCTTGAGTTTTTGCGTGTAGCGCTCGTAGCGTTGGTGGGGAAGCTCTGGAAGATTTTTACGGATTTTTTCGATGTATGCGGTTTTAAGGATAATCGGAGGAAGATCTGGTTCAGTAAAGTAGCGATAATCTTTAGCTTCTTCTTTGGAGCGCATAAGGACTGTTTCTTTTTTTTCTAGTTCAAGACGGACAGTAGAGCTTGGCACTACAAGATTTGGGTCTTTATTTGGATGTTGAGTATAGACGCGAATTTGGCGGCGTATCTCGGCCTCAATTCCCATTTCCATATTAGTAAAGGAGTTGAGGTTTTTGATTTCAACTTTATTGCGAAGCGTTTTATCTCCCCTGGGGCGAACAGAAATATTGGTATCAATACGCAGCGATCCTTCTTCCATATTACAATCTGAGACATCGAGATACTCAAGGATGGCTTTGAGAGTCGTTGCGTAGCTATAAGCATCTTTTGGAGAAAACATGCAAGGCTCAGAAACAATTTCCAATAAGGGGACACCTGCGCGGTTGTAGTCAATTCCAGCGAAGTCAGAAAAGTGTTTTAGCATCCCTGCATCATCTTCTAGGTGTGCATGGTGCAATTGAAAGACCTTTGTTTTTCCCTCGCTATTTGCAACCACTTCTCCTCCAATAATGATTGGCAGCTCGAATTGGGTGATTTGGAAGTTGCGCGGAGAATCAGGATAGAAGTAGGATTTTCGGTCAAATTTACTAAATTCAGCAATTTTGGCATTGATTGCACAACCAAAACGGATCGCTAAATCGACGGCTTCTTTATTGAGAACTGGAAGAGCTCCAGGTTGTCCTGTATCATTGATTTCGATATGGGTGTTGGGTTCAGCCCCAAAATGGTTGGCTGAGCGGGAAAAGATTTTTGATCGGGTATTTAACTGAGCGTGGACTTCAAGCCCGATGACCGGTTCCCAGTCTTCATAAAAAATCTGTGTCATAAAGAGACCTCCTTATCGAAGAGAGGGGGAATAAAACCTGTTAAATGCAGTTCTTTTTCAAATTGGTAGGCAAACTGGAGGACTTTTCCATCTCCTAGTTGAGGTCCTAACAACTGAAGGGCATGGGGAAGATCTTTTTCATCTTTTCCTGAAGGGATACTCATTGCGGGAAGACCTGCGAGGTTTGCACTTACTGTGTAAAGATCTTGAAGATACATTTCTAAAGGATTTTGGATACCGCCGATTTCAAAAGCGGGAGTGGGCGTTGTTGGCATAGCGACTAGCTCGCAAGCATCAAAAGCTTTCTTATAGTCTTCAATGATCAGAGTTCTGACTTTTTGAGCTTTTTTATAATAGGCGTCTTGATAGCCTGAAGAAAGGACGAAGGTTCCAAGTAGGATTCTCTGTTTAACCTCAGCACCGAATCCCTCTTTTCTTGATAAATCATAAATTTCATCAAGGCTCCTCGCTCCTTCAGATCTTTTACCATAACGCACCCCATCAAAACGGGCTAAATTGGTCGAAGCTTCAGCAGTTGAAAGGATGTAGTAGACCGGAATAGAGTATTTAAGTCGGTCTAGCTTGACTTCAACGATTTCAGCTCCGGCTGATTTAAGAACGCTCAAATTTTGATCAAAAATTTTGCGGGCACTATCTGAGAGGTCTTCCAAAAATTTCCAAGGAACTCCAATTTTTTTTCCTTGGATTGAATCGTCGAGATGGTCGAGATAAGGCTCTGGCGTTGCTTTGATATTTGTTGCATCGCGCGTGCACGGGCGTCCCAGCACTTCCACCATTAGGGCAACATCTTTAACCGTGTTTGCGAAAGGACCAATTTGGTCGAGGGAAGAGCCAAAGGCAACAAGTCCGTAACGTGAAATCCTTCCGTAGGTGGGTTTATATCCTACAGTTCCAGTGAAGGCTGCGGGTTGACGAATTGAGCCACCCGTATCGCTACCCAACGAGATCGGAGCAAGGCGCGCGCTAACAGCGGCTGCCGATCCGCCAGAAGATCCGCCTGGAGCGCAAGACAAGTTCCAAGGATTGCGCGTTCTTTGATAAGCTGAAGTTTCTGTTGAAGACCCCATTGCAAATTCATCAAGATTGGTTTTACCGATAATCAAGCCATCTTCTTCTTCGATAAGCCGCGTTGCCGTTGCATCAAAAGGGGCGGTGTAGTTGGATAAAAACTTTGAACCGCACGTTGTTGTTTCCCCTTTGATTTGGATATTATCCTTAATAGCTATGGGAATTCCGGCAAGCTTTCCAAGAGGCTCTCCTGCAGCACGCTTACCATCGAGCTTTTCCGCTTTTTCCATGACGCGGTCTGAAAACACGTTCAAAAAAGCTTGAATGTCTCCATCAAGTTGTTGAATGCGCTGCAAAAAACCCGCAGCGATTTCAGCTGCTGTGAGTCGTCCTTCAATAAAAGCTTGACGCAGTTCATGGGCTGATTTTTTATACATGGATCCTCAGAATTTTATCACGGTTGGAACGCGGACCATTCCCCCAACGTGGGAAGGACTATTTTCAAGAAAAATAGTCCGATCTAGACTCTCTGTGACTTCATCTTCTCTCATAAATGTTTCAACTTCTTGACTGACGTGATTACAAACGGGAACGTCTTTGGTATCCACTTCTTTTAATTGATCGATATACCCTAAGATCGACTTAAGATTTTGAAGCAGTGCCTTGAGTTCGTCATCGGAACAATTGATGCGACATAGCTTTGTTAGATCAGCTAGAGATTCTTTGTTTAAATCAGACACAAATCCTCCTAAAATTATTATGTAAATAATAGATGATCGTGAAAGAAAAAGTCAATCGACAAGACAAGTAGAAACCTTACAGTGTAAGGGTTCTTATTCAAAACACGCCGTAAAACCTGTTTCTTGAGGTGGAGGGTATAAGGCGCTTTCCTTATGTTGGAGTTTTTGGCTCTCAATTTATTTTCTTCATAGAAAATATGATTTGAAGGATTCACGGGCTAAGAATATACTTCGAAAAGCGGCAGGGCATGCCGTGTTAGCCTGCGCTCGAGCATGCATTGGCAACCTCTGCGAAGCACGAACCTCTGAACATGGGCGACCTAGTTTCAGCCTGAAAAATCAGGAATCTTCTTCCTGTAGGGAGGAGAAGATATCAAAAAATACGGGAGCGGATTTTTGGTGAGAAAAAAAGCAGCACCAATAAAGCGCTTAACAGCAGAAGAATTGTTGATAATGCATTAACAATAGGCGAGATTCCTGATCGGAGCATAGACAGAAGATGAAGAGAGAGGGTTTGTACTGAAGTTCCTGCGCAGAAGTAGGATAGGATAAAGTCATCAAAGGAAAGCATGAAAATTAAAAGACCTGTAGCGAGGAGGGTTGGTCTTAAAAAGGGAAGGGTGATTTTGATAAATGTTTGGAAAGAAGAGGCTCCTAAGACCTCAGAGGCTTCAGTTAGACGTTTATCGAGTTGTAGATACCGAGTATAAAGAATAGGGATCACAAAACCTAGTCCTAATACTGTATGCGCAACAATTAATGTTGGCATACCTAGTTCAATTTTAAGTAGGGTAAAGTAGCTGAGCAGACTGATCGCTAGCATGGTTTCCGGAATGATTAAATTACCGTAGAAAAGGGGAAGGGCTTTGTGGATGCGGCCTCCTTGTGCACGAAAGAAGATTAAAAAAATTCCCATGATAAGGCTTAGAGATGTAGAAAAGCAGGCCACAATCAGAGAGTTAGTAAGAGAGCGCCAGAGATCTGAAGAACTGAAGAGTTTATGGTACCATTTGAAGGTAAACTGTTCCCAAGGTGAGGGAAAACTTTTTGTGTTGAACGAGAAAATAATCAAAATCAAAATGGGAAGATATAAAAAGAGATACGATCCTATGACGACAAAAAGACTTGCACACTTTCCGAATCTTCCCTTTTTCATTTCATCCCTCTTAAAAGTAGTGTATTGAACTTTTTAAAGGCGATGTAGATAAAAGCTACAGTGCAAACCAATGCTAAACAACTTAGGACCATGAAGGCGGCCCCCATTCCTCCTGTTTCGTCACCGAGAATATATTGTGAGACTACGTTTCCTACAAAGTATTTTTTATCTCCTCCCATTAATTCTGGGATAATAAACTCGCCAAAAGCCGGGATAAAGACAAGAAAAAAACCTGCACGGACGGCAGGAAGCGTGAGGGGAAACATCACTTTTTTAAAAGTCTCTGGCCAGGAAGCACCTAAATCGTTGGAAGCTTCAAGGAAACGGCGATCAAAACGTTCTAAAGTTGAGAAAATAGGAAGAACCATAAAAGGGAGATAGCAATAGACCATCATGAGGATGACTGC
>JAAUYI010097473.1_pt1 | contig 11044 bp, 9 predicted proteins | sample 7278041 | NCBI WGS metagenome assembly JAAUYI01 (sample SAMN14350216, study PRJNA611818) | marine sediment metagenome | isolation source: surface marine sediment (0.6m) | place: French Polynesia: Moorea | collected 2018-08
CCTCTCGACCCAGCTCCTCCTCACCGAGGCCAGTAACCACGATAGGGAGCTCATGCGGCGGGAGCGCATCCGTGTAATGCAGAACGGACGTGACCGGCAGGTTCTCGCACCCGACCGGTCCGTCGATGATGACCTGCAGGCCCTTCACCGCGGTGAATACATAGGTCGCACCCCAATATCCGCCAGCGCGGTCGTGATCGAGGACGAGCGTCATGTCCCCACCGCCTCGGCCGCCTTGCGCGCCGCTTCGTTGAGGGCAGCATATTTCTTGCGGAACTTGGGCCGGTCGATCGGCGTGTCTTCCCACACGCCTGCGGCGTGCTCGGTGCCGACCCCTTCGAAGAAATCGCGCATTTTATCGAACCGATCCTTGTTCGACATGGCCGCATTGACGACCTGCGCGAGGCTCCCGGCTCCAGCCGGTCCCATGAGGGGGCGAGCCGAGATAAGATTGGTAAAATAGAGCGCCGGCACGGCCTTGGCCTTGGCGTGCTGGACCACCGGCGTTGTGCCGATGGCGAGATCCGGGCGGAACTCCTCGACCGCCGCGATATCCTCTTCGAGGCTCGCGCGGAAATTGACCCGAACACCTTTGGCTTCGAGCCATTCGCGGTCGGCGTCGGACCATTTGGTCTGCGGGCAGGCGCTGCCGACATAGCGCACGTCCGCGCCGCTTTCGACCAGCAGGCGCGCGACCAGCAATTCGGAGCCTTCGTAGCCCGAAACGGTGATCCGACCCTCGATCGGCATTGTGGCAAGCGCGCCTTTGCACGCGCCGATCATGGCGTTCTTGACCCCGTCGACCTTGTCCTGCGGCAGGCCAAGCGTGTCGCCGATGCTCTGCAGCCAGGCGGCGGTGCCGTCCGCGCCGACCGGAGCCGAGCCGATGATCGGCCGGCCGGCGGTTTCGAATTCGCGGATGCTGGCAGTGTAGAACGGGTGGATTGCTGCCACCGCGGCGCAATCAAGCGCGGAATAGAGTTCGCGCCATTCGCGGGTCGGGACGACAGGGCCTGCGGCGAGGCCGAGCGGTTCGAGCAGCTGTCCGATCACCACCGGATCGGCCGGGAACATCTCACCGAGCAGCGTGATGGTCGGCTTGTCCGAGCGCTCGCGCGGCGCCGCGACTGGACCTGCCGATACTTCTTCGCGGGCATATTGCAGCATCGCGCCCGCCAGAACGTCTTTCGCCTCGGCATGAGTCGGAATGCCGAAGCCCGGCACGTCGATGCCGACGATCCGCACACCGTTGATCTGTTTCTTGAGCAGCCGCAGTGGCACACCGCTGGCGGTCGGGACGCACAGGTTGGTCACGACGATCGCGTCGTACTGTTCGGGATCGGCGAGGTTTTCGACCGCTTCCTTGATATCCTCGAACAGCTTGCCGGTGACGAGCGTCTCGGACGAGAAGGGGACATAGCCGACCGTTCGCCTCGCACCGTAGAAGTGCGAGGTGAAGGTCAGGCCATAGACGCAACACGCGCTTCCCGAGAGCACTGTTGCGGTGCGTCGCATGCGGAGGCCGACACGGAGCGACCCAAAGGCTGGGCACATGCTTTGCGGTTGGTCGTGAGGTCCGACCGGGTAATCGGCTGCGTATTGATCGAGCAGGTCGCTCTTGCCTGCGGCGCGCGCGGCCTCTTTCATCGTCTCGGTCGACGAGCAGCCGCCGGCGCTCTCGGGAGCACTGAGATCGAGCTGGTCGCGTTCGCGATTCGAGGCGCCGAGGTCAGTCATACTTCGTCGTAAATGACCTCCAGGCTGGGTTTCTCTTCGAACACACCGCCGCGCATGTCGGCCTGCGTTGCCGGAACAAGCTGGATGTCGCCGCCGGTATCCTCGGGCGAGAACAGGCCGAGCAGACCATCCTGGTCGAGCGGTGCGGGCTGGAGCGGCGGTGCCCCTGCGACATTGGTTGCGAGCGTTTCGAACAACCCGCCCCATTCGCCGCCGGGCTTGCCGATGATCTGGTAATTGGCTGATTTCCGGCGAATATCTTCATCCGCCGGGATCGCTGTGAGGACCGGAATGCCGACCGCATCGGCAAAGGCATGCGCTTCGCCGGTGCCGTCGTCCTTGTTCACGATCATGCCGGCTACACCGACATTGCCGCCCATCTTGCGGAAGTATTCGACCGCATGGCAGACATTGTTGGCGACATAGAGCGATTGCAGGTCGTTCGATCCGACCACGATCACTTTCTGGCACATGTCGCGCGCGATCGGCAGGCCGAACCCGCCGCACACCACATCGCCAAGGAAATCGAGCAGGACGTAGTCGAAACCCCATTCGTGGAAGCCGAGCTTTTCGAGCAGTTCGAAACCGTGGATGATCCCGCGACCGCCACAGCCGCGCCCGACCTCGGGTCCGCCAAGCTCCATTGCGAACACGCCGTCACGCTGGAAGCACACGTCCTCGATGGTGACTTCTTCGCCGGAGAGCTTTTTCTTCGACGATGTCTCGATGATGGTCGGGCAGCTCTTGCCGCCGAACAAGAGGCTGGTCGTGTCCGACTTCGGATCGCAGCCGATGAGCAGCACGCGCTTGCCCTGCTGCGCCATCATGTAGCTAAGGTTCGAGAGGGCAAAGCTCTTGCCCGAGCCGCCCTTGCCGTAGATCGCGATGACCTGTGTCTCGCTCTTCGCTTCGCCGGTGTGGACCGGATCCGGCTCTATGGCGGCTTCCTCGCGGAGGGCCTCGGTCTGGGCGTCTAACATCGTCATGCGGCGCTGCTCCAATCGAGAACCATCTTGAGACAATCGGGATCGCTGAAGGCCTGCGGATAGGCGTCGAGTGCCTCTGTTGCAGGGCGGCGATCGGTTATGAGGCCGGACAGGTTCAGCTTGCCGCTTTCGATCAGTGCGCGCGTCTGCGCGAGATCGTCCGGCTGCCATTCGGCCGCGATCCTGAGGCGCGCTTCCTTCATGAAGGCGGCGGGGAAGGCGAAATTGATCCGCTGCGAATAAAAGCCGGCCAGCGTGATCTCCCCGCCTTTGGCGAGCGCGCCGACAAGCGCGTCGACAATGCCGGCATCGCCGCTGGCGTCGTAGATCGAGTTGTAATCGCGCCGGTCGTCGAAGTCCGGATGCATCGCCGTGTAGCCTGACACGCCGCCGCAGCGCTGCGGGCTGGTTTCCCAGACGGTTGGTGCGGGAGCGCCGAGCGCGATGGTCAGGCGCGCGAGCAGCCTGCCTAAAACGCCGTGGCCGACGATCAGATCGGGCGGGTTGCCTCCATTGATTGCATGCAGCGCCGTCGCGGCAAGAGCGCACAAGACGCCGGAGTCGCCAAGGTCTTCGGGCACGGGGAGCGCACGGGCTGAGGGGACGACTACGTGACTCGCCGTTCCGCCGAACAATCCGCGTGCATCGGCGTAGCAATTGGCTCCGGGTACGAAGACCCACTCGCCGATCCGCGCCGTTGCCTCCTCGCCAGCATCGACAATCCTGCCGACGGACTCATAGCCCGGCACCAGTGGGTAGCCCATGCCGGGAAAGTCGGGCATCTGCCCGGTGAACAGCAGCTTCTCGGTGCCGGTGCTGATGCCGCTCCACGCGATCTCGACCACGACATCGCCGGTCTGGGGCGGATTCAACTCAAGAGTCCGAAGCGCCAAGCGCTCTGGTCCCTCAAGCAATACCGCCACTGCATCCATCCTGCGCTTTCCCCTGCTACGCCCGCGGCAAGCCGCAAAAAACGACTCGAAATGCGGACAAGAGATACGCTTCTCTAAGTGTTGGCTACGCCTTACGCTGGTAAGTGTCAAACAGAATGGACAGATTTCCTGTCAGGCTTCCGCGACCACGATACTGGCGACAACCGGTTGCGGGGTCGGGACCAGGCGAGTGCGCGCGAAGCCAGCTTCGCGGAGCAGCGCGCGGATTTCCTGTGGGCTGCGCGCGCGTCCCGATCCCATTGCCCACAGGTAAAGACCGAAAAACGCCTCTCCCATCGGTTCGGCGCCCGGGATTTGCGCCATCGGTTCGGCGATCATCAGCCGCGCTCCGGGTTCGAGGCTCTGGCGGATATTGCAGAGCAGACGCTCCGCTGGTTCATCGTCGTGATCGTGTAAGATACGGACCAGCGTGACGAAGTCGTAATCGCCTGGGATCGGGTCCTCAAAGAAGTTGCCGGGATGACAAGTCAGGCGCTCGCGTCCGACCGCTTCGCCCAGCGCTTCGCACCCGGTCTCGACCACTTCGGGCAGGTCGAACAGCCCGAGTTGCAGGGTGGGGTAGGCGCCACCCACCCGCCTGAGGAACGCGCCGTGCCCCCCGCCGACATCGAGCAGGCGACCCTCCTTTGGGAAGCGATACGCCGCGAGAACCTCATCCGCGACGAAATGCTGGGAGGCCGCCATCAATTCGGAATACTCGGCGGTTTCGCGGCCCCTTTCTGCCGTGCCGTGCAGCGCCCCCGCGTAGGACCAGTAGGTGGAAAGCTCGGTCGCTTCCTTGCGGTCCTTGCGCAGCAGTTCGAGCGGCTCTGCAAGATCGCGATACAGCAAGCGATGGTGGCGGATCATCGCTTGCGCGCCTTCATTGGCCGCGAGCACCGCACCCTGCTGGCCCAGCATCCACTGATCCGGAAGCACCTCTTCGGCGACGTCGAGCGCCCGTGCAGCCCGCAGGAGGCAAAGCGCGGCCTCGTCGCTGAGGCCTGCCTCTGCGCCGAACTGGCTCGCGCTGATCGGGCCACCTTTCAGGTGCTCGAGCAACCCGCTCTCGACGACCGCCAGCAACACTCGTGAATAGCTAAAGCCGACGATGTGATCGAACATGGAACCCGCGCGGGCTTTCGCGATTGATCGGCTGAAAGGCAGGCGCGCTGTCCAGTACTGGAACGCGCGGCTCGCGAACATCCTGTTGCGGCGTGCTTTCCAACGTATCTTGAGCGGCTGCGATGCCATCAATCTGCCGCTCCCTTACAGCTCATATGTCCAAAAGATTGGACAGATGTCGCGGTAACGTCAATGATGTTGTCATCACACGCGAGTCTCGAAGGGAGGATCGTGAGCGGGAAAATCGTCATTATCGGCGCCGGAATGGGCGGGCTCGCAAGCGCAGCCATGCTTGCTGCGCGCGGATACGATGTGACGGTGGTTGAGAAAGAAGAATGGGTCGGCGGCAAAGCGCGCACCGTCCCGATCGACGGCAAACCCATCGAAGCCGGACCGACGGTCTTCACCATGCGCGACGTGTTCGACGCCATCTTCCATACCTGCGGAGCGAGACTCGATGACTACGTAAAGGTCCGACAGGCCGAGGTGCTGGCGCGCCACGCCTGGAGCCCGAAAGAGCGGCTCGACCTGTTCGCCGATCCGCTGCGTAGCGAAGAGGCGGTCGGCGATTTCGCCGGGGCTGAGGCGGCACTGGGCTATCGCGCATTCCGAAAAGAGACGCGCAAGATGTACGACGTGCTCGACGAGCCGATGCTGCGCGGCGACAATGTCAGCTCGCCGCTGCCGCTCTTGTGGCGGATCGGGCTGTGGCGCTTCGACGCCTTCGCGACGATGCGCCCGCACAAGACGATGTGGAACGCGCTCGGCGAGTACTTCCCCGATCCGCGTTTGCGGCAATTGTTCGGTCGCTATTCGACCTATTGCGGGTCCTCGCCGTTTCTCGCGCCTGCCACGCTGATGCTGATCGCGCATGTCGAAGCGAAAGGCGTTTGGTTGATCGATGGCGGGATCAGCGCGCTCGCCGATGCTCTGCGTCGGCTGGGAGAGAGCAAGGGCGTGACATTCCGCACCGGCGTGGCCGTTGCGCAGGTGCTGACAGACGGCAAGGGCGCGACCGGCGTGCGCCTTGCCAATGGCGACCAGATTTCCGCCGATGCGGTGATCTGCAATGCCGACCCCAACGCGCTGGCCGATGGCAAGTTCGGCGAGCAGGGCACACGCTCGGTCAACCGGCTCGATCCCAAGAAGCGATCTTTTTCGGCGCTCGTCTGGTTTGCGAACGCAAAGTCGTCCGGCTTCGACCTGCAGCACCACCACGTCTTCTTCTCGCCCGATTACCCCCGAGAGTTCGAAGAAATCGCGTCCGGGAAACCACCAAGCGACCCGTCGGTTTACCTCTGTGCGCAGGATCGTTCCGCAAGCACGGCAGAAGCGACCCTGATTGCCGAAGGTCACCGCGAACGCATCCAGATCATCGTCAACGCGCCGGCCAATGGCGACGCCCATTCCTATTCCACCGAGGAGAGAGACCAATGCACACGGGCCATGAGGAAAACGCTCGAACGCTGCGGGCTGACGCTGGAAGAGGAGATGCCGCACCAGCTGGCGACCCCGCAGGAGTGGGAGCAACTGTTCCCGGCAACCGGTGGGGCTCTGTACGGCAGGGCATCGCACGGCTCGGCGGCTTCTTTCCTGCGCCAAGGGCCGCGAACGCGAATCCCGCGGCTTTATTGCGCGGGGGGGAGCACTCATCCCTCGGCCGGGGTCCCGATGGCCGCCTTGTCCGGGCTGCTGGCGGTGCGGACGATCGAAAAGGACCTCGCTTCCAAGAGGACGTTCCTCCCGGCGGCTACACCTGGTGGTATGTCGATGCGATCAGCGAAGACGGGCAGCACGGGTTGACGATTATCGCATTCCTGGGGAGCGTGTTCTCACCCTATTACAAGCGCAGCGGGCGGGGCGATCCGCTCAATCATGCCTGCCTGAATGTCGCCATGTACGGACCGAATGGACGCTGGGTGATGACCGAGCGCCCGCGCGCCGATGTGAGCCGCAACAGGTCCGAGCTCGTAATTGGCCCGAGCGCCGTAAGATGGGACGGCAACGTGCTCGAAATCGAGATCGAGGAACGCGACAAAAGGCTGTTCAATCCGTTCCGACGTCCGGTGCGCGGGAAAGTGCGGGTCGTTCCTGAAGCGCTCAACGCGGCGTCCTTCGCGCTCGATCCTGCGGAGAACCATATTTGGCACTGCATGGCCCCTCGCACGCGGATCGAAGTGCACATGGATGAGCCGGAAGTCTCATGGAGCGGTAGCGGCTATTTCGACCACAATCGTGGCTCGGAGCCGCTCGAAGACGGGTTCAAGGTCTGGCACTGGTCCCGCGCACACATGAAGGAAGGCGCGGTGGTCTGCTATGAAGGCGAACGCGGCGACGGTTCGCTGTTTGCGAGTTCAATCCGGTTCGACAAGCATGGCGTGCCCGAAGAGGTTCCTCTTCCGCCAATCGCGCAATTGCCATCAAGCAAGTGGCGGATCGAACGCCGAACCCGCTCGCAGATCGGTGTCGCGGAGGTCAGGCGGACCTGGGAAGACACTCCGTTTTACGCGCGCTCCGAATTGTCATCGCAACTCTACGGTGAAGATGTCTGCGCCGTGCAGGAGAGCCTCGATATGCGCCGCTTTGCCTCGGAAATCGTGCAATTCATGCTGCCCTATCGGATGCCTCGGGAGACGAGACGGCGGAAGTCGTAGTCGCGGTCTGTTCGGCCGCTTCGCGTTCGGCCCGTTCGGCGCGGCTCTGTTTCAATTCGCGGCGCATCTTCCACCATTGCCACACGCCGAAGCCGATCGCGATCGAGTAGAAGAAGCCCATTTCAATGAGGCCGGCGTAGTTGTCCATCGAGCTGCTCCGGTTGCTGGGTTAACGCGCCATAGCAGCAGACGACGCGAATTCCGAAATCAGCGCTGCGGCGCGTTCCGGGGCTTCCTCATGCGCCAGGTGCCCCAATCCTTCGAGCACTTCGAGCCGCGAATTGGGCAACCAGCCTTGCGCCTCTCTCGCCCAGTCGAGCGGGATCGCGGCATCCTTGTCCGAATGGACCAACAGAACGTCATTGCTGACTGTATGCATGCGGGTTCGAAGAGTCGGTAAGTCCCAATTCGCCATCATCGCCAGCGCGCCCTTGGTGTGGCGCGGGCTGGTGAGCAGCGTTTCGTAGCAAGCCATTCCTTCGGCCTCGATAGTCGATCCGGTGGCCTTGCTGATGAACCGGTCGGTATCGCCCGAAAGCGCTGCCGCGCCGGAAAAGATGCGCGGAACCAGCGGATTGACGAACAGCAGTTTCGCAACGGCCGGAAAGATCTGCGAAGCCGGCCCGGGAAAGGGGCGCAGCGCGGAGTTCAGCCCGACGACTGGTCCTGAATAGCCATGATCGAGCGCCAGTTGCAGTGCCAGCGCGGCACCGGCGGAATGGCCGACGATGAGCTCGGGGGCGATACCAAGACTGGCGTTTAGATCGGCCACAGCGCGGGCCATCCTTGGCAGCGACATCGCCTCTGGCGGGTGGCCAGTGGTGAAAGCATGGCGCGGGAGGTCGGGCGCTATCACTTCGAATTGTTCCGCAAGCAGCGGCATCAGCCCGCGCCAGCTGTGGACCGAGGCCCCGGTGCCGTGCAGCAGCAGCAAGGGTGGTCCCGATCCCATGCGCTGAACGTGCCAGCGGGCGCCGCCCGCCTCGACAAAGGTGCTGGAATCGCGGTGCGGCCAGATCAGCCCTTCGCGGTTCCAGTCGAGCGGACGGCTCATGCCGGGACCTTGGCGGATATCGCGTCGTGCAGTGCCTTGGCATCGGCGCGGGGCAGGGCGAGATATCGCGCATCCATCGCCTTGGCGAGCGCGCGTCCCTCCTGCGCCGCGCGAGCCGAGATATCGACCACCAGCGCATCGATCCCGGCGCGGGCGATGGCCGTGGCAGCGGCTTGCGAGTCTTCGCCCGCCTGCTTGCGTCCCGGTTGGCCTTCGGCATCCAGGTTGGCGCGGCCGTCGGTAAGGATGACGAGGCTGGGCGTACGCCCGCGTCCGGCGACCTGTTCGGCCACTTCGCGAGCCGCATTGAGCCCCATCGCGAGGGGAGTGCCCCCGCCACCGGGAAGCTCGGCTAAAGCGCGACGGGCGCGGGTTAGCGAGCGAGTGGGCGGAAGCAGCAGTTCGGCGCTCTCGCCGCGAAACGCCACCAGCGCGACTTCGCTGCGGGTGACATAGGCCTGTGCCAGCATCAGTTCGACCGCGCCCTTGGCTTCGGCCAGCCGCGCGGCAGCGGCCGAGCCTGAAGCGTCGACCGCGAAGATTGTAACTCGCGTGGCCTTTTCTTCGAAGCGGCGCACACGCAAATCGTCCTTACGCATGAGGATGGGGCCAGAGGTCGCATTTGGCTGCTCTCTGCGACGAACCTCCTGCCACGGCACGGCGGCGCGCAGCGTGTCGATCAGCGCCAGCCGCGCCCCGCCGCGCGGCATGCCCGGCCGCGCGCCTAGCGGCTTTCCGCGAAGGCCCGATTTCTTCTTTTGTCCGGATCCGCTTCCGCCCGCGCGGCGCGGGGCGTTACCCTTCACAAGGTCGGCCAGCAGGTCGGCAGGGATGGCGGCGGCGGCGGCTTCGACAAGTAGGTCGTCGAGCGGCTTGTCGCTCCGGTCGCTGTTCTCGTCCGACTGGTTGTCGCCCGATTCCGGTGGAGGCTCTGGCGGTTGGTCGGGGGGCTGATCCTCGACCGGCGGCAATTGCGTTGCCCGAGGGGCCAGCACCAGTCGCACCGCGGTAGCGAGGTCGGTTTCAACCACAGCACTGCGCCCACGCAGCGCCGCATGCGCCCGTGCCGCCTCACCGGCGAACAGCAAGGGCCGGATCGAATGGACCCCCAACGCCGCGGCCGTCCCGGCGAGCGCCGCGAGTGCATCGTCATCGAGCGGCTCGACATCGGACAGCGCTGCGTCGCCGCTTTGCAGCACGATCCCCTGCCATTCGCGCGATTGACTGAGGTCGCACAGGAAGGCGCAGCGTTCGGCCAGAGCATTCGGCGGCGCGTCGTCGGCTTCGCGACCATCGTCGATCAGCACCAGCGCCAGTTTCGCTTCGTCCAAAGCTTGCGCTAACCGTCCAGCAATCGCTTCGTCCAACCGCTCGGCCATCGGAACCAGAAGCGCACCCCCCGTAGCCTCCTCGATCAATCCGGCCTGCTCGACCGGCTCGCCCGTAGCAAGGCTAGCCGCAATGTCGATCCCGCCCAGCAGCCGCTCGTCATCGATGTGCCCCGGGAGACGGCGAAGCGGTATCGCTTTCCCCAGCGTCTCGATCAGGGCATCGCGCGCCGGGCTGGCGCCGCGAAGGATTAGTCCTCCGAAGCTTTTAGGAGAAAGTGTCAGCAGTCGGGCCGCAAGCAGCGCGTCTTCGAGAGGGTCGGGCGCTTCCTTGCTCACCCGAACAGCTCGTCGAGCGCCCGTGTAATGCGCACGGTCGATCCGGTCTCGTCGAGCACGTCGCGCCGCAGCCGGTGGCGTAACGCCGAAGGTGCAACCGCGACCAAATGCTCGCGCTTGACTGTCTTCGCGCCCTTGAGTGCCGCCAGCGCTCGCGCCGCACGCATCAGTGTCAACTCGCCGCGCAGGCCGTCCGCGCCGACCGCGAGGCAGAGATGCGCTGCGTCGGTCAGCAGGTCCTCGCCGGGCTCAAGGCTCGCAAGCCGCTTCTTCCCGCGCGCAATCTGACGCAGGATCTTCGCGTCCTCTGCCGCCCATTGCTCGGCGAAAGCCTCAGGGTCGCGCTCGTTCGCTGCCACCAGCCGCATGATCTCGACCCTCGTTTCGATCTCTTCGGGCGTGCGCACCTCGACCGACAGGCCGAAGCGATCGAGCAATTGCGGGCGCAGCTCGCCTTCTTCCGGGTTGCCGCTGCCGATCAGCACGAACTTCGCCCTATGGCGAACCGAGAGCCCTTCGCGCTCGACCACGTTCTCACCCGAGGCGGCGACATCCAGCAGCAGGTCCACCAGGTGATCCTCGAGCAGGTTGATTTCGTCGATGTAGAGAAACCCGCGATGCGCCTTTGCCAGCAGGCCCGGTTCAAATGCCTTCTCCCCGGCGCGCAGGGCGCGTTCGAGATCGAGCGAGCCGATCACCCGGTCCTCGGTCGCCCCCAGGGGCAGGTCGACGAACGGGACAGGGCGTTTCCTGACACGGCCCGAGGTGCACGGATCAGGGCAGGTTCCCTTCCGATCGCCCTCGCAGCCATAGCGGCAATCCTCGACCGCGCTGATCGGCGGCAAGAGATTCGCCAGTGCGCGAGCAGCGGTGGACTTGCCGGTCCCCC
>JAAUYI010107835.1_pt1 | contig 11036 bp, 8 predicted proteins | sample 7278041 | NCBI WGS metagenome assembly JAAUYI01 (sample SAMN14350216, study PRJNA611818) | marine sediment metagenome | isolation source: surface marine sediment (0.6m) | place: French Polynesia: Moorea | collected 2018-08
GCAGTCAACGTGTCGGGATGCTCTGTTCCGAGGATTCTTCGTCGAGCCTCGAAGACCTCTTCTCCGCGTTTTCTTGCCTCGTCAAAATCGCCCTGAGCTTTAAGGGTTCCTGCGAGTTTGGCCAGCGCGGTCAAGGTGTCTGGATGCTCGCTACCAAGGACCCTTCGCCGAGCTTCGAGGACCTCCTCTTCGCGTCTTCTTGCCCCGTTGAAATCACCCTGAGCTTTAAGGGTTCCTGCGAGGTTGGCTAGTGCTGTCAACGTGTCGGGATGCTCGGGACCGAGGATCCTGCGGCGTAGGCTCAAGATATTTTCTTCGATCTCGAAGGCCCTCGAGTAGTCACCCGTTTTGTTGTACATACCGGCGAGCCAGCTCATGGCCGTGAGGGTGCCAAGGTGCTCCGGTCCCAAGGTCTTTTTGGCAAGCTCAACCTGCCGGGCGAAGAGGCGTCGTGCTTCGGCATAATTTCCCAAGTCGAAAGCAGCAACACCCGACGCGTTTAGCGCCATTAGAAGTACAGGGTGCTCGGCGCCAAACTCTTGCGCCAAAGCATTCAGCCAAACATCGGCCAGTTCTCCGGGAGTCGAGACGCCCGAATCCGCGAGTGTCTGAAAGCTCTCGAGCGCTCTTGCCTGAACGGTATCGTCAACTTCCTGTGACCCTACCGGCGATCCCGCGCCGACGAACACCAGCACCACAATGCAGATCGAGATTCTCCGAGTCATGATTAGATCTCCTGGCAGAGCGTTCCGCGCGAGCAGCGCCTCATAAGAGCAATAATCGGCCACTAACAGGAATCGCGCAGCCCACCTCTCAACCTGGTCAACCGATCGCTGAATCCATCTCGGTGACCATCCCCCTCCTCTACCCGCCACCAAAATAGAGACTTATCCCGCCTGCCACCCGGGGTCGACGCCTATGCTGTACCCCACCCCACCCCTCGACGAGGGTAGACTTTCTGACGATCATGACCCAGCCCCCCGGTGACGTCACCGGGCTCCTCGACGCCTGGAGCGCGGGCGACGCCTCGGCGCTTGCCGAGCTGATGGACGTGGTGCAGCACGAGCTGCGCCGGATCGCGCGGCGGGAGTTTCGCCGCGAGCGGCCGGACCATACGCTCCAGCCGACGGCGGTGGTCAATGAGGTGTTCCTGAAGCTCAAGGGCCAGCGTCAGGTGAGCTGGCAGGGGCGGGCGGAGTTCTTCGGCGTGGCGGCGAAGCTGATGCGCCGCATCCTGGTGGACCACGCGCGCAAGCACGGGGCGGAGAAACGCGGTCGCGACACGATCAAGATCCCGGTCGACGAGGCGCTGGGGGTGCCGGCGGAGCTGCTGCCGGAGGTGGTGGCTCTCGATGATGCCCTGCTCGACTTGGCCCGACGCAGCGCTCGACAGAGCCGGATCGTGGAGATGCGGATCATCGTCGGTTTGACGCTCCAGGAGATCGCGACGGTGGAGAAGATTTCGCCGTCGACGGTGTCGCGCGAGTGGAAGGCGGCGCGGCTGTTTCTGCTCAGCCAGCTGCAGGCGAGAGCTGAAGGAGCGTGATGGCTCTGCGCCTCGAAGAGCCGCGAGACGACGAGACGACGTCGGCGCGTTGGACACGGGTGACGGAGATCGTCGGCGGGGCGCTGGAACGGCCGGACGCTCGCGAGCGGCGACGCTATCTGCACTCGGCCTGTGACGGCGACCGCGAGCTACGGCGTGAGGTGGAAGCGCTGCTGCGCTTCGAGGACGTGGATAGCGCGATCCTCGCCGGCCCGCTGCTCGGCTCACGCGCGGAAGCGGGTGCTATCGATACTGACGCCGAGACGCCAGTGATGCCGGCTCCGGCCGCGCCGGCTCCGGCGCTGGAAGGGTCAGCGCCGGAGCTGGGACAGACGATCGGGCCCTACCGGGTGGAGCGCATTCTCGGCGCCGGCGGCATGGGGGTGGTGGCCTTGGCCTACGATCCCGAGCTCGATCGCCGGGTCGCCCTCAAGCTGCTGCGCCGCGACGGCGTGAGCGACGAGCTGCTGCGACGCTTCGAGACCGAGCGCCGAGTGTTGGCGCGACTCGACCATCCCCATATCGCACGCATCTTCGACGCCGGTACGATCAGCAGCGGTGACGATGATGTCGCGAGCCAGCCGTGGTTCGCCATGGAGCTGGTGGAAGGCGAGCCGATCGACACCTGGTGCGACGATCGACGTCTCTCGGTCAATGATCGCCTGCGCTTGGTGCTCAAGGTCTGCGACGCCCTGGCCGAAGCCCACCGCAACCTGGTGGTCCACCGCGACCTCAAGCCCGGCAACATCCTGGTGACCCGGGCGGGTGAGCCCAAGATCCTCGATTTCGGCATCGCCAAGGACCTCGACACCCTCACCGACACCACCCTCACCCGCGACGGCCAACCCTTGACCCCGGCCTACGCCAGCCCGGAACAGGTGCGCGGCCAACCGGTGACGGTGGCGACCGACGTCTACTCGCTCGGCGTGCTGCTCTACCGCCTGCTGTGCGGCCATCCGCCCTATCTGCTCGACGGCGACCAGGTGGAGAACCTGCGCAAGCTGTGCTTCGAAGAACCGCCGCCGCCGAGCGCGCGGGCGACGATCACGCTCGAGGTGTGGCGCGACGGCCAGCCAGTGGCGGTGACGCCGACGACGCTCGCCCAGGCCCGCGACAGCGAGCCCGCGGCCCTGCGCCGGCGACTGCGCGGCGATCTGGACAGCATCGTAGGCACCGCCCTGGCCAAGGAGCCGGCGGCACGCTATCGCTCGATGGAGCAGTTCGCCGCCGACCTGCGAAATCACCTGGAGGGCCGGCCGGTCGACGCCCGACAGGCGACGGCACTCTATCGCGGAGCGAAGTTCGCCCGGCGTCATCGCTGGCGCCTGGCCGCGGCGGCGGTGGTCGCGGCGGCTCTGATCGCCGGCGTCCTCGGCTGGCTGGCGAGGAATAGGGCGATCGAGGAGCAGCGACGGGTCGCCGAGCAGGCGACACAGGCGGAGCAGCAGGCGGATGTGCTGACGCTCTTCGCTCGCAACCTGGTGCGCGCCGACGACCCCGACGCCAGCGGCGGCCGACGCCTGAGCGCACGGGAGATCCTCGAGCGGGCGCGGGAGCAGGCCTTGGCGAGCTTCGAGGGTGAGGCGGAGCTGCTCGGGCACCAGCTCGAGGCTCTCGGGCTCGCATATCAGAGCCTGGGCGACCTGGACGCGGCGCGACCGCTGCTCGAGGAGTCGCTGCGCCTGCGTCGCTCGGTCTACAGCGGACCGGGCGGCGACCCAGATCATCGGCTGGTGGCGCGCGGGCTCAATAACCTCGCGGCGCTTTATTACGTGGCCGGCGACCGGGACCCTGCCGAGCGGCTGTATCGAGAGGCCCTCGAGATGCGGCAGCGACTCGGGCAGCCTCCCGAGGAGCTGGCGAAGGTGGAGAGCAATCTGGCGACTCTGCTGACGTTTCGCGGTGAGTATGCCGAGGCGGAAGCGCTTTATCGGCGCGTCCTCGACACCCGGCGCCGGGTCTGGGGGCCGGACGATCGCGACGTCGCCAACAGCCTGCGAAGCCTGGGCAATCTGCTCTACCTGAAGGGCGACTTCGAGGCCGCGGAGTCGGCGGCGCGGGAGGCCTTGAAGCTGCGTATTGTCCACGACGGCCCGCGCAGCACGGGCGCGGCGTCGACGCTCAGTCTGCTCGGGCGGGTGCAGCACGCTCGGGGCCAGCTCGAGGAGGCGGCCGAGACGTTGACACAGGCGCTCGAGATTCGCCTCGAGATCCTGGGTGAGGATCACCTGCACGTAGCGTTCACGCACAAGGATCTGGCGAGCGTTCGATTCGAGCTGGGCGACGACGCTGCGGCCGAGGAGCTGTGGCAGCAGGCGATACGAGTGCTGCGGGCGCGGAAGCCTGAGGGGTGCTGGGAGCTGGCGGATGCCGACAGCCAAGTCGGTGGCAGGCTCGCCGCTCGGGGGCAGTTGGAGGAGGCGGAGCCTTTGCTGCGCGGGAGCTATGAGACGCTACGCAAACTGCGCGGTGAGGCGTCGCTCTATGCGCGCCAGGCGCGGGAGCGGCTGGAGGCGTTCGAGGCGGCGCTATCACCTGGCCTAGCAGCCCGTGGCAAAAGTCAAGCCGCGCTGCGAGCGGCCCTTTTCCGCCATCTCTGCGTTGCGAAATCCGCGAAATACTCCAGTATGCCTGTGGTTTCGCGCCTTGATATGACGAAAAATTGCTCGCTCTCGCATTCGGCTGACTTTCACCACGGGCTGCTAGCCCGTGAGCAAGGTTCAGCCAGTTGAGCTGCGCGTGGGCGCCGCCCAAACTCTGGTTCCCTCTCCCCTTAGGGGAGAGGCCAGGGTGAGGGGTGCTCAGCGCGGTCAATACACCGTGACTTCGGGGATCGCGACGACGAAGCGGCACCCCCACTCGCGGACGTCGGCCATCTGCTCCATGATCTCTTCGCGCAGGTTCCAGGGCAGGATCAGGAGGTAGTCCGGACGGGTCTCGCGGATATGGTCGGGGGCGTGGATCGGGATGCGGGTGCCGGGCAGGTAGAGGCCCTGTTTGTGAGGCGAGAGGTCGACGGTGTAGTCGAGGAAGTCGCCGCGCACGCCGCAGTAGTTGAGCAGGGTGTTGCCCTTGGCCGGCGCGCCGTAGCCGGCGATGGTCTTGCCCTCGCGCTTGGCGGCGATCAGGAAGTCGAGCAGCTTGCGCTTGGTCTCGCGGATCTGTTCGCCGAAGGCCAGGTAGTAGTCGGTGCTCTCGAGCCCGAGGCCTCGCTCGCGCGCGGCTAGCTGCGCCACGCGCTCGGTGATCGGGTGGGAGTCATCGCCCCGGCGGCGGGCGAAGATGCGCAAGGAGCCGCCGTGGGTCGGAATCTCTTCGACGTCGAAGATCTCAAGGCCGTGGGCGGTGAAGACTCGGTCGACGGCCAGGAAGGAGAAGTAGGAGAAGTGCTCGTGGTAGATGGTGTCGAACTGGTTCTCGGCGATCAGCCGCACCAGGTGCGGAAACTCCATGGTGACGATCCCGCCCTCGGCGAGGGCGATCTCGAGGCCGGCGACGAAGTCGTTGAGGTGCGGGGTGTGGGCGAGCACGTTGTTGCCCAACAGCAGGTCGGCGCTCTTGCCCTCGGAGACGAGGGCGCGGGCGTTCTCGGTGCCGAAGAACTCGACCCGGGTCTCGATGCCCAATTCCTCGGCGGCGCGCGCGACGTTGGCCGCCGGCTCGATGCCGAGCACCGGTACGCCCCGTTCTTTGAAGAAACGCAGCAGGTAGCCGTCGTTCGACGCCACCTCGACCACCCGCTGGTCCGCCCCGATGCCGAAGCGCTCGATCATCATCTCGACGTAGCGCCGGGAGTGGTCGAGCCAGCTGCTCGAGAAGGAGGAGAAGTAGGCGTAGTCGGAGAAGATCTCCTCCGGGGTCTCGAATTCCGGCAACTGCACCAGCAGGCACTCTTCGCACAGGTAGGCACACAGCGGATAGGTGGCCTCGGCCTGCTGCAGTTGGTCTTGCCGCAGGTAGGAGTTCGATAGCGGTGAGACGCCGAGATCGGCGACGGTGTGAGCGAGCGGGGTGCCGCAGAAACGGCATGACAGGGGCTTGTTCGTCATGGGAGGCGCGGAGAATACCACGCGTGGACGAACGTGTTATACTCACATCCGAATACGCACCGGAGGTCCCATGGAACGACGTACCGCAGCTCTTCGCTCAACCGCCTGTCGAGTCATCGTCCTGGCATTGCTGGCACTCGCGACCGCGGCCACGGCCCATGCCGATTACTTCACGGTCACGCTCACCAACGGCACCAGCTTCCAGACTCGCTACCGGCCAGTGCCCGCCGAGTGGGACGACAATGTCGTGATGATCAACACCGATCGCGGCAACTGGATCGGCCTCCATGTCGATGAAATCGCGGACGTCACCTCCCACGCCGAGTCCACCGGTTTCGGCTATCAACTGGACACCACCACCCTCTTCGTCGGCTGGTCACCGAACGAGGCCGTGGGGGACGAGGATGGCGACGGCGTTCCGGACGAGGGCGCGCTGAATCTGGAAGAGATGTTTCCCGAGCCGGCAGCGTCGAACGTGCTCGAGCAGTTCGTCGACATCCCGGGCACCTCGGGTGGCGCCCTCGGAGGCATAGCGGCCGACAACATCTACGACCAGTAAGCGGCTCGTAGCGCTTTGCTGCTCTATCGCCTGGGGCCGGAGGGCTTTTTCGCGGTCAGGCGACGGCCCGAGACGGCTGAGGGCTCGGTGCGGATGCTGCACAGCGATCCGTTCGTCGACGATCCCGAGACCTGGGAGGTCGGGCGACGCATGGACCCTGCCACGTCTTCGCTGCTGGCGCCGGTGGTGCCCGGCAAGATCGTCGGCATCGGGCGCAACTATCGAGCGCACGCGGAGGAGCTCGGCAACGAGGTGCCGACGGAGCCGTTGCTTTTCTTGAAGTCGCCGTCGTCGGTGATCGGTCCCAGGGTTCCGATCGTGCTGCCGGCGGTGAGTCAGCGGGTGGAATACGAAGGCGAAATCGCCGTCGTCCTGCGCCGCACGCTGCGCCATGCGTCCCGGGCCGAGGCGGAGCGGGCGGTGCTCGGCATCTGCTGCGCTTGCGACGTGACCGCCCGCGATCTGCAGCGGCAAGATGCGACCTTCGCCCGCGCCAAGTCGTTCGATTCATTCTGCCCACTGGGCCCGGCGATCCGAGTGGGGCTTGCCTTCGGCGAGCTCACGGTGTCGACCCGAGTCAACGGCGAGACGCGGCAGCACGGCACAAGCCACCAGATGATCTGGGGGATCCTGGACCTGCTGGTCTACACTTCATCCATGATGACTCTGGAACCCGGCGACGTGATCTTGACCGGTACGCCTTCCGGCGTCGGTCCGCTGGTGGACGGTGATCGGGTCGAGGTCGAGGTCCGAGGGGTCGGAACGCTCGAGAATCCGGTCGAGTCCTGGAGGCTGTCGTGAATCGAGCCGCTGTCGCCTCGCTGGCGATCGCGATCCTCGCCTTCGCCGTCTTCTTGACCCGAATGGCTTATCCCTGGCAGCTCGCGGTCCTGGCAGGCACCGCGATCGGTGCCTTGGCCTACTCGGGCCTGACCACCTGGACACGAATGCGGCGGCTTTACCGGCCCCCGGACGCGAGCGACATTTCGATCAGCCGCAGTTCCTATGTCGACGAAGCTTCCCGCATGGAAGGATACTCGGGCGGCGAGACATCCTATACGGGTGGCTCCGAGAGCTCTGGCGCGGCCGAGGACCGGCGCTAGCTCAACTCGCGCCAGGGAAACAACGCCAGAGCGAGCGCTAGCAGCAGATGCAGCCAGCCGCCCAGGACGAACCCTGTCATGAGCAAGACCATCCAGCACGAAAACAGGACACTGGCCAGGAGCAGTCGGAATCGAGGCGACATGGGAGAACTCGAGCATAGCACTCAGGGGCGCCGGAGCGGGCTGCTGAGAAGCGCACTTCTCGGCATGCTGATCGCCGTCTTCTTGACCGTCGGTTGCCGACACGGCACTGAGCCGGAGAAGGAACCGGAGCTCGAGGCCGTCGATGTCGCGCCCGGGATCTCGATCGAAACCGAGAACGATCAACAGGCGGTCGTGCCTCCGCCTTCCCTGGTCGGCATCTTGCCCGACGATTTTCCGGATGGTCTGCCGCTCTACCTACCCGCCAGTCTGGTGGACTTCGGCCCGGCCGACGGCGGCTGGGTCTACGTCAATCTGCTCACCTCGCACTCTCGGGCCAAGGTCGTGCGTGGTCTCGACCAACGCTTGCGGGATGCAGGCTGGACGATCACCGAAAGCGGCGGCGTTCGCCAGCTGCGTCGCGGCAACTCGAGGGTCCGGCTTCGGATCGAAGACGCCCGGCCCGGGACTCAGTATCGCTTCGAGTATCCGGGCTGATCATTGAGGCGCGATGGTGTTCGATCCGCTGATCCGGTCGGTGAGCGAGCGGCCGGTCAAGGCAGCCAACATGGGCAGGCCGATGAAGGCCAGAGTCAGGACGGAACCGAACCACCGCAGAAAGGTCTGGCCGAAGGATAAGGGCTCACCGCCCTTGGATCTCGCGATGTGTCCGACCCAGGCCATGCCGGGAGTCTGGCCCCAGAAAGCGAGGGGTACCGTCCAATAGAGGAAGGAAAAGACCATCGCCAACACGGCGAAGGGCATCCAGTCGGCGAAGGTCACGACGACGCCGATCGAGTGGGTCGCGGCAATCGTCAATCCCAGGGCGATCAGCTGGGCGGCGAGGTCCGCCAGGCCGGCGAGCAGTCGGTCGCCCAGAAACGCCTTGTCCTCCGCTGACGCCGCTGCGCTCGAGTCGTCGCGCGGCCCAGGCGGCGTCGCGTCTGCCGAGCCCTGCACGGCCAGCGGCAAATCCTCGACACCCGTTTCCAGCAGCTCGACTTGCTTCGGTTCCGGTCGCTCGACGGGTTGCGGTTTTGGAACCGCTGGCGGCGGTTCCCCGGGCTCATCGAAGAGGATCGATGGGCCTTGACCCGCGGCCGGAGCCGGGCCGGAGCCAGCCTCCGCGGGCGGCTCGTCGCTACCGGGGTTAAGCGGTAGATCGAAGAGGGTCGGCTCCTGAGCGGGTGCGGACGTGCCTTTGGCGGGCCCTTTTTTGGACGCGCCCTTGGCGCGGCTGCGACGCTTGCGGCGCTTGCGATTTCCCAAGGCGCTCCCGATCGAGATCAGCGAGAGGGTAGATACTTGACGAAGATCCGGTACAGCAGATCCTGCCGGCGCTGAGTGTAGGTCTGTGCAAAGAGCTGTAGACGTCGCAGCTCCTGATTGTCCGGCTGGACCTCCACAGCCTCACGCAGCTTCTTGGCGGCCGCTTGGATGTTGCCGCGCTGCAGATCGGTCAGGGCGAGGTTGTAGTAGGAGTCGACGAGCAGGCGCTGGATGTCGAGGTCTTCGGGATTGCCTTCCCGCTTTCGCCAGAGGGCTGGAATGATCGCGGTGTACTGACCCTGTTCAAAAAGATCGATTTGATCTTTCAGATCCTCGAGCTTGTAGTCACCCTCGCTCTTCAGCGCCAGATCCTCTTCACCCAGCGGCAGGATCTTCGTAGCGCGTTCATAGTACTTGCGTGCGCGAATATGACGGCCTTGTTTGTGGGCCTCGCGGGCGGCGCCGACCAGCAAGCGATAGCGCTCGGTCTGCTCCTCGGAGGGGCCGGTCGCCTCCGGTTCGGGCGGCGCCTCGACCAGGGCTTTCCATTGGGCGATGAGCGCCTGGGCGTCTTCGTAGATCGGATCCTGCGGCTGGATCCGTTCCAGCAACAGGATGGCGTTTTCGGTGTTACCGCCTTCGTGCATCTTGGTGGCGCGCTCGATGGGATCAACTTTGCGGGCCTGCGGGGATGCCGCTGGCGTCGCCTCCCGGTTGGGGAAAAGATCGTCCCATTTGAGCATCAGGAAAGCGCCGAGCCCCAGAACCGCCAGCAGCACCACGGCTCCGAGGGCAATGATCCTCTTGTCGGTCTTCTTGACCACGACCACGCGGTCGCGCGCCACCGCCGCTTCCAGGGAGGGGCTGCCGGCCTCCGTGCCGGTTTCAGCCCCGAGATCCATGTCATCGTCACTTCCCAGGGACAGATCGATGTCGCCGGCGACGGCCGGAACGGTGCCGGCTTCGAGCTGCTCCAGGTACTCGCGGGCGAGGGAATGGCTCGGGGAGAGCTCGAGCACCCTGGTCAAGGTGCTCTTGGCCTCGTCGAGGGATTCGCTCTCGAGGTGTCCAACGGCTTCGTGGAAGAGCTCTTCAGCTTGCCGCTCGAGCTCAGCCTTCTTGCTGCGCGCCTCTTCGATCAGACTGGAGGCCTCGGCGTTGTCGATGTCGATCAGGAAGATCCTGGACCAGACGTCGATCGCGGCCTGATACTCGCCCCGGTCGAACGCCTCCTGTCCTTCCGCGATCAGCTCGCTGACGCGGTCGCCACCGCCGGCTGACTCGGCCACCTCCGGCACCGGGAGGTCGTCGTCCACGAGCGCGATCTCATCGTCGTCCGCGAGTGCGACTTCGTCGCCCAGGCTGAGCTCGTCGTCCAGGCTGAGCTCGTTGTCCAGACTGAGCTCGTCGTCCAGGCTGAGCTCGTTGTCCAGGCTGAGCTCGTCGTCCAAGTCTTGAAGCGGCGCCTCGACCGTCGCTTCCGACTCGCCGGCATCGAAAAGGTCTCCGCCCAGATCGTCGATCGCCGCGTCGATCGAATCGTCGGCCTGGCCGATCGGTTCGCCCGCGCCACCCTCGGGAGCCAGCAGCTCCGCGCCGAGGTCGTCGAGACCTTCGCTCGCGATCGGCATGCCGGCGTCGCCGTCGAGATCCAGGAGCTCCGCGTCGAGGTCGCCGACGGCGGCGTCGGTGGCCGCGTCGTCGAACAACTCCGCATCCAGGGTCGGCCCGGAGTCGGCGTCTGCCGCGAACAGGGCGTCTTCGTCGATCAGGTCGCCGGTGGGCGCCGGCTCTTCCCCGCTGCCGAGTGGAATCGCCGCCATCGGCTTGGTCTGCCGGGGATCGCGAGCCAGCTCGTCGGCCACCTCGCCCGCAGCCGGGGCGGCATTCTCGGACTCGAGCGACAGGCTCTGTTGCTGCAGGGCCATCAGATCGTCGTCCGGAGCCGGAGCCGCAGGGGCACTCGCCGGAGCTCGAGTCGCCGCGACCAGCTGCAGCAGGTCCGGATGCTCCGGGTCGAGTGCCTGGGCTTTCTTGAGATGACTCTCCATCTCTTCGAGCCGGCCTTGCGCCTGAGCCTCGCGGGCGGATTTGAGAAACGCCTGGACGTAGGTCTCGGACTCGAACTGCGCCTGGGCCTTCTGGACCAGGGCGGCCACCTCGGGATCGTTCTCTACCGATTGTCGCTGCGACTCGGCGATCTGCAGGATCTGCTCATAGTTGCGTTTGGCGAGCAGATCGGACAAGACGGCGCCGAGGCCGCTCGCCGGGGCCGGCGAGGCCTGGACCGGCGTCGCGGCAGGTACCGGTGCCGCGGGTGCGGCGGGTGCCGGTGCGGCGGGTGCCGGTGCGGCGGGTGCCGGTGCGGC
>JAAUYI010032285.1_pt1 | contig 11025 bp, 13 predicted proteins | sample 7278041 | NCBI WGS metagenome assembly JAAUYI01 (sample SAMN14350216, study PRJNA611818) | marine sediment metagenome | isolation source: surface marine sediment (0.6m) | place: French Polynesia: Moorea | collected 2018-08
GAGTCTGGAGCAACCCCTACATTCACCGCAATCTTATCTGCCGTTAAAAATCCAATCCCAAAGATATCGATCGCGAGTTGGTATGGGTTAGTAGTCACAGTAGAGATCGCATCATCTCCATACTGTTTGTAGATCTTGACGGCATAGGTAGTGGATACTCCATGTCCTGAAAGAAAGATCATCACCTCAGAGATCGATTTCTGCTCCTCCCAGGTACGAGCAATCATGGCAATCCGCTTGTCGGCAATCCCTGGAACTTCCGAAAGGCGATGGATCTGATTCTCAATAACCTCTAAAGTATCCAAACCAAAATGCTTAACAATACGTTTGGCTGTGACTGGCCCTACTCCCTTAATCAAACCACTACCCAAATATTTCTCAATCCCCGTCAACGTCGCTGGTTTAGTCTCCTGATACTGAACAACCTGAAACTGCGAACCGTATTGGGGGTGTTCTCGCCATTGTCCCATAAGCTGTAGCGTCTGTCCTGCCTGGATGTTAGCAAAGCTGCCCACAACAGTAATTAACTGCTTGACATTGCCCGTATTCAACCGCGCCACAGTGTAACCCGATTCGGAGGAGTGAAAGGTAATTCTCTCAATTACTCCAGTCAGTGTCGATAGCTGTATTGTCGCAATTGATGCTGTCATGAAACAAATGTTCTACTGTTTTGGTTAATAGTTTACCAATGTTCCCCAATATTAAAAGATAAATAATATATAGCAATACGTGACGGTCGAATGAATCAAACGTGGTTGGGAATTGACCCTGGACTAGCAATAATTGGTTGGGCATTTTTAGAAGAGACTAAAGCCCAAGATGCGCGGTTACTAGAATATGGGACGATAAAAACCAGCAAAAAATTAACAACCTCAAAGAGACTGCTGGAAATCGAGCAGGATATGGTGGATTTAATAACCGAATTTCAACCCGCCCATATAGCGATTGAGATGCCATTTTTTGGTAGAAGTATTAAAGCAGCAGGGGGAGTATTACAAGCTTTTGGGGTAATTAATCTAGTTTGCTACCGTGAAATGGGAATTGAACCTGTTTATCTGCATCAGTCTAGCTGGAAATGCCACTTGGGTTATGGCAAAGCCGACAAAAACGAAGTTGCAGGAATGGTTCAAGTTTTGTTCGAGCTAAAAACTCTGCCCATTGATGATAGTGTTGATGCGATCGCCATTGGTTATGCGGGGTTGTGTGGGTTGAGAAATAATATTAGCTAACCCCCGCGACGCGGATAGCGTCGACCGTCTCAACTATATCGGTTTCCGTGTTGTCTGTGTTGCCCCGTCAGGCTACATAGCCCTCTCTTGGTGCGCGTTCGGTTGCACCGCTTTGTCCTTTTTGCCCTTTTGCTCTCTTGCCCTGAAAAATTAGTTAAGAGCATCTTATAAGTACATTTGAGCTAAGATTTGATTAAACTAGAATTTTCTCAAAAATTTTTCGCTCAGAAAATTACAAACGAACTATTAGCTCGATATATGGATCTACAAGCCTTGATACAGCAAAAAATTCAGTCAAAAGAACTTTCAAAGGCAGCAAAAGCAGGTAGCAAAAAAACCTCTATCCCTTTAAATAAGGTTACTGATCCTACTACTTTAGGCAGTGGGGCGATCGCTTCAATCATGAATTCTGGTGATAATGAATCGGTTCGAGATGCTGCCAAAGATGGAGTAGAGGAAACACTCTTCAAAGTCAAATCTGGAAATCTAGAAGATTTGGAAGCAATTCTAGTCAATCAAGTTTATGTGTTGAATGGTCTATTTAATCAATTAGTAATTCAAGGAAAAGCTAGTTTAACTGAACCTGCTGTTCTAAAATCGCTACCGAATCATCCTAAGACAATGTTGAATGTAGCAATGAAAGCTCAAACTCAGTGTAGAGCTACGATTCAGACAATTAGCGACTTGAAGAATCCCAAAAAGACCACCTTTATTAAAAACCAGCTAAACAATGTCAAGATGGAGCTAGAAGAAAGAATCGATCAATTAGAAGAAACAACAGAACATGGCAGCAAGAAACTGGACATCAGAACAAAAGCAACGGCAATCAAAGTTAATTCAGAAATGGAAACCTTGGAATTCATCGACGGGAGCGAAAACACCAGAGGGTAAAGCCCGTAGCTCTCAAAATGCCCTTAAACATGGATTTAGAAGTGGTTCGGCAATCGCTCATCAAAAAGAAGCTCGCCAAGAATTAAAACAGTTAAAATCACTGCTTAATGATATGGAACAGGCAACAAAAGACCAGGAGCTAAATGGATTACAGGCAGCGTTAAGTAAACTAATTTGATCAAGACTGAGAATTTAAGAAATCAACATATTGTTTCTTTTTGGCTTTTCTAAGACCATGACCAGTTTTCTCGCCAAAAGCTTTGTTTAAACCATTCTGCTTTATATATGTCTTCATTTCATTTACAGTTTGATCCTCCCAGTTCACTTTGCTTTTGGTATTTGGCTCGTTATGCTTTTCTCTATCTATTATTGATATTTCATCACCATCAAATATGGGAGCCTCAGATTGTCGCTCAATTTTGGTGATTGTTGTAGAAGTATCGTTGTCCTGTTCAGCCTCAAACTCTGAAACTAAGCTGGCTATTTTTTCCTCAATCGTCTCATTAAGCTCTTTTTTCAGACCAGTTATCTGATTGGCGATTAGCTCTGCTACCTCGCCTTGCGAGATCGCCGTCTCTAGTTGCTCATCTACAATACTAGGTAATGTACTAAGTGCTTTATCTAAATCATCATAGGTAACTACATTACTTGGTAAAGTACTTTGTATAGTACTAGATAATTCTAGATTAGATAATGCTTCATTTAATCTATCATTTGTAACTACATTACTTGGCAGCAAAGGTACGGTACTAGGTAAAGGACTAGGTAGATGATCGCTACTGAAGAATATTTTTAGGATCTCTACTACTGCTGTACCTAAAGCGGGTTTAATTTCTCCCGATTTACCTTTGCGAGTAATATCGTACTCAGTACAGTACTGAGTTAAGTACTCTTCAATATCAGATGGTATATAAGCCGAGATCGCTTTTTTGTTGGTAGCCATAGAGGTACATTGCTTAAAACATTACCTAGTATTTTACTCTTGGTAAATGACTAAATAAAATACAAAGTGAGCAGAAGTAATGTATGTACTTGCTGGGTCTAAAAGTAATGTAAAAAGTATTGTGTTTAGTATTTTACTATATGTATAATACAGATTATGTGAAGATGTGCGAGATTTTCAATCTAGATGAAGATTCTACCGAAGCAAAGGATAAGTGGCTTGAATGGCTAGCAGCCGATCGCGCTTTGAGGCAATTCTATCAATCGGAGCGCTCGTGCGCTCGCTGATTACTTCCATAAGCTAAAAGAAGTCGATCCTAGATTCAGGTAGACAACTTAACTATCTTATACAACCAGAAAACCAGAAAGCAGGTTATATTGTTATCTGGTTTTCTGGAAAGGGAGAAAACATGAAATTAATTACCGTAACTGGCTACAAGGGAGGCTGCGGGAAATCAACCACAGCCATACATCTGGCTACTTACTTTAGCGCTCGCGGCAAGACATTATTAATTGACTCCGACCCTAATCGGACATCAATCGAATGGTCTAGAAGAGGTCGTTTACCTTTTACAGTTGAAGACGAGCGCAAGGCAATCAAGCTGATTCCTGGTAGCGATTATGTAATTGTGGATACGCCAGCTAGACCTAAAAGTGACGATTTACAGGAATTAGCAGACGGCTGCGATTTATTAATCCTGCCAACTATTCCCGATGTAGTAAGCCTACAGCCGATGTTAGCTACTGCTCAAGATTTACCCAGTAGTTCTAATTATCGAGTATTGATCTGTATTGTTCCTCCCTATCCTAGTAAGGAAGGGGAACAGATGAAAGACGATCTAATTTCTGGAGGTATCCCAGTTTTCAATAGTATGATTCGACGGACATCGGGTTTTGGCAAGGCTGCGATCGCAGGAATACCTATTAGGGAACTGAAGGATAAAGCACGGGTAGCTTGGTCAGATTACAAAGCATTGGGCAAAGAAGTGGAGGAAATTATCAATGGGTAAATATAGCGGTATTGTAAATAGTAAAAATCAGTCTGGCTTGCCAAGAGATGGGGGTAAACCAGAAAACCAGAAAGCAATAAAAACAGAAAACAGTAAAACTGGTAATATTGAAAGCAATAAATCTGGTAATCAACAAAACAATATTGCCAGCAATGCAGAAAACATTAAAGCAGTAAAACCAGAAAGCCAGAAAGCAGTATCGTCAGATCTGGTTAATCTAAGTATCAAAGTTCCTAGAAGGCTTAGACAGAAGTGGGTAGCAGAATCTAGATTGAGGGGAACTACTCTAACGGCAATAATCTCGGACTATCTTAAAACCGAGTTAGGGGAATAAAATGAGAACATCCCCACCGACTACCAATCAAAAGGGGATGTTCAAATCAAATCAATACTAATAGGAGTATAGCAATGACCAATCCAGTTGTTCAAACTGACATAGCCGAAGTATTAGGACAAATCAACGCCAAACTAGACGGTATAGGCGATCGCCTCAACAAACTAGAAGTAGGTCAAGCTGAGATTAAGGGTGATATCAAAGCGATCGACGAAAGACTGTCAGGGCAAATTAAAAATACCGACGAGAAATTATCTGGTCAAATCAAGACATTAGACGAAAAAGTATCGGGGCAAAAAGAAGCTTCAAATGCTAAAAGCGATCAATTAGAAAAGAGAATTAGCAATCAAGAGTTTTTCAATCGCATTATCGGAGGAAGCCTGGTTGTCAGTATTTTAGGCGGTATTGTTAGCTTTTTCTGGATGGCAAGCAAGATCCAGTAGTTTTTAAAAACCGAATTGAGCGCACATAACAGTTCTAATGTGAGATGAGCGCTCATCAAATAATTAAGATCCTAATCGCTACAACAAAAAAGCTTAAAGATTAATTGCTACTTACTATCTGCTACTTGCTACTTTAAAAATGTACTCTACATCTAAATCACAGCCACTTCCACCCCGCAGAATAACCGCCGAGACTGCTACTAATGAAAAGATAGAAAAGCTTTGGCTGCACGGTAAATCCCCTCATACACGGGAGTTATACCACAGAACTATTGTGAGATTAAACGCAGTCACAGATAATAAACCCTTAGCCTGGCTTACCTTAGAAGATCTTCAGAAATTTAGCGCTCGCCTATCAACTGAAGAGTTATCAGATTCATCCAGACGCACCTATATTAGTGTAGCTAAGTCCTTACTCTCTTTTGCCAGCAAATGCGGTTTAATTAATTTCAATGTTGGTGCTTCTGTGAAACCCCCTCAAGCCAAAGATAGGCTCAGTGAACGTATTCTCGATCGAGACGAACTTAATGCTTTGCTCAATGCTAATACAAGCTTACGCAATAGATTAATCTTGAATCTTTTTTATTATGGTGGCTTGAGAGTTAGTGAACTGATTAATTTGACCTGGAAGGATTTAAACGGGGAATACCTGAATGTATTTGGCAAAGGGTCTAAGACCAGGATTGTTAGATTGCCAGCCAAAATAGTCACCGAACTAAAAGACTTTAAGCCTCGTGGTAGTAAACGAGATGACTATATATTTATCTCAGCTCGGACTAAATCTAAGTTGAGAAGAGAATCCGTTACTCAGTTGATTAAGGCTCTCGCTTTATCTGTTGGCATTGATAAACCAGTTTCTTCTCATACCCTGAGACACTGCCATGCTACTAATTCTTTAGAAAAGGGTGCGCCGATATCTCTAGTTAAGGAAACCTTGGGACATAGCAGTGTTGCCATTACATCTCGCTACCTCCATGTTCGACCAGACCAAAGTAGTAGTTTATATTTATGATTTGAGTATGAGTTGGACTGTATGCTTAATTTAGAAGTTATAAATTATTGTTATCGTTTTTCCTACCATTATCATTACTTCTTTCTAAACAGTAGGTTCTTAAAATAAACTTTTATCTGTCATTAGTTACTATTTGCCAAATGCAAAACTATAGCTCATCACTTTTTATGGCGAGCGCACTTTCGCGCCATTCAGGGGTAAAGCCGACATATGTGTAAAACAGGACACGATGTAAAGTAATGTAAAAATGGTAGTTTATTTCCATTCTGACAAAACTCTTGAAACTGCCTTATTGTAAGCTTTGTAGAGAAAATTGTCTAAAAGTTATGGGCAACATAAATTACGAACTTACCCAAAAAAGATAGTTAGGTTGAAATGGCTAGAGAACATAAAATCAATTCTTTACGCCACTAACAATAGAAAACTTGCCCATAAATAACCCTTTTGGTGATGTTTTGACAATGAATTAGCCGAAAAATTTACAAAACTTTATGTCATGTCCTAATTTACAAGTATGTCGGCTATACCCCAATTTCCTTTTCCTGCGGTGCATATTGGTAATGTCAGCCCATTATCATTAGGCAAAATAGCTTCTACCCTAATCTGATGTTTCCAACTGCTGTAAAAGTCGTATTCGTAGCTGAATTTTTCTTTTTCTCTCAAAACAAATTGGGATAGTTTGACTTCATGGGCGTTGTGGATAAACCCGCCCGTGCCAGGGTAACTGATGCCATAATGTACACCGTGAATGAGGAATTGGTGTAGATGTTCTTCTTTCCAGCCCATGACAATCTGGATGATGTAGTGCAGATCGGCAATGGTACTATCGCTACTCACTCTTATGCGTCGCCAAATCATGGGACTGATGCCGACTAATACTATTTTTAGCTGATAGATTACGGGAGGATTAATCTCTGACATGGGTTCATTTTAAGCCATTTCCCCCACTTTTTTTCGCTCTCCCCAACACAGCCAAAAGATAACAATGCGTGCAGCGAGACTGTTAAATACTAAAGCAAAATTAACTCTAGTTTGAATCGTATTCCACGATCTTTGTTACTTAAAACGATCGCTTCCTGAAGAAATACCTGAATTTTTCCCCTAGTATTCACCTTTAGATAAAGATAAAGTGCTATTAATTCAACTAGAAACTGGGTTGTTATTTAAGTTGGCAATAAACAGAGATATCAATCAGTCATAATTAAGAATTTGGCTTAAGCCATAAGTTTTTCACTAGCTTAATCAGAAAAATCATTTTGAACAAGATAAATATGACTATAACCATACAAAACATTTTCTTAAAAGTGTTTGGCGATCCGAAGGCTACACCCAAATGAAGTGCAAGCGCGGAGCGTAATCGCTTGAACTATTTTCTCGATTGCGACTGATGATTTGAAGATTCAACTAACAATTGATATTTTAATAACTTAATACAATGTTAGAACGCTCAAAAAGAAATACAAATAAATTAAAGCAAATAAAAAAAGCAGAAGCCGCAACCGATGTAGGCTGGTATTTTGTTATGTTTGCTAAAGATTTTGCTGGCGTTCGCTCTTACAAATTCGCTATTTATAATGAGACATTTGTTTTATTTAGAGATGAAAATAAAAAATTAGCCTGCTATCTTTTTCCTGTATACGAAAAAACTAAATTCTCAAACAATGCTTGTATACAGTCCTTTTTAGCTGTAGAAAAACAAGGGATAATCTGGTTCTGGCGTGGCAATAGTGAATTAGCAGATGAAGATCTAATTACTGTCAAGAATATTTTAGGACAACCTGTAGAATGCTACGACCAAGAGTGAAGAGAGAAATAAATTATTACTACCTAAAAATAATTAACAATCGCTTCTATTGATAACGAAAAATAGTTAATTATCAATCCAATTAGAAAAGAATAGTATTGATATTAAGAAAGAGCGAAAGGGTTAGCAAAAAAGCTAAGCCTTCATTCAATCTAAACAACAAATTCGTATTCAAACCAAAGATAATTTAATGATGTTTTATTCAGGGTCAATATTCCTGTTTGTAGACTGTTTGGGGGTATATCGATGGTTATTAACATAAACTGGACAGCTCGCAATATTGCCAATCAAACATTGGGCAGTGCTTACCAACAAATAAACTTAGATAATCAGTCTGATATTCCGCTAATTATTAGGCTGTTAGAAAATCCAGCCAGCCCAATTGCCTTACCAGGAAAAATTAGTTTACACAACCACGATTGTCTGCATATTATTCTAGGAATTGGTGTAAGTCCCACAGATGAGGCTTTTATTATTGGCTTTACTATGGGAAATGATGACCAAACAAAATCATGGCACGTTCAATTATTTAAGCTTTTTTCACGATTTATTTATCCATTGAAATATCGATTTACTCTTCAAGAGCTTGATATTTTTGACTTGGGTTTTGAATATGGTAAAAGACATAAATATCGTAATCTTAATAAAATTAAGTTCGAGTGGTTTTATTGTACAGAAATTAAGAAAATCAGAAAAATATTTGGTATTGACAGACAAGATTATATTCATTTAATCGCTAGTTAGAAAAAGTGAATTTTTGCTGAAATACCTAAGTGAGAGAAAATGCGATCGCTCTTTCCCTCTGTTTCATTATTCCCCCAATCTTAGCTCGACTTTATCCATTTAGAGAAAAAAGAAAAAGCCCAATTACTCATAAAAACTTTGACTCAAATCTAATCGGAGGAGAATTTTATGTTAACGGACGAGCAGATGGTTCTTTACCAACTTGCCTTTGCTAAGCAGAAACTTTTTGCTCCAGATATTCCTCTTCGCCTAAAAGCAATCTCCTATGTGCGAATCTGCTGTTCGGCAATGAAAAAGCTTGACTACTTCCCTTCAAACGATCGAGGGAGCAATTATCACAAGACACCTTACCTCAGTTTATTGAAATCACTCTCTCAAACCGATCCACAGTGGTGGAACAAATGCCAAGTTACTTACGAGGGAAAACTCAGGTCTGATGACCCCATGATCGAGCGACTATTGCAACCTTTAAACAATTTCATTGATTGCCAATTGAAACTCTAGGCTGCTTGAAACAGAGTGTGCTATGGCAACGACCCCTAACATTAAAGTGTCATATCGACCTCAAAACCATTCCCAGGACTCAGATAATATTTCTAGAAAAATGCCTTTTCCCAAAAGAGGAATCAGACATCATGACTCTGCTTTTCAATGACAGAACTAATGAAGCTTAATACACCATCTGAGAGTAGACAAGTGGATAGCAACTTGAAGAACTCCCAAACCTGCCTCAAAAAAGTCGGGATCATCGGGGCAGGCCCTGCTGGATTAGCCACAGCCATCGCCCTCAAAAAACAAGGTATTAAAGTTCACATTTATGAACAAGCCAGAGCGTTTCAACCCATTGGTGCAGGACTGACTCTGTCCCCTAACGGATTGAGAAGTTTAGCAGCGATCGCTCCAGATGTCGTTCAGCAACTCAAACTGCAAGGTTCTCAAATTAAACGATTCAAAGTCAGAACATCCAAAAGAGGATGGCCCATCATTACCCAACCCATGACTGGCGACGAATACGATCAGCCGTTTATGACAATTCGCTGGTTCTGCCTACAGGAAATTCTGAGATCCAAACTGCCACCCGATAACCTTCATCTCAATCATCGACTAATTTCCTTTGAACAAAACCACCAAAGCGTCACACTTCGCTTTGAAAACAACGAAACTGCAACCGTCGATCTGCTTATTGGTGCAGATGGTATTCGCTCTGCTGTTCGCAAAAAGTTGTTTGGGGTTGAAAACCCGACCTATAGCGGTTGGATGACCTGGCGCGGGCTACTGAAATATCAGCATCATTTGTTGCCCCCTCATCAAGTAACTGTGTTTGCCAATAAAGGAAAGATCTTTTTGCTTCTGAATAATGGAAATGGATATATTTCCTGGTCACTGGAGATGCTTTCTAAAACAAGTCATCGATCCAAGAATGCCAAGGAAGTAAAAGAACAAGTCACTCAAGAACTGGCAAAATGGCATCCTGTAGTACAAGAAATTATTGACCTGACGGATGCCGATCTCATTGTTGAAAGACCAGTTGGCAATCCCCTGATCTTGCCCAAATGGAGTAACAACAGGGTAACTCTAGTGGGAGATGCAGCCCATTATATGGGGCCACATCTTGGACAAGGCACTAATACCACGTTTGAAGATGTGTGGGTATTGTCTGCTTGTTTATCTAATTATGACAATCTGGGAGAGGCTTTAGGACATTACGAAAAAAGTCGCATTGAGCGCACCGCTATTGTGCAATATCGTACGCTATTTTCTGCTGCTCAAATGTTCAATCCTTTCATGAGACCAAAACGGTTTTTTAACAGATCATTTGGAGTAGTGCCAGAACAAGCCAAAATTGGTCAAAAGGCGTTTTCGGACTGGCTTTATCAATATAATCTGCCATTTTAGTAGTAAAACCAAATTTGTCAAAATTCCTGATGGATTACAACGTCAGAGAACCTCCGAAATACTAGATCATAGAAATCTGGAAAGATTCATTCTTATGTGGTTTGGGAAAAGCGTATTCATTGATGTTGACTTCTCTCAAAAAATACTTAACATTTTTCGCCAATACAAATTAATAATCATGAGAAATAAAACTTTAAAAGCTTTTACGAGCAAATTAATTACCACAGTTCAATTAGCTGCATTTGTTACTTTATTTATTACTTTAACAACATTTGTTACCTTGCCAGTTCGCGCTCTTACATTGGTTCAAGAGAGGAATTCTTTACAAAGTAACGCTCAAATCTCTTGGTCAAGTTTAGGCAAAGTCTTGAACCCTTTTGCTCCAAATACTGAGGATTTCCTGACCAATTCATTTTCAGCCCAATCTGCTAATGGTTTAGGACTAACGGTAGAAATTCCTAATGGTGGAGGAGATATCACTCCACCATTTATTTTTCAAAATAACCCAGGGGTTCAAACTAATTTTGCTCCTGGTGATTTTATTTTATTTACAGGTTTTAGTCCTACCGTCATTCCTACGGGCAATCCCAATCCTTTAACCATTGTTTTCGAGCGAGAGGTTAAAGCTGCTGGAACTCAAATTGCTGCAAGTGGTAGCGAAAACATAGATTATGAAGTTTTTATATCGGCATTCGATGATGCTAATAACTTACTAGGAAC
>JAAUYI010032669.1_pt1 | contig 11021 bp, 8 predicted proteins | sample 7278041 | NCBI WGS metagenome assembly JAAUYI01 (sample SAMN14350216, study PRJNA611818) | marine sediment metagenome | isolation source: surface marine sediment (0.6m) | place: French Polynesia: Moorea | collected 2018-08
CTTCAACTAGGGGAGTAAGATTTTTAATAGCCTGTTCAAAGGTTTCTAAAGGATCGTTTCCTGTTCTTTCACCAATAGTTTTAAAGGCATCATAGACAATACGAGCAGCTAGGGATTTTTTGCCACTACGCATAACTCGCCTGATAGTCATGTTGACTAGGCGACTATTATACACTGGGTCTGGGGGAACTGGGCGTTTTTTTCTAATTGTGCGACGAGACATTGCTTATATTTACGCTCAAATTTATGGAACTATATCTAATTGTCTTCGATACTATACAATATAATTTGCCTGACAAGATCGCTCCCTAAGTTTAATTAACTCAGAGAAGTAATCGATATTTTAGTAAGCTAACTAATCTATTTTCACTAAAAATGGCATCCTTCGCTTAATCACACTTCACTAGGATGCCTAAACTCGCCCAATCAATAGCAGCAATTACGGACAAAATTCAAGCTTACTTAGGACGTTTAGTGCCATACTTAGAGCGACCTTGACGCCTGTCTTTCACTCCTGTAGCATCTAAAGTGCCACGAATAATATGATATCTCACCCCTGGTAGGTCTTTTACCCGACCTCCACGAATCAAGACCACTGAATGCTCTTGTAAATTGTGTCCGATACCAGGTATGTAAGCAGTGACTTCAAATTCTGAAGTTAGACGAACCCTCGCTACTTTTCTGAGGGCTGAGTTAGGTTTTTTGGGCGTAGTTGTATAAACTCTCGTACAGACACCCCGACGCTGCGGGCATTCTTTTAGAGCCGGTGATTTGGTTTTCTTTTTTACTTTAGCGCGTTCGCTACGAATAAGTTGCTGAATTGTGGGCATGAGATAGGTATAACCGCAATAGAATCCTATTTATGAAAGGATAGCAGACAAATCATGATGTTAACAATTAATTGTTTTCGTGTCAAGAGCATTCATTAGCTTGGCTGCTCTAATATTTTAGTAGTTCTAAAGGATAAACTGCATTTGCAAGGCTCTATAGCATTGGGGTTTTGAAAGCGAAATCCCCCTCCCATTAAATCTTCTGAATAATCTAATTTTAACCCGTGAACGTGAGGATAAGCTCGTTCATCTACAATTACAGTTACACCATTACTTTCCCAAACGCGATCGCCTTCTCCCTGTTCTGAAACATTAGTTTGAGAGCTTGGGTTGTCTAATTCCAAATTATAAAATAAACCAGAGCAACCCCCATTTTCGATCGATAAACGGATTGAGTTCTCTGGTTGTTGGCGAATTTGTTTTAAGCGTTTAATTTCTCTAGCTGCAGCTTGACTAATATAAATCATGCAGATTAATAATTGGGTAAAGGTCTGCTTCTTAGCCCATACTACCAGCTATTGAGAAAATATTTTATTGTCTAGCGTAATCGTCTTGAAAACGGATAATGTCATCTTCCCCTAAATATTCGCCGTTCTGAACTTCAATTAAGACTAATTTAATTACTCCTGGATTTTCTAGACGGTGGCTAGTACACTGTGGTACATAAGTAGACTGATTGCTACTAAGAATCATTTCTCGCTCGCCACAAGTGACTTTGGCAGTTCCAGAGACTACAATCCAGTGTTCGCTACGATGATGGTGCATCTGCAAACTCAAACGATGACCTGGATTGACTTCAATTCGCTTGATTTTATACCCAGTTCCTTCTTCTAGAGTAGTAAACGAACCCCAAGGACGAATTTCTGTGGCAGCAACTCCCGCAGAAGATAAGGATTCTGGTAAATCTAATTTAAGGTTTTGAGTAGTTTTTGTCGACTGAGGCATAACTAATTCTGAGAAAATTTACGAGCAACCCTGGAGAGGAAGCCTCAACCCAGGAAAGTGAGAGTTTGACAAATATAGAAATTTTACGGATTATCTAGTTGATTTAACTGGCACAAACAACTAATCAACTTTAGTCTATGCACAAAGATAACAAACAAATTAGTTAGACGAACATAGCAAACTCGTATAACTAAAAGATCTACATAGAATCTTCACAAAGGAGAAGAGCTTTTGGTAATTTAAATTTACTTTCCTTCTTAAATCGTCAAATAAATAAATACACTTGTATGTATGAATACTTACTTTGGGCAAATAGTCAATTTGTCTTTTTTTGTAGCAAATTAAAGGTTAGTATTTTTATAATGTGAGTTAAAGCTACGTTAATTCGAGACTGTCTGGGTTTAAATGTGTATAAAGTAACAATTGAGAATTTTCTTGAATATTTCTAGATATCGTAATTTTTTAGCGAAAATTATCCTGATTATTTCCTTGTGAAACTTGCCAAGCCAATAAAAAGTGTACAAGGATAACCAATTTATTATGCAAATAAGGTACTATTCTATAACCCCTAATTTGTGTATGTCTTCATTGGTTTTTTGGGTTTTGTTCTAGCAGGATCGAGGTTTATAAATTATAAGTTCTAATTTTAATTAATATATTTGTACTGCAAACGACTTATGAGCGAAAGAAACATTATGGCAAAGAAAACTAGCAAGATGATCACTAATCTACAACAACAAAGTAAATCTTCAGTAAGAACGACCCTGCACGGCCAACCTTGGTTAACAGAAGAAAGAGATGCTTGTGGTGTAGGTTTTATCGCCGATCGCGATGGTTGCGCTAGTCATAAAATAATTAAACAAGCTTTAGTAGCGCTAGGTTGTATGGAACATCGTGGTGCTTGTAGTGCAGACCGCGATTCTGGTGATGGTGCAGGATTAATGACAGCATTACCAGCTAAACTGTTCCAAACTTGGTCGAGAGAAAATAATATTTCCTTACCAGATCGAGAAGCCTATGGAGTGGGGATGGTATTTTTGCCCCAAGATCGACAGAGGGCAACAGAGTACCGTTTATTTATCGAAGAGATTGTTAGAAACGAAAATCTTATAGTTATTGGTTGGCGTAAACTACCAGTAAATCCAGAAGTATTGGGGGTACAAGCTAGAGAATATCAACCCCAAATCGAGCAAATTTTCGTTACTTCTGCTACCAACTTGCTAGGAGACGAATTAGATAGAAAACTCTATGTAGTGCGCTCGCGAGTAGGTAAGAAGTTAGAAGATGATTTTTATATTTGTTCTTTTTCTTGTCGGACTATTGTCTACAAAGGAATGGTACGCTCGGAAGTATTAGGGCAATTCTATCAAGATCTAACTAATCCAGATTATGAGAGTGCTTTTGCTGTTTACCACAGACGCTTTAGTACCAATACTATGCCCAAATGGCCTTTCGCTCAACCGATGCGGTTGTTGGGTCACAATGGAGAAATTAATACGCTGCTGGGTAATGTTAACTGGATGGCAGCTAGAGAAAATAAACTAGAAACTCCTGGATGGACGGAAGAAGAATTAGAAGGACTGACACCCATAGTTAATACCCATAACAGCGATTCTTACAATTTGGATAGCGCGATGGAGTTGTTAGTTAGGACAGGACGCAGCATCCCAGAAGCAGCGATGATTCTAGTCCCAGAAGCTTATCGAAATCAACCCGATCTTCAGCAATATCCAGAAATTGTTGATTTTTATGAATATCATAGTGGCTTGCAAGAACCTTGGGATGGTCCCGCTTTATTAGTATTTAGCGATGGTAAAACCGTAGGCGCTACCCTAGACCGCAATGGATTGCGTCCTGCCCGTTACAGTATTATTAAAGATGGTTATATCGTAGTCGCTTCGGAAACTGGAGTAGTAGACTTACCAGAAGCCGAGATCGTTGAAAAAGGTAGACTCGGTCCCGGACAAATGATTGTTGTCGATCTCCAATCAAAAGAAATTCTACGCAACTGGGAAATTAAACAGCGTGTTGCCCGAGAAAAATCTTATCGCAAATGGGTGCAAAAGTATCGTCAGGTAATTAAACCTCAAGCCTTCGAGCAGCAAACTCAATTAGCCTCAACAGATTTACTGCGTCAACAAACTGCTTTTGGTTATACCGCCGAAGATGTAGAAATGATTATCCAATCTATGGCGATCGATGGGAAAGAACCTACTTTTTGTATGGGAGATGATATTCCTCTAGCGGTGTTATCGGATAAGCCCCGTCTACTCTATGATTACTTTAAACAGAGATTCGCTCAAGTAACGAATCCTCCCATCGATCCTTTACGAGAAAGTTTGGTTATGTCCCTATCGATGCAACTAGGGACAAAAGGGAATTTATTAAACTTACAGCCAGAAGATGCTCGTCTGTTGAAATTAGAAACACCAATTTTAAATGATGCTGAGTTAGCAGCGATCGAGGAGGCTGATTTTACCACAGAAGTATTATCCACCCTGTATCCTATCTCCACAGGACCAGCAGGATTAGAGCAAGCAGTCAACAAACTCTGTCAACAAGCAGCAGAAGCAGTAGTAGCAGGAGCAGAAATTGTCATCTTGAGCGACCGTGCTGGTTCGGGTATTAATGAAGACTATAGCTATATTCCTCCCCTCTTAGCCGTGGGAGCAGTACACCATCACTTGATTCGTGAGGGTTTGAGACTAAAAGCTTCTTTAGTAGTAGATACTGCCCAGTGTTGGAGTACTCATCACTTTGCTTGCTTGATTGGTTATGGGGCTTCAGCAGTATGTTCCTATCTTGCGTTAGAAAGTGTGAGGGGCTGGTGGAGCGATCCTAAAACTCAAAAACTAATTGCCAACGAAAAAATGGAGCGAATTTCCCTAGAAACAGCCCAGAAAAACTATCGCAAGGCAATAGAAGCAGGATTATTAAAAATTCTCTCGAAAATGGGAATTTCCCTATTGTCTTCTTATCATGGGGCGCAAATTTTTGAAGCTTTGGGATTAGGAGTAGAGTTAGTAGACTTGGCTTTTGCCGGTACTACTTCCCGTTTAGGAGGTTTGACAGTAGCAGAATTAGCCCAGGAGACTGTTGCTTTTCATTGTCGTGCCTTCCCAGAATTACATCAGAAAAAGCTAGAAAATTTTGGCTTTGTCAAATATAAAAAAGGGGGAGAGTATCATATGAACTCTCCCGAAATGGCAAAAGCATTGCATAAAGCAGTAGATAGTAAACAATACGACCACTATGAAGTTTATAAACAGTATTTACAAGGTCGTCCAGCTACTGCTCTCAGAGATTTGTTAATTTTTGAAAGCGATCGCGATTCTATTTCTGTTGAGGAAGTTGAACCAGTAGAGGATATTGTTAAACGTTTTTGTACGGGAGGTATGTCCTTAGGTTCTCTCTCACGGGAAGCTCATGAGACTCTAGCGATAGCGATGAACCGTATTGGGGGTAAGTCTAATTCGGGAGAAGGAGGAGAAGACCCCGTTCGCTTTAAAATCCTCGATGACGTGGATGAAAGCGGTCATTCTGCTACCTTACCCCATCTAAATGGTTTGCAAAATGGCGATACCGCTAGTTCGGCTATTAAACAGGTGGCTTCTGGTCGTTTTGGAGTAACGCCAGAGTATTTAATGAATGCCAAGCAGCTAGAAATTAAAATCGCTCAAGGGGCAAAACCAGGAGAAGGGGGACAACTACCAGGCAAGAAAGTTAGTCCTTATATTGCTTCCCTGCGACGTTCCAAACCAGGGGTTACGCTGATTTCTCCACCACCCCACCACGATATTTACTCGATCGAAGATTTGGCACAGTTAATTTTTGACTTGCATCAAATTAACCCCAAAGCTAAGGTGTCGGTGAAATTGGTAGCCGAAATTGGCATAGGTACAATTGCAGCAGGAGTAGCTAAAGCCAATGCCGATGTAATCCAAATTTCTGGTCACGATGGCGGGACTGGTGCCTCCCCTCTCAGTTCGATCAAACACGCGGGGGTATCTTGGGAATTAGGAGTAACTGAAGTGCATCGCGTCTTGCTAGAAAATCAGTTGCGCGATCGCGTTATTTTGCGGGCTGATGGTGGCTTAAAAACTGGCTGGGACGTAGTTATGGCTGCCTTGATGGGTGCAGAAGAATATGGCTTCGGCTCGATCGCCATGATTGCTGAAGGTTGTATTATGGCGCGGGTATGTCATATGAATACCTGTCCGGTAGGAGTAGCAACCCAACAAGAAAGATTACGCCAACGTTTTACAGGTGTTCCCGAACACTTAGTAAACTTTCTCTATTTTGTAGCAGAAGAAGTACGTTCTCTATTGGCAAAATTAGGTTATCGTCGTTTAGATGAAATTATTGGTCGCACTGACTTACTGACTCAAAGAACCGATGTTCAGTTAACCAAAACTAATGCCTTGACTTTAGACTGTTTGATTAACCTGCCCAATGTCAAAAGCGATCGCAGTTGGTTAAACCACCAAGAAGTACACACTAACGGTGATGTTCTCGATGATGAACTATTAGCAGATGAGCAGATTACTACCGCAATTAGTCAGCAAAGGGCAGTCACTAAAGACGTAAAAATTATAAATACCGACCGTTGTGTGGGAGCAAGAATTGCTGGAGTTATTGCCTCAAAATATGGCAATAGTGGTTTTGAAGGAGAAATTACTTTCAACTTCCAAGGTTCTGCTGGTCAGAGTTTTGCAGCCTTTAACTTGCCAGGAATGAAAATGGTACTTTCTGGCGAAGCTAACGACTATGTAGGAAAAGGGATGCACGGTGGAGAAATTGTTATTATTCCTCCTGCAACGGCTACTTACGATCCAGCAGACAACGTGATTATTGGTAATACCTGTCTCTATGGTGCTACTGGTGGGTTTTTATACGCTAACGGCAAGGCTGGAGAACGTTTTGCTGTACGTAACTCTATGGGTAAAGCTGTGATTGAAGGTGCTGGAGATCACTGCTGTGAATATATGACTGGTGGAATAGTAGTTGTCTTAGGAAAAGTAGGTCGCAATGTCGGTGCAGGTATGACTGGCGGACTAGGTTACTTCTTAGACGAAGATGGTTCTTTCCCAGCCAAAGTCAATCCAGAAATTGTTAAGTTCCAAAGAGTAATTTCAACAGCAGGAGAAAAACAACTCCAAGACTTAATTACTGCCCATGTAGCCAAAACTGGTAGTCAGAAAGGGCAAATGATTCTGGATAATTGGAGTACTTATCTCCATAAATTCTGGCAAGTCGTACCACCTAGTGAAGCTGAAAGTCCAGAAGCCAATCCTGAAGCTATGGTTGAACCAGAAGAACAACCATTAACTTCTGTTTAACCAGAAAAATTCGGAGAGCTTAGGGGCGACAGGTCTTTCGCCCCTACCATGTGTCAAATTCTTTTTTCCATATAGTATCAGAATGTAGCTAATCAATCCCATTCTGTGAGAGTCGATCGACACTTATATCCTGCCATCAAACAATACGAGGAAATGTTAGCCCAACTTGAAACGGCTACTTCTTCAGCAGAACAGGTTATCAAAGTTTTATTGGCACGGGATGCAATTCAAAATTCCCTACAGAAAGTAGAATCCTTACCGATTTCGCTCTTGTTACATCTGACCGACTTGGACAGACGGTTACGGGAACAACAAGCAATCATAACTGGCGTGTCAGATTATCCTCACTGGCGCAACAGCTTGCAGCCTCCAGATTCCTCTTGGTGGTGGCATTTTTCGACATCTAGACCTCGTTGGTGGCAACGCCTCGATTGGTTTTGGAATGGTCTCACCTTAGTTTTTCTGACTATTTCTGTGAGCCTGATCGCGGATGCAGTTCCCCGATTTCTCAGTGGGGGGTTGGATACAATCAGTGTGCTGGCTGTGATTATTCCCAGTTTACTGACTCTACTAACCAGTGGTGCTTTAACCCCCATCGGACGAGCAGCGCGTAACTATTTGTTTCAGAAACTGGCTAAATCTTACTGGTCGCTTTTAACTATGGCGATCGCTCTAATTCTTCTTTGCCTGTTAATCTTGGCTCATAACTCTTTCCCCCACATAGCTGTATACTTCCACGCTCGAGGAAAAGAACAATATCTAGCAGGGAAGTTGGAGGAGTCTAAAGCCAATTATCAAAAAGCGATCGCGCTGAATCCGAGTTATGCGGAGGCTCACTATCATTTAGGCTTACTGTACGAAGACCTCCAGCAGTTCCCGAAAGCCCAAACCGAATATCAACTGGCAGTACAACAAGATGTATCAGCAACTCTGTTAACTCGACTCAAAGCTTATAATAACTGGGGTCGTCTCCTCATTCTGCAAAAAAAATATACTCAGGCGATCGCTCCTTTGTTAGAAGGCAAAAATGCCTTGGATGAGGAACAAGTAACTACAAATAGGGATTTCCAACAAGTTAAGTATGCTTTGCTCAAAAATTTAGGTTGGGCGCAGTTAGAACTCAAACATTATTCTGAAGCAAAATCTTTACTCAAAGAAGCGATCGATCTTCACTCGAAGAAAGCACCATCTTACTGTTTGTTGGCTCAAGTTTTTGAAGGACAAAGCCAGACAAAAGAGGCATTAGGCAATTGGAGCAAATGTATCGCCTACGCAGATGGGAATTCTCCTGATGAGTATTTATGGAAAAGTATTGCACAGGAGAAATTGGAGAAGGAGAGGAAACCGTAACATGGGAAAGACAAGACCGCTCTGCTTATGGATTTTGACCTGTAGCTTGGCACTATCGCCCAAGCCCGCTCAAGCTAATTCTGTCAACCGTATTGTGGAATTAACAGGAGAAGCTCAAATCCAACGAGTGGGGACAAATACTTATCAACGTGCCTTTCCAGGAATGACTCTAACCGTAGGGGATATTCTCTTACCCGATCGGGGGGCAGTAGTGAGAGTACGCTGTGGCGATCGCCGTTTAAGATCGGCACAAGCAGGGGTTATGTCAGGATTGAAAACTATTTGTCCTGGCATTAAGAACACCGATGCACGGGCAGCAGCTCCTATTTTCCTCGACTTACTGGAAGAAGATTTTGTTTATCAAACCCTAGTACTGACAGATAAACCTTTATTAAGCTGGTCATCTGTTCCAGGGGCGACTAGCTATCGCGTTCAACTCAAGGCAGGCGAGCGCATTATTTGGTCAGAGACTGTCGAGGACACCAATGTTCTCTATTCAGGAGAACCATTGCGACCAAAATTTGTTTATGAGTTAGTAGTTGAAGCAGTAGATGGGGATGGCTCATCGCCTTATCAACTCCAGTTAAGACGAACTGAACGAGGTTTCTTAATCGAAGAAGAAGTCGAGAAAATTAAATTAGAATCAGTTTCTGAGGAAGTACAAGCCTTACTTTTAGCGGATTACTATCTAGAACAGCAAGATGAACTAAAATCGGGGTTTCTTCCTGATGTATAACAAATACTGACTCTACCTAAGTCACAGCCCAACACATCTTTTGTATCAATTGGGTCTGGTGCATCATGATTTAGATTAATGTGTATGTAATAGTCGCCATTGCGCCGTTTAACTAAAGTAGCTGATTTCGGCTCTTTTCCTTTCAGAATGCCACGTTGGTAATTACCAATATCCAACTCAAATCTAGCTCGGCTTTTTAGTAGCTTTAGGCTAACCGTGTAGTCAAATTCTTTAAAGCTAAAGATTCTAGCATCATAACTAACTGAAGTAGGGCTAAATTTCCTGACATTACGTTTTTTCTGTCTGGCTGTTTTCCTATTGGCACAAACTCTTCTCAGTGCCTGAATAGCTAGGTTAGAGGACAAGCCAAACCTTAACCTGACCTCGTTGTAAACCAACTTCTGCATCTTGGTTTTACTAGTTAGTTCAGGAGGTGTATTCTGGTTCACCCACTCGCAAGCATCAGCAAATGCCTGTAAAGTTTCTTCGATCTCAGCGACAAACTTTACAGGTACTTTAAGTTTACAGGCTACGGTGGTGACTTGTTTCATGTAGCTGATTATATCACCCATTAGTCCCAAATCATATAAAGATGTCGCTATCGCTCCGTTTCGTTTATTGGTAGCAATTCTGAGGGCGTAATTCTGAATCGAATTCAGAATGTTGACCGCCCGAACCGCCACTTATAATTTCGTGTTCTGAACGAACACTTATTATTGAAGTGGGGGAATCCTTGCTACATTGTGTTGAAATAGCTCAATAACTCTCGATTATTAAAATATAAATAGAAAAGATAATGTTTATTATACCTCGTTGCAAGTTAAGAGGAAGCGGTAATGTCGGAAATTATGACCTTTGAAGAAATCAAGCAAAATTATGATGGGGAATGGGTCTTAATTGCATATACTGAAACCGATGAAGATTTACAAGTAATTAAGGGAAAAGTTGTCGCCCATTCTACTAATAAAGAAGAGATATATCAAGCTCTAGAATCAGCAGGTGAGCAACCCCTAGCAATTGAATATCTGGGTCAAGTTCCTGAAGATTTAGCCTTTATTTTATGAGCCAGAAACAGATTTATCGCTTCCTTCTCTCGATCGATTTAACAGCAGGATCGGAAAAATGTAGCAAAATAGTAGCATTAAATGTTAATTAACGTTAGAATTACCATAAATATTGTTTCTCTCCCATCTCAAAGCTATGAATCATCGGCGGAAGAAGCTAAGAAAATCAACAAGCTTGATGCCCTTATTCCTGTTTCTTCTCCCATTGACAGGAGCAGTTGTAACTCCTGTACTATACTTATCGTTAACTCCTCCGACCTTTGCTCAAGCTCAATCCGCTCTCAAAGCAGAAGCAGATAGGTTATTGCAGCAGGGCGATCAACAATATCAAATCAGCCAATATCGAGAAGCACTACAATTTTGGCAAAAGGCGTTAGATATCTATCGAGAAATCGGCGAGCGCCAAGGTGAAGCCAATTCCTTAGGAAATTTGGGCATTGCTTATGATTCTCTGGGAGAGTACGGCAAAGCGATTGACTTCTTCCAGCAGTCCTTGGCGATCTTCCAGAACATCGGCGCTCGCCAAGGAGAAGCCAATTCCTTGGGAAATTTGGGCATTGCTTATCGTCATCTGGGAGAGTACGGCAAAGCGATCGAGTTCTTCCAGCAGTCCTTGGCTATCGAACGGGAAATCGGCGCTCGCCAAGGTGAAGCCAATTCCTTAAACAATTTGGGCATTGCTTATCGTCATCTGGGAGAGTACGGCAAAGCGATCGAGTTCTTCCAGCAGTCCTTGGCTATCGAACGGGAAATCGGC
>JAAUYI010229102.1_pt1 | contig 11015 bp, 14 predicted proteins | sample 7278041 | NCBI WGS metagenome assembly JAAUYI01 (sample SAMN14350216, study PRJNA611818) | marine sediment metagenome | isolation source: surface marine sediment (0.6m) | place: French Polynesia: Moorea | collected 2018-08
AAGGTTAGGGAGCAATGCAAGAATATTGTGGGTGCCGTGCCCCTACAGGGGAATTTCTTGTTTGGTATTTCCTAGAGGAAAAACTCCAGTTTTCAAGATGGATGAGGTTTAGCTTGAAAATGGTTGTTAGTTGTTAGTTGTTAGTTGATGGTTGACAGCTTAGGTGTGGGAGCCGCAGTAGGGGCGCATTGCTTGCTAACTTGAGGAGTTAATCACAAAGCATTTTCATGGCTTGGTTGTGGGATTTGACCGTGGGGGACTAACTTGTAGCCGTTACAGTGTTTCGATTGAGACAGCGATCGCTTGACAACTCACAGAGTCCTCGATGATTTTTTTATCCTTTAGCTGAAATAATTGTTCGACTAGCAACCCCATGAAAAATGAAGTAGTAGGAATTGACAACAAGTTTTCAATATGGAAACATGGGAAATGGGTTTGCCAAAAAACTTAATAAATAACAAACTTATATGCACCTAATTTCAGCTGGAAAGCTTAAAAAGGTTGCATCCAAGTATCCAGATGTTGCCACCACGATTAAGGCATTTTGTAAAACAATCGATCAAGCACAATGGCAGAGTTTAATTGATGTACAGCAAGTCTATCGAGATGCCGAGGCAGTGGGTAATTTCACTGTTTTTAATATTAAAGGTAACAAGTATCGCCTAATCCTCGACATTGATTATGAAGAACAAGTCGCTTATTTCAAGTATTTTTTAACCCACGCTGAATATGATCGATAGCAATGGAAAAATGACTCCTACTATTAATCGAGAAAATTATCTCAAGCTTCTGGATGAAGTGCAGCTTATTCCTAAAATTATTGAAACTGAAGCAGAATACGAACAAAATATTGGTGTAGCTCAAAGGTTAATTGCGAAGAAAAAAAATCGTACTCCAGAGGAAACTGTGTTACTTCGTCTGCTAGTCAAGCTAATTGAGGATTATGAAGAAAATAACTATAACCTCAAAGAGTGGCAAGATATTCCACCACACGAAATTTTGCAACATCTTCTAGAAGTTAGTCATACTAGACAAGCAGATCTAGTTGGAATTATTAGTCCCTCAAAAGGATTAATTTCGGCAATTGTTAATGGCAAACGCTCAATTAGTAAAGAACAAGCTAAAAAGTTAGGAGAATACTTCAAAATCTCCCCCAGTTTGTTTATTTAATTAAGTTATTCTGAAGACGATCTCAACACCCAATTTCTGATTTTTTCGAGTTAGAGCCAAATTTTTCTCTTTCAAATCACCCCATTCAACCCGCTTCAATTTATAAACACCCTCTGAGAAAAAGAAACCATCAAAAATGCGATGCTCGGTACGAGCCGCTACGCGAACGCAACCGGAGATTTTAGTTCGACGTTCAATCTGTTTTACAGTAGATTCAATTGCACGCCTTGCCAATCGAACAAATTTGTTCCCCTTGATAATATTGATAGTTGAGGATACGGTGTCGATGTTTTTCAAGGTAAGCGCAGAAATTCTCAGCTTGTTTGAGTGTGCAGTCAGCAAAGGTAGCGATTGCTTTAGTCTTGTCCTCTACATTTAGATCCCCGACTTTTTGAAGAAGTCGGGGATCTGGACACAGCGAGTACTTCCCTGGTTTTATTTTTCTCTTCAAACTAAAAAATGATATATCTACTATGTTAGGACTTACGCAACTGGCATATTTTTTCTGTAGGGGAGGCAAAATGCGGTGTAGATTTTCTGACCGCATTATTGCCGTTGGGTGACGGTGCGATCATATTTGAACGTAGAAATCAGGCTTGTAACCTCACCCACCAATCACCGATTATGACAATTGCGTAAGTCCTGTATGTGAAAGGATAAATGTTAGTACCGTCGAAAAATAATGCTCGATCTAAATACAATCCAGAAACATAGTAGCTCTAACAGTCAAACTTATCACATTTTCCATAATCCGATTTTAATTAACTGGGGATGGGCGATCGCATTTTTTTTAATTTGCACTTTTAATGGTTGGATGCTCAAAATCTCTTCCGTTTCTTTATCCGTTGTCATTTATTTTGCAATTTTTCCCCTGGGAACTTCAGTATATGTATTCTCTAAAAATACAAAAGTATTAACAATCTCTCTCTTGCTTTCACAAGCTATTTTAGCCTTGATAATTTGTAGTTTAGAATACAAATTATCAATTATTCCAGTTGTATTTTATAGCCTGAATTTATTATTTTTTGCCTTTATTTTAACTGATGTAACTAGAGAGAATGGAGGCTTTATCCCTGTATCCATTTTATATTTCATACTAGTATTGCTAACTATTTTTGGTTGGGAATGGATTGGTAAAATTGTATGGTACTGTAACTTAATCTTCACCACTAATAAAGCAGAGAAAAAAATCAAAAAATTTCTTGATAACTTTGATACCACCATGCTAACTCTATGTGGAATTGCGGCTTTAGGTTTAGCTCTAGGTTGGAGATTCGCTGGTATATCTATATGAATAATTGGCAGTGAAGGTCAGGTTTTGCGGTAAGATAATAAACTTGCAATAAACAGGATGCTTGCTGAGGTAGAGACGCTCTTATGGCTCGGATGTATTACGATACGGACGCAAATTTAGACTTATTAACTGGAAAAACCGTTGCTATTATCGGTTATGGCTCCCAGGGTCACGCCCACGCCCTGAATCTCAAAGATAGTGGCGTAGAGGTAATTGTTGGATTATATCCGGGCAGTAAGTCAGCACCAAAAGCCCAAGCAGCGGGATTAACGGTGAAGAATGTGGCTGATGCTGCTAAGGCTGCCGATTTAATCATGGTTCTGTTACCAGATGAGGTGCAAAAGAGCGTTTACAAACATGACATTGAACCTAATTTAAAACCAGGTAATGTATTAGCCTTTGCCCACGGCTTTAACATTCACTTTGGTCAAGTTGTACCACCTGCTGATGTGGATGTGATTATGGTAGCACCCAAGGGACCAGGGCATTTAGTACGCAGAACCTACGAACAAGGACAAGGAGTACCTTGTTTGTTTGCAGTGTATCAAAATGCTAGCGGACAGGCACGCGATCGCGCTATGGCATATGCTAAAGGTATTGGTGGAACCCGTGCGGGAATTTTGGAAACTACTTTCCGGGAAGAAACAGAAACTGATTTATTTGGCGAACAAGCGGTACTTTGTGGTGGTTTGAGTGCTTTAATCAAAGCTGGATTTGAAACCCTGGTAGAAGCCGGTTATCAGCCGGAATTGGCATATTTTGAATGTCTCCACGAAGTTAAGTTGATTGTAGATTTGGTTGTGGAAGGTGGTTTGGCAACCATGCGTGATAGTATTTCTAATACTGCTGAGTATGGTGATTATACCCGTGGACCTAGGGTGGTGACGGCAGAAACCAAAGCGGAAATGGGTAAAATTCTCCAGGAAATTCAATCTGGGCAATTTGCGCGGGAATTTGTCTTGGAAAATCAATCTGGTAAGCCGGGATTCACAGCTATGCGGAGACAAGAAGCCGAGCATCCCATTGAGGAAGTAGGTAAGGATTTACGGGCTATGTTTAGCTGGTTGAAGAAGGTTTAAAATAGGTTTTAGATACCTTCGCCAAAATTCTACATTCTATAAGAGTAGAAGAGGGCGCAAGCATTGCGCCCCTACAATGGATTGGGTATAGCCTGGGTTATATAAATCTATTTGCCCCATTTTTTGTTTAAATTGGTGTCAGTTATCAATGTTTTGACTGATAAATGATACTTTTGTATTTATGAACAATCGAGATGTTCGTCAAGATTCTGACTCTTCTTTCTCAAATGAGAATGAGGTTAAGCCTGCATCGGTAAAGAGAGGGATAATTCCTGGTTCCATTGGTAGAACATTCAAGAAAATTGTCAGGGAGTTAAAACCAGGGGCTGAAAGAAAATATGTGACAAGCTTTCATGTTTCTAGAAATAGAACGAGAATTACTGTCAGATTTTTGGCAATATTAATTATTGTACCCCTACTAACCCAATCTTTATCGAAAAACTTTTTGATAACTCCTATAATTAGGTTATTTTATGGCGAACATCAACATCAAGTTTTTCTGAATACAAAGCTAGAAGAGTCCGCTATTAAAGAATTGAGAGATTTTGAGAGCAAACTCAAGTTTGAACAATTACTTCTCCAAGATTCACCAGTAGATACTGATAATATAAATAGAGAAATAAAAGAAAAAGCGCGAAAATTATCAACAAAATACCGCAGAAAAAGTATTAACGCTGTATCTAATGTTTGTGCCGATATTCTCTCACTTATTACCTTTGCTGTAGTGATATTCAAAAGTCAAAGAGAAATTGCGATCGCTAGTTCTTTTATGGATGAAATTGTTTATGGTTTAAGTGATAGTGCCAAGGCATTTTTAATTATTTTATTGACAGATATGTTTGTCGGTTTCCACTCACCCCACGGTTGGGAAGTGATTATTCAAGATTTGTCAGACCATTTAGGCATTGTGTCTGATAAAAATACTATGGGTTTATTTATTGCCACATTCCCCGTGATTTTAGACACTATCTTTAAATACTGGATATTCCGTTATTTGAGTCGTTTATCTCCTTCAGCATTGGCAACTTTTAAGGAAATGAATGAATAAATCAATCAATATTTTACATATCGAAAAATTTTCTTAAGACTCACGATATTAAAATAGAGTTAATTAAACCACGTCTACTGTGAAAACCATAGTTTTTGCTTACGAATATTCAATCGGGTGAAAGGGCACGGCATCATTAAGGTTAGGGAATCATGCAAGAGTATTGTGGGTGCCGTGCCAAAGGGCACGGCATCATTAAGGTTAGGGAGTAATACAAGAATATTGTGGGTGCCGTGCCCCTACAGGGAAATTTCTTTTTTGGTATTTCCTAGAGGAAAAACTCCAGTTCTCAAGATGAATGAGGTTTATTTATTACCAGTACTAAAGCTCCCTGTCACAATCCCCTGGTTGGTGCGTGACGCTATAAATCTCATTGCTACGTTCAAACATTTTCCCAGCATCACACACCCTACAAGAAGCTACAAATTTAAACATTTGGGATGCTCCCCACTCCTTCACTCCTTTACTCCTTTACTCCCTCACTCCGAACTCCGAACTCCGAACTCCCTATTCCCCTATGCGTGCAATGCTACTAGAAACACCACGTCAACCTTTACGGCTGGTTGATGTGCCAATTCCAGAACCCAATCCACAACAAGTGTTGATTCGGGTTCATGCTTGCGCTGTCTGCCGTACCGATTTACATATTGTCGATGGAGAACTTACCGAACCAAAACTACCTTTGATACTAGGACATCAAATTGTGGGTACAGTCACAGCCATTGGTAAAAAAGTTACAAAAATACAGGTAGGCGATCGCATCGGCGTTCCTTGGTTGGGTCATACTTGTAATTGTTGCCCATACTGCGTTTCCGGTCGCGAAAATTTATGCGATCGCGCTCAATTTACTGGTTATAATATTGACGGCGGCTATGCGGAATATACTGTAGCTGATGAGGATTTTTGCTTTCCCATTCCCAAGGATTATCCTGATTTGCAAGCTGCACCCTTGTTATGTGGCGGATTAATTGGTTATCGCGCCTATAGCATGACTGGTGATGCTCAAAGGCTAGGTTTTTACGGCTTTGGTTCAGCCGCCCATATTTTAATTCAATTAGCCAATTACCAAGGACGACAAGTCTTTGCTTTTACCCGTACAGGGGATACCCAAGGACAGGAATTTGCCCGTCAACTGGGTGCTGTGTGGGCGGGTGACTCCGACACATTGCCCCCAGAACCCCTAGATGCAGCAATTATTTTTGCTCCCGTGGGTAAACTCGTACCAGCAGCATTACGGGCAGTGGGTAAAGGGGGTGTGGTGGTTTGTGCGGGAATTCATATGAGCGATATTCCCTCCTTCCCTTATCATATTTTATGGGAGGAAAGAGTGGTGCGATCGGTGGCAAATTTAACTCGTCAAGATGGGGAAGAATTTTTGACATTAGCTCCCCAGGTTCCCATCCGCACGGAGGTAAACCCCTTCCCCTTGACTCAGGCAAATGAGGCTTTAGATGCTCTCCGCAGTGGAAAGATAGAGGGTTCAGCAGTCTTAGTGATGAGTTGAGAGTTGATAGTTGTTAGTTGTTAGTTGTTAGTTGTTAGTTGTTAGTTGTTAGTTGTTAGTTGATGGTTGACAGTTTAATTCTTTCACTCCTTCCCTCCTTCCCTCCATCACTCCTTCCCTCCTTCCCTCCATCACTCCATCACTCCTTCCCTCCCAACTCCGAACTCCGAACTCCTTCCCTCCTTCCCTCCGGGCGGGGAAAACCCGCCCCTACTCATGTACTACCACTAGAGTTCCTAATTTAGACCAATTGTATAATTTACGAGCATCTTTGACTCGCAAATTCACGCAACCATGACTGATAGGAATGCCAAATTTATTATGCCAATAAGCACCATGAATGGCATAACCTTTGTAAAAATACATGGCATAGGGAACATCAGGAATATCATAATCACTACCGCGCATCCGATTGTAGCGATACTTAGCACCAATTAAAAACTTACCTGTGGGTGTGGGGGTGGATTTCTTACCAGTAGAAATTTCAAAATAGTAGGCAAGTTTTTTCCCCTCCCAACCATATAACTGCTGTTCTGATAAATCAATTTCAATCCAGCGAGTTTGAGATTTCTTAGTTGTTTGGGTAGGATGATTCTGGCTGTCATTTAATTTACTAGGTTGAGTTTTAGTCGGATTAGACTCGGCTACAATACTCGATGAGCAAGCAAATAAAGTTACCAGAATTACTGCTACCCCTGTAAATAATCTGACTGAATGGCGCATCCTTGTTAGCATTATTATCACCTTCCAGTTATGGGAAAACCAACATCAACTTCCTTTGGGAGAGGGAACAGGGAACGGGGAACAGGGAACTCTTAACAGTGAGGGTTTTCGCCTAGTACAGGTTGGCGTAAGTCACATACCCATTTCATAATCAAATCATGAGCATCGATTTGAGTCTAAAAAATGGGTGCTTTATTTACGCCGTGCGGTACTAGATGCAATTATCCTCAATTTTTCATGTAAGTCCTACCTATGGGAAAAGAATATTTATCAACCAATACTATAAGGTTAATTTTAACTACAAAATATTAGAAGCTGATTCCAGAAAAATTAATTGAATCACAGGAAAACTTTAGTGAAACTAGGACTTACAGGATTAATTCAATACAACTATTATATTTAAATTTATCAAGATGCTAAGTTTGAGATGAATAAATTTTACAAAAATTTGGATATTTGATTGTTTATAGATGCTTCATGACTAACTATATATAAAAAATAGTCTCCTCATGATTCATATTTGGAGACTATTCACACAGACAAAAAAGAAAAAACTGATTTATTATTTATTTTTAAGGCGGATATCAATCACACTTGCCTTGAAGTTATAGTTAAAACCATCCAATTCAAATGGCATACCAATTTTAACTTTACTGTTACCTAAAACTGGTCCATTCTCCGTAACTTGAGCTTTACCGGTAATAGTTAACAGAATATCCTTACTAAAACTAGTCTCTCTGGGGTCTTCCACTTCTTTTACCGTACCATCTGGGAGAGTAGCAATAATATTTCGAGGAAATACCTCCATAGACTTAATGGTAACTTGTCCGTAGGGTTGATTACGGATAATAATGTTAGTCTTACCACCCTTTGTGAGACCTTGTTCTACTAACCTTTCGGGGTCGCGTACATTTAATCCTCGAGCCACTAAATCTACTTCTATGGGTACTGTTTGAGTACCTATTTGAGCCACAGAACCTGTAGTACCAGGGAAGAAAAATATACCAAATATAACTAGCAAAATTACTAACGTGGCACAAAAGTCTAATATATTGAGCTTGCCAAACAAGCGTCCTTTGGAATCTAAAATAGCCATTACAAGTTTTCCTCAACAAAAGCGGAGTAAATGATGATAGTAACACCCATAGTTAATTTCAAGATGGGGCACTATATTTAAGATATAGAACCTAAAAGCGGCTTCCGTTTGTAGTCATGCGACAGTTTATCATGACTATTGTTTTCCCTAACGATCGCACACAAAATCATTTGATAAGTGGTATAAATCACAGCCATCTCAGTCATCTCAGATTGTATTAGAAAAATAGCGATCGCCTTCAGGCGGTTCCTTTGGAATATCGCCGTTAGGGGTTTTTTAGGTAACATTGTGCGTTGATATCCCGTTAATGGTTGATAACGCAACATCGCAAGCCGTTTGTCCGTCTTTTAATGTTAGTTTCTGCTCAAACAACTCTCCCACAGGATTATGATTAATTGGAAAATTTTATCTCTAAATAAGCCTTACTCTCGACGTAGTTGGTTTTACCCATTAATTTCTGTACTAATTGTGATTAGTATCACCTTTAGCTCAGTACTACCTTCCCAAGCTTTTTCTCTGTTTGATTTATTGTTGCAAGGGGCGCGAGTTATTCAGCTTTCCAATATATCAGAACGCCAGGAAATGAGGCTTGGTCAACAAATCAACAAACAGTTACTCAGAAGCAAAGTTCGCTTGTCCCGCGATCGCCGGATTAATCAGTATATAAATCAGATCGGTCAGCGTCTAGTCCCCTACAGCTCCCGTCCGGAGCTGAAATATACCTTCCAAGTGGTAGATAGTAAGAGTGTGAATGCTTTTGCCACCGTGGGAGGATATGTATATATTAACGAAGGCTTAATTAAAACCGCAGAAAATGAAGCAGAACTGGCTAGTGTAATTGCCCATGAGATTGGTCATGTTGGGGGAAAACACGTAATTCGTCAAATGAGAAAAAGTGCGATCGCTAGTGGTTTAGCCAGAGCCGCAGGTGTGGAAGAGAGTAAATTAGTACAAATTGGTGTAGATTTAGCCTACAGGCGACCCAACAGCCGTCGTGCTGAATATGATGCCGACAGCAGAGGCTTGAGAACCTTAAGACGCGCTGGTTATCCTCCCTCTGCTATGGTGTCTTTCATGCAAAAGCTACTGAAAAAACGCTCTAGAGTACCTGCATTTTTAAGTACCCACCCAGCCACCAGTTCCCGCATCACCGCTCTGAGAAGACAAATCAACGCCCAACCTAGCAATAGTAAAAGAGGTTTAAATAAAGCAGTATATCAAACCAGGATTAGCTCCATACGCTAGTACTGCTGCGCGAAAGTCAAAAGTCACGCATTCAAAAGTCAAAAGTTAAAAATACTGTGTTTTCTAGCTTTGACCGAAAAATAGGCTGGATACAAGCCACCGGATTTATCCGTGGAGAAAAACAAAGGATTCTATCGTTATTTCAAGCCCCTTTTATCTATAACCCTTTCTAGCACCTACAAGTCTGGGTTTGGCTGAATCCAGTTTAGTTACTGCTTCTGTTAGGGGTAAGGTACGCTGTTTGCACTGAAAAACATTGACTTGATATACCAATTGATTTGTAATGTCTAATCCTGTTAACCAGCCACTCTGGGGATGATAAGCACCTGTATCAATATCTAACCACCCTGCACCTTGTGCTATTTTCCCTGGAGCAACACCATCGAAGGTAAAGGTCATGGTATGACCAGTAATAATTTGTTTATCTGGGAAATAAGGTTGTTGCATACTATGAAACTCATCCCGCACCCAGCAAAATTGAGCGCTGGTTTGTTCTTCTATAGTCATGGAGGGATTCACTCCAGCATGAACTAACCAAACATCGCCCAAATCTAAATACATTGGTAGAGACTGAAACCACTCCAGATGTTCTTGGGCAATATTTGCTTGGGGATAGCTAGCTACCGTTGCTTGTCCCCCACTGTAGAGCCATGCGTTTACAGCTGATGCAGATACTTTGGGGTTGGTGAAAATATTTAATAGCATCTGCTCGTGATTCCCCAGAAGACAGTGATAGGAGTTTTCTTTGACCAACTCTACCACCTGACAACTTTGCGGTCCGCGATCGATTAAATCTCCCAAAAAGTACACTTGGTCTTCCGTACTAGGAGCGATCGCTTCCAGTAATGTTATTACCCCTTCATAATAACCGTGTACATCCCCAATAACAATTTGTCGGTGGTTGGTTGCATTCATCAGTCTCTGGCTTGAATAAATTTGCTTTTATTTTAGATACAGTTGGCAAAGTTAGTATTTTGCAGATTTTTGCATAAAAATCTGGTTGAATTTCTATTCTAACCAGTGTTATGGGTAGTGACGCAGGTACAAAAAAATATGGGTAGTTTTACTGACAATCTTGAGTCATTTTTCTGGTATCTCATCAAAAACACGAACTCCACTGTAATTGGGATTTTGATTTGAAGTAGCAGCCCGCGCTCTGTGCTTGGGCTGTTTCAAAAATTGGGATGCCCCCTTAATGATATTTGTCAACTCGGTTTTGTTGGCATTTTTGAACAAATTATAAAACATAAATCAACCTGAGGTGATGATGATTTATGCCGTTTTAGCTATTTCTCTGACAAACTTAAAAAAATTGCCAAAATGGCAACCAAACTCTGATTAACTCAGTTAAATTGATTAAAGATAAACGAATTCAAAGGTGTTGTAATTAGGGTGTATCACATCTCAAAATACTTTTTAATTAGTTATGTACCAACCGATTCTCGACAGTAAAATATAGATATATCTTCAGGATATATGAAATCTTTGCCCGGTCGGAAAATATTTAGAATAATTCAAGTTTGCATTTGTCGTGTCAAGAATATTAAGACCGTACAGACATTACCATTGACCAACACATTAGCCCCCTAAATAAATGGTAATATCTGTAAATATTCTTGAACGCCCCAGCGGCAAATGCTGGAGTGGGAGTTGAAAGCTTTTGGTATGCTTCCTCCCACTCCTATTTTTTATGTTTGGGAATGCTGATACCAAGTTGCATTCAAAGATAGTACCCTGTCATTGCGACGCTCCGTAGACGCGTTAGCGGTAAGCCACTGCGGTGGACGGTGAGTCCAGTGCTGCGGGAGGGTTTCCCTCCGCAGGCAACTGGCGAACCCGAAGGGGTTTCCCGGCAT
>JAAUYI010022801.1_pt1 | contig 11011 bp, 7 predicted proteins | sample 7278041 | NCBI WGS metagenome assembly JAAUYI01 (sample SAMN14350216, study PRJNA611818) | marine sediment metagenome | isolation source: surface marine sediment (0.6m) | place: French Polynesia: Moorea | collected 2018-08
AACTGAACATAAGATAGGATGACAAAATCGATTCAACAGATTAAACAAGACCTCTCCGATCTAGAATCAGCCGTAGCCGAGACAGCGGTTGAACTTCAAACTGAATACCGTAACTATCTCAACTTATTAAGTCAATCGGTCAAACAGCAGCTAATTTTGGCTGGCTATCAAATTTGTACTCAATTTTATCCTCAATCATTTCTGGAGCTATCTTTGAGTAATAAACAAGACTTGCAACAAGCCCTAAGACAAATTGGTATTGAAATTCAACCGACATTATTAGAAATAATAGAACAGCAAGAACTAGAGCCAGTCACCAATGAACTAAACTTAATGGCTGAATTGATCAAAAATTTACCTAAAACTAAAAAACAGCAAAAAACTCAAGAAGATCCAGAAGATCGAGACACAGAAGCAATTGATTTAGAATCAGTCAAGGCTGAATTGAGTAATTTGGAGAATATTGAATTTATCGAAATAGACACCTCTACAGCAGACAGTTTGGAGTTTAAAACTTTTCCCTCAGAAACTTCTGCCAAACAACAAGTAGATTTTGAGAATCCAGAACATTTGATTGCTTGGCACAAGCAAATAGAACGTAAAATCAAAAAAACCCTAGACCTTACTTCAAAAAACGTCAATAAACATCTACAGGATTCTGGAATCATCCCCAATCGTATTCCCTCAAAAATTATAGATGTCGCACTTCAAACAGATGGTAGCCCAGGGGGTAGAAATAGTCGTCAACTGCCCAACGCTCCTAATGTGCTTCATTTAGCAATTGAAACCGACCGAGATAAAAAGTCTAAATTCTCTAAAAACGCGACCCAAATTAGTTTATTACGCTTGCGTTTGGCGGAAATCGAATTTAGCGATCCGATGCTCAATGCCAAACGAGGACGAATTCGGAATGTGCTGAGCAAAATCAATAAATTAAATAGTCAATACAAAATAGTGAAACACAACCTAGCAGTAGCAGAAGCTCAAGCTGCTTGGCGATCTAGTTGGTATGAAGAGTGAGATCCTTCCCAGGCTAAATCAAAGATGGCTTCTCAGCTTACATTGAGCGAGGAAGCGGGTAATCTAGCAGAAGTGTTGAAACAGCTAAACTTTGCCGTTCGGAAAGGTTGGTGTTTCCAAAAAGACGTGGCAATATTATACTTTTTGATATTATTTAAGTGTATCTTTTGGCGATCGCACTGGTTTAAACTTATGACAGTATTAAACAAACAAAAACAGCAAGCTATCGATCTGAACTTTTCTTCAGTAGTTAATTTTTTAGACCGCAAATTCCGTAAAACCCAGATCCACCTTCCAGAAGTACCAAGTTATATGTATAAAAAAAATGGGTCAAAACTGGAAATAACAGTATATTCTAATCCTAAAATTGCCAAAATAGACGTAAGAATGATTAACTTAAAAAACTACGATAGAGAAGCTTCTTTTGAATGTAGTTACAACCTAGATGGGCTGTCGATGACTGAGTTTCAAAGACATATTGATGATTTAATCTCGCAAATGAACTAACAGAGAAAGTTAAATATAGCTTCTACAGAGTATGATTAGGCATAGCCCTACACCAGAGGCGATCGCAGGAACTTTTTTGGCTATTTTCCAGTTAGATCGAGAATTAAAATCCAAATAATTAAAAATAGCTATTTTGTAGCCGATAACTTTCGGTATTAGCTATAACCCTTGTAATTTAGTTCGTTATAATTCTCATACTGTAAATTATAGTATATACACATTGATGCTTGAATAAGCCAAATTTATCGTGGGATCGCTAACTTAGCAAATAGTTAGCAAACAGATTAATCATCTGTGTTTTCGGTGCGCGATGGCGCAGCCGAGTCCTTTAGGGCGTTCCCTTGCGGATCGAAGATTCCGCGGGGGTGGATAGGAGGACTTATTTTAGTTGTCTTCATCTACTCAACAGTTAACTGTTCTTAGTTAAAAGTCCCCCATCCCCGCGCACCGCTGCGTTCATCTGTGAACAATAATAAAAATATTGATGTTCGTTTAAGATATAAATTCTAGATCGATTGATAGTAGCAAAAGAACGGGAATGGGCGAACAGACACTAGATTGGGTAAGATTGCAAAAAGCATTATCTATAGAAGCAGAAAGGGGCTACAAGGACATAATCGGCAATCAATACCGTTTTAGCGAGTTTCTTTGTCTTAGTTTGGGCAAGCCTCCGAGAAACATTTCTGCGGGAGATAAAATGCAGTGGCACGATATTGCTCAAAAGTTCGCTAGCTATAGTAATCTCAGTTCTGCCCAAAGAAAGCAGCTAGTCATTAGTACCCGCAACTTTCTCCACAAGCAAAAAGCGATCGCCGAAACTCCTAATACGCCACCTAAACCCAAAATTCCTCGTACAACATCTTTAAGCAGTCCCAAAACTAAGACCTATTTTAATCAAGATATTACTCTCGACCAGCCTTTGAGTAGAGTAATTGATATCGGACGCAGAAGTAATTATCTAGAACGCCTCGGTTTATATACAGTCCGCGATTTATTATTCTATTATCCCCGCGATCATCTAGATTACGCTCGTCAGGTACAAATCGCTCATCTCGAGCCTGGAGAAACCGTAACAGTAATTGGTACAGTTAAAAGCTGTAAATGCTTTAGTAGTCCCAAAAATAAAAAATTAACTATCTTTGAATTAATCCTAGTCGATGCCACAGGAAGATTAAAACTAAATCGCTTTTTAACTGGTGCGAGATTTAGTAATCCTGGTTCGCAAGCTAGATACAAAAATCAGTATCCTGTAGGCTCAATTGTCGCAGCTTCAGGACTGGTAAAACAAAACAAATACGGTATTACCTTAGATAAGCCTGAAATTGAAGTTTTAGATGGGGCAGGGGCGAGTATAGAATCAATCAAAGTAGGTCGGGTACTACCTGTCTACGCCTTAACAGAAGGAGTACCTGCCGATACCGTCAGAAAATCGGTAATTGCTGCTTTACCTGCTGCTGCCAAGATCCCCGATCCTTTACCTGCTGAATTACGTAACCAATATGGCTTAGTCAAACTAAAAAATGCGATCGCCTGTATTCATTATCCTGAAAATTGGGAGGAACTGACCCACGCCAGACGCAGACTCGTATTTGATGAATTTTTCTATCTACAGCTAGGGTTTCTGCAACGTCGCCAACAGCTAAAACAAAACCAAACTAGTGCTAGTTTTGCCCCTCAAGGTAAATTAATCGAACAGTTCAATCAGATCTTACCCTTTACCCTTACCAACGCCCAACAAAGAGTAGTCAATGAAATCTTTCAAGATTTAGCTAATTCTGATACCCCGATGAATCGTTTGGTACAGGGAGATGTAGGATCGGGAAAAACCATCGTAGCAGTATATGCGATCCTAGCTGCTATCCAGTCGGGTTATCAAGCAGCATTAATGGCTCCAACAGAAGTATTAGCCGAACAACACTATCGTAAGTTGGTTACTTGGTTTAATTTACTTCATCTTCCTATCGAGTTGCTGACAGGTTCGACTAAAACCGCCAAACGCCGAGAAATTCATTCTCAACTGGAAAATGGCGAATTACCCTTGCTGGTGGGAACTCACGCCCTAATTCAAGACCCAGTTAAATTTCATAAGCTTGGTTTAGCGGTAATTGACGAACAACACCGCTTTGGCGTGCAACAGCGGGCGCGCCTTTTGGGTAAAGGGAAATCTCCTCATGTCTTAACTATGACTGCCACACCTATTCCTCGTACCCTAGCCTTAACCCTCCATGGCGATTTAGATGTCAGTCAGATCGATGAATTACCCCCTGGGAGACAGGCAATTCAGACTATGGCAAAAAAAGGCAAAGCAGACCGTAAAAAAGTCTACGATCTGATTCGTCGAGAAATTGCCCAGGGTAGACAGGCTTACATTATTTTTCCTTTAGTAGAAGAATCAGAAAAACTCGACCTTAAAGCTGCCACAGAAGAACACCAACGCCTATCAGAAACCGTCTTTCCAGAGTTTAAAATTGCTTTGTTGCATGGTCGCATGAGTTCGGCAGAAAAAGATGCAGCCCTCAATTCTTTCCGCGATAATCAATGTCAGATTATTGTCTCTACTACCGTGATTGAAGTGGGAGTAGACGTACCCAACGCTACAGTAATGATCATCGAACACGCAGAACGTTTTGGTTTATCCCAATTACATCAGTTACGGGGACGAGTCGGTAGAGGTAGCAGTAAGTCTTATTGCTTTTTGATGAGTAGTAGCAAAAATGTCGAAGCCAGACAGCGTTTAGCGGTGTTAGAAGAATCTCAAGATGGTTTTTTTATCTCAGAAGCAGATATGCGTTTTCGTGGCCCTGGTGCAGTTTTAGGGACACGCCAATCTGGTTTACCAGATTTTGCCCTCGCTAGCCTAGTAGAAGACCAAGAAGTGCTGAATTTAGCCAGAGAAGCAGCGGAAAAAATAATTACCGCCGACAAGATGCTAGCTAACTATCCATCATTGAAACAAGAGTTAGAAATTCGTTATCGTCGTCTGATGGGTGGAGATATTTTGAATTAAATCCAGTTTAAATTTCTGGAACATAGAGAAAAGCTCGATTTCTTCCCCGTTCTTTAGCTTCGTAAAGTGCTTTATCAGCAAGAGCAATTAATAATTCAGGTGTAGATTCCGAGTCGGGAATTAGACTATGTACGCCCAAACTTATAGTGACATACTCACTGACCAAAGATTTTTGATGGCTGATGTGCAGTTGGTTGACATTAACTGCAATCTTTTGAGCAATTTTAAAAGCTTGAGGAGCATCTATGTTGGGGAGGATGATCCCAAATTCTTCTCCTCCATAGCGAGCAACTAAACCAGGAGTCGATTCAATAACGCATTCAATGGCTAAAGCTACTTGCTGTAAACAATAATCTCCAATGGGATGACCGTAAGTATCGTTGTAGAGCTTAAAATAATCGATATCACAAAGAATTAGAGCAATAGGGGCTTGTTCTTGTTTTAGCTTTTGCCACTCCTGAAGCAGATAATCATCAAAGCGACGACGATTTGCCACCTGAGTTAAACTATCCAAGACACTTAGTTTTTCTAACTCTCTATTTGCCAGACTAAGAGCAGCTTGAGCTTTCTGGCGATCGCAAATTTCGTTGTGTAGCTGAGATTCTACTAAGTCGGCGTGTTCGGTAGTAGTATCCAGCAGAATTTCTAAATCTGCTTTTTCTAGTTTCAATTCTTCTAGCTCTTGACGCAACTGTTCGATCTGAAATATGAGTTTTTCTTTGGCTATTTGTTCGTCCAATAACGAGCGATAATCTTCTGTATCGACAGTTTGAGAATGACTAATTTCTGAGGCGATTATATGTTCGATAATTTCTTTATCCATAGGCTTTGATAAAAAATATCCCTGACCATATTCGCATTTCAAAGCCTTTAGTTGCGCTAGCTGCTTGACTGTTTCAATCCCCTCGGCAATAGTATCCATGCCCAAATTACGAGCTAAAGTCACAATTGCCCGCACAATTCCTAACTTGTCCTCATTATTAATGCTGCTGACAAAAGAGCGATCGATTTTGAGAGTATCAAAGGGAAATCGATGCAAATAACTCAGCGAGGAATAACCAGTTCCAAAATCATCCAAAGAAAACTCAATGCCCATCGCCTTTAATTCTTTCAGAATGATGATTGTAGATTCGGCATCTTCTACCAAAGAACTTTCAGTAATCTCCAATTTGAGGTTATGGGGGTCTAGTTCTGTTTCCTGTAAAATTTGCTTAACTTGAGCCACAAAATTAGGTAGTGCTAGCTGTTTGCTCGATATATTGACACTAACTTTCCAGGTAGCCAGTCCACCATATTGAATTTGCCAAGCCCGCATTTGGCTACAGGCTTGTTTGAGTACCCAAAAACCCAAAGGCACGATCAATCCTGTTTCTTCTGCCAGACTAATAAATTCTCCAGGGGCGATCAATCCTTTTTCTGGATGTCGCCAACGCACTAACACTTCAAAACCCTGTATTTTGTCATTCGCCAAAGACACAATAGGCTGATAGTGTAGGAGAAATTCCTTCCGTTTAATTGCTCGTCTTAAATCATTTTCCAATTGCAGTAACGTTAGGGCTTTGCCACGCATTGACTGGTTAAATATTTGATAATGAGACTTTTTGTGTCTTTTGGCATCAGATACTGCCAATTCCGCATCTCTCAATAAGTTTTCAGGTTGAGTATATTCTCGATCGCCTGGTGCTATGCCAATACTTGCCTCAATAAAAACTTCATAACCATTAAGATTAAAAGGAATACTTAGCTCTCGATAAATTCTTTCGGCAACACTGGTAGCATATTCTAGGTGTTCTACATTACTGAGTAAGATAGCAAATTCATCATTTCCCATACGGGCAATAAAATCTTGAGAACGCAAACACTCCTGTAGTCTCTCTGAAATTGCCACCAATAAGCGATCGCCTAAAATTCTGCCCAAGCTGCTATTGATGACTTTAAAACGGTTAATATCAATAAACAGGATGGTAAATTCATAGTTAGGTTGTTGTCTGGCAAAACAAATTTCCTGTTCGATATAGGTAAACAATAAATTGTAATTAGGTAAGCCAGTTAATCGATCGTAATTAGGATCGATAACTAAAGAACAATCTATAGGCGGATCTTCTATGGTGCTGGCATAGTTAGGCTTTAATTTAGCTTCGCGCATTACCAAAGACTTATGGCTATTTAACTCTTGCCAAAATTCATTGCTGACATCCAAGCGATTGAGAAAAACCTCTAGATCTTGCAGTTTTTCCTCACAGATTGCAGTTATAACCGAAGGCAATTCATCCCCTTGAAAAACCACAGCCCGTTGCTGTATATTCTGAATTTTGGAACGAATCCAATCCCCTATGAGAGAAATATCCGAGCGATCGCCCAACATTGCTTCTGCTGCTGGATTTAGAAATAGGCAGTTTTTGCTATCATCAAAAACGATAGCTGCATTACATATGTTTTCTAAACACGATCTAGAGCTAGAGGAAAAATCAGTTGCAGTTATCTGAGATGTTTTTCCAGGTTTGAATTGGATTTCATAAAACATTGGAATAATTGCCAATCAGTATATCGACGATCTAAAAGTTAATTTAACGAAGAATGAGTAATTTTATTAGTACAGTGACTCTTTAGATATAAAAAATATAGCCAAGAATAATTTACCAAACAGAATTGATAATAGAGTATTTATAAATTATGTGGAAATCCCGACAAAAGCTGTGATTGAGATCAAAAGCTAAGAAGTCATTGCTCGACTTAAAATCAGGCGATCGAAACGGTAAATTATGGCTGTTTCTTCAGTGCTATTTAAATTCAGTGAAAATACTTAAAACAGAGGGTTGCTATCAAGCTTAGTCCCAAATAATACCGAGCCAAAAAACTTTAATGACGATCTGCATCAAATTTAATCTCAGTTTTTTTATCGAGAAAATGTTGCTTTTTAAATAAAAATGGGAACTATGGGTTAGTGGTTTTACAGCTTGCCAAAAGCTAGGGCGAGGAGCAATATGAAAGCAATTAATCCAATCGAAGATCGATACACAGTAAATACAACAACTAATTTAAATTTCTACCGAAAACTACTGACAACTGGCGCCAGTACAGTTTTTGCTCTTGGGACAATTGCTTTACTACTAAACTGGACTACAACTAAAGCCTCTGCTCAAATTACAAATTCCGAGCCTAACAGTTTGCTCGAACAAATCGATCGCTATGCTGTTCCCGAAAACGATGCTGCTTTGGGTCAAGTTACTAATATCAATCAACTGAGAGATGTTTCTCCAACAGATTGGGCCTACGAAGCTCTCCGTAGTTTAGTCGATCGTTATGGCTGTATTTCTGGCTTTCCCGATCGAACCTATCGTGGCAGCCAACCCCTATCCCGCTATGAATTTGCAGCGGGTTTGAATTCCTGCCTCAATCAAATTGAACGTTTAATCGTTTCTTCTGAATCATTTAATACTGACGATCTAGAAACAATCCAAAAATTAGCTCAAGAGTTTGAAGCCGAACTAGCAACCCTAGACGGGCGAATTGACAATATAGAAGCCCAAACAGCTTTCTTAGAAGACAATCAGTTTTCTACTACCAGCAAGTTAACTGGAGAAGCCGTATTTAGCATCGGACATATCTTTATTGGCGAAAATGCTGCGGGCGAAGATCTCGATACCGAACCTGTATTTGGGAACAGAGCGCGTCTGGCTTTTAATACTAGTTTTACAGGAGAAGATTTACTTTTTACTCAACTTACCGCTGGTAATTTTCCCTCTTTTGGTAATTTCTCAGGTTTTGATAGTACTCTAGGTACTTTTGAAGGAGACTTGGGTTTACTTGCCGATAATGATAACGATTTAGGGTTATTAGTAGCATTCTATTCTTTTCCTCTAAACGATCGCACTACCGTTGTCTTAGAAGGTTTTGGTGGCATTGCCTTTGACTTTGCCGATACGATTAGTCCTCTAGATGATTTTAATGATAGTGCTAGCGGTGCTATCTCCTTTTTTGGGGTACGCAATCCTATTTATAATCAGGTGTTTGGTTCGGGACTCGGCATTAGAAGCGAACTAAGTGATAGTTTTGAATTTAGTGCGGGATATCTTGCTCCTGATGCTGCTAATCCCAGTCAAGAAAGTGGCTTATTTAATGGTGCTTATTCTGCGTTAGGACAGTTAGTTTTTAAACCAGGCGATCGCTTTAAGTTAGGTTTAACTTATGTCAACTCATATAATAGTAGCGATACCTCTACAGGTAGCAATCTATCTAATCTAAATTCTTTTATCGCTGAGAATGCAGGTGTTACTGTCCCCATTACCAGTCATTCCTATGGCATCCAGGCTTCTTTTAATCTAAGCGATCGCTTTATTATCAGTGGTTGGGGTGGATATAGTACCAGACGAGTTTTAGAGTCTGCCGAAGGAGTAGATGGAGGCACTATAGTTAGTAAAGGCGATCAGGAAGTTTGGAACTGGGCCGTTACTCTAGCTTTTCCCGATCTGCTTAAAGAAGGTAACTTAGGCGGAATTGTAGTCGGTATGGAACCGAAAGTCACTGACTCGACAATAGATATTGCTGGAGTAGCAGAGAATACTGATTCTGATACTTCATTTCACGTTGAAGCATTTTATCAATATCAGCTAACGGATAACATAGCCGTAACTCCTGGTGCAGTTTGGATTACCTCCCCCGATCATGAAGCAGAAAATGCCGATACTGTAATTGGTACTCTGAGAACGACTTTCACTTTCTGAGTATCTCAAAACACTTGACACAAGTTATTTTGGTCATGTTGCTGTAGCGATCGCCATGTCCAAAAGAATTTTTCAATAATATTGGCGATACTCAAAACGCCATCAAAGAGTCTTTGCAGTTAACTATTGCAGGGATTTTTTTGATCAAGCGATCGCGATCGCACTTATTTGCCAACTTTAAGGAAAAAATATAGTATCCGCTCAATAAATGGGGGTAGCAGAAAAAAGAAGAAGATACATTAGGAGACACCGCGTTATAAAATATGACGCATGACGCAAACAACAGCTCCAGAGAAATTGAGCTCGGCATTGCTGCAAACTATCGACCCAAAAGAGATTGCAGACGAAAAAATGCGTCAAACAGTAGAACTACTACTGAACCTAATAGAACAACTCAACTCAAAAGGAATTGAATTAGAAGCAGAAAACCAAAAATGACGAGATGAAATCAATCGTTTGAAGGGAGAACAAGGCAAGCCAGAGATCAAAGCCAATAAAAAGAAAGGGTTGAAGAAGAACTACTCCTCAGAAAAAGAACGAAAAACGGGTAAGAATCAGCGTAAAAGTGGCAAAAAGAGACAAATAAAAATTGACCGAGACGAGATTGTCGAATATCCCCCAGAAAAACTGCCAGAAGATGCTGAATTTAAGGGTTATGAAGAAGTAATCGTTCAAGATATCGTATTGAAAACTGATAACGTTAGATTCCGAAAACAGAAATTCTACTCAGCCCAAACAGGAAAAACCTACTTGGCTTCGCTACCAGCAGGATATGAGGGAGAGTTTGGCCCAGGAATCAAAGCCTTAGCTACGAGCCTCTACTATGGAGGCAACATGACTCAAGGGAAGTTGCTGGAGTTTTGCGAAGCTCTGGGGATTTTAATGTCAGCAGGATATTTATCCAATCTGCTGATTAAAAACCCAGGGGACTTTGAAACGGAGTTCAATGAAGTATATCGAGAAGGATTAGCCAGTAGTCCCTGGCAACATTTAGATCAAACAGGCGCTCGGGTTGGTGGGGTTAACTATACGACGAATATCATCTGTAACCCTTTGTATACAGTCTATCGGACAACTCGAAACCAAGACCGATTAAGCGTACTTAGAGTCTTACAAAACGCTCAAGAACTGGAGTTAATACTGAATGAATTCTCCTACAAGTTACTGAGTCAGTTCAAGCTCCCTCTCAAGTGGCAGAAGCAACTCAAATTGTTACCTCAAGAAACAGTGCTCACAGAAACACAGTTTAATGCTCTACTGGAGCAGCATCTAAAACAACTAAGTTCTGGGTATCGTCGCCGTATCCAAGAAGCCGCCGCTATTGCTGTTTATCATCAGCAAAACAACTGGCCTGTAGTGCGAACTCTGGTTTGTGATGATGCGCCTCAATTTAAATTACTAACTGAGGAACTGACTTTGTGTTGGGTACACGAGGGACGACATTACAAAAAGCTAAATCCCTTGGTGGCTTATCATCAACAACTGTTAGAGCAGTTTTTGAAGGATTTCTGGGATTACTACCGAAAGTTACTTGCTTACAGGGATGCTCCAAGTCCCCAAGCGGCAGAACAACTAAGAGTTGAATTTTACCGATTGTTTAACTCCGATACTGGTTACCAAGAGTTAGATCGGCGAAAGCGATTAACAGCAGCCAAAATTTCGGAGTTGCTGTTAGTCTTAGAGCCCACATCCATCAGCCGCACAGATGTAGTTTTTGTGTGTTACTAAAACGACGGTTTTGGCGATCGCTAAT
>JAAUYI010009903.1_pt1 | contig 11000 bp, 10 predicted proteins | sample 7278041 | NCBI WGS metagenome assembly JAAUYI01 (sample SAMN14350216, study PRJNA611818) | marine sediment metagenome | isolation source: surface marine sediment (0.6m) | place: French Polynesia: Moorea | collected 2018-08
GGCTTTACGTGGTTGTTGTGATTACCGCCTTCCCACGAACGGCGGATGGACTAGACCAACTGTTTAATTATACCATTTGTGGACGGACAATAAATTGTCCGACGGACTTACACCATGCTTAGAAAGCAGGGGCTTGCGTCCTACGATTTTCGGTCAAAAGTAAGGGTCATTTTTCCATTTATCTTTGTCGTATCAATTGTGTGATCGCTTACACCGCGATCGCATAATATATGAAACATATACTCTAAACGGATTAATTATTGTAGGTTGGGTTGAGGTACGTAGACGCAACAGCGGCTTCTCGAAGAGTAACCCAACAAAAACCTACTTGCTGTTGGGTTTGGTTTCGTTCAACCCAACCTACGAAAAGTTAAGTTTTTAGCCGTTGGGAGTATATTTAATATCAGGTTCGCCTAATTAATTACGATAAAAACTTTGCAGACTTCTTTGCGCCTTTGCGTGAGCATTTTTTTCTTTGAAAGTCCCTAACGGGGTAGTGTAAGTGATTATACTGAATCAGGAATAAAATCAATTTCCATCCAGAAAGTACCTTCAAAACCAGAATCCTCAACAGTAAACTCCCATCGACCATTGTTTTGCTTCATTTCTACACCATTAAGGTTAAACCGTTCATCTTGGTGAAAGTAAAGTTTTAGTTGTTGTTGCAAAACTGGCAGTAAAACGCGAATATAACGTTGCTGGCGGCATACTATATTATCAGAAAAACCAATACCATATAAATCTCGTTCGCTGACATAAAAATCCATCCGCATCACCAAATCTTTCTCATGGATACTGGCATCTTCCAAAATAGGAGCAGTGTCAAAATATCCTTCCCAAATTAGCTTTTGCTCGCCTGCCCAAGGAAAGGCTAATTGTTCATTGCTTTCCCGAAAATCTACATTATGATCAATGGGATCGGCCTCACAGAAAGGTCCATAGCAGTTTTCTGCTTCTTTACTTTGATGAAAAAGTTCAAAATCTACTCTCCGTGGTTTAATACAAACTCCCAGAAAAAACTCACTCTTACCGAATACGTCTTTACCACGGGTTACTTTTCCTCGTACAAACCCAAGACGCGCCTTCACATTACCAAAAAAGAAGCGAGTTGCGATCTCAAAAGCTTCTCTGGAAGTAACCAATGAATCATTACCATAATGACATTTGTGGATAAAAGTGCGGGGCGCGCCAGGTATCTGGGCGGCAGTTTGTTTCACTAAACCATCACTGCGATTGTAATTTGGTCCATACTCACCAGCTACGGAGAATAAGCGGTTCGCGAAGGAAGCAGCAGGCACATTGTAATCACGATAATTAGTACCAACTACCGTCAGCAGTCGCTCTGGGGGAAAATATTGATGGAACTTACCAAAACATACTTCGTTTGCGGAATCTTGTTGAAAATCTGGATGGAAATGTTTTAATTCTTTCTGGGCATTAATACTCATCCAATTTTCCAGAAGTTGAAATGTAATACCTTGGTGCGGCGTACCCAGAGTGACAATTTTGTTAATATATTCCTCCGCACTCTTATTTTTTTGATCCCTGTTGGGGTAAGTACGTTGTATTACTTCTCTAACTAAAAGTCCACCCATAGAATGGGCAATAATGTTTACTTTAGTGTCAACATCTTGCTGTATTTTGACTAATTCTCTAATCAATTCAATTAGTCGCACCAGTGCTTGACCATAGGTGTCAAAACATCGGTCATGTAAGTCATAGTAACGGAATACCCACAGAGTACGACAAAGGTCAATTGACTCCAACGAGTACAACGCCATTTCCGGATCTATGACAATTTTATTCCCAGAAAAAACGTTTTCTGCTTGCAGGCGTTTAAACTCCTGAATAATACTCTTATGATGATGGTGAAACGACTGCTGTAGTAAACGCGGTCCCAGATTATTGTTAATCATTTCCTCCAGACTGTGGAGTTTCTGAGGAAGTTGCGGACCATTTTCAATTTCTCTGTTATAGTATCCCACTATATTGGTGGCATCATGATATCTCCAACGGGATTTCAAAAAGCGCAGGATTAGCCCTTCGTAGATGTAGTTTTCTCCCCTCTTCTGGGGGTAAACTGTACCATGATTAAATCCTTGGTAAGCGTCTTTTATTTCATCTGAAACGTCAAAGCCACCAAAACCTCGAATCAAAATTATTGGCTGGGGACGGCGTGTAGGTTCAGACATCACATATTTACCTATAAGATGTTTGTTATGGGAGCATCCCATGTTTCCAAAAGCCCAAAGGCAAAGCATAGGCTACAACAACAAGCTATAGGCATGGAGCAACTTCTCCTAGAATAGCCTGGAGTACATAAGCCAAGCCCGCGATTAAACGGGCTAAGGTTGAGTATTTTATCAAGTTTATGTCAATTTGCTACCGAATATTTTCTTGCGGTTAAGGTACTGCTTCCAGTAAGCTTTTCCATTACTTCTGACTTGAATGCCAACCAAGCACTAACTGCTTCAGGTTTAGATACGGCTTGTTTTTGCATCAAAATTACACCATCCGCAAAGCCAATAATTCCATACTCCCGATTTGTAGTTATCTGCTCTATCAGGGTAATCAGATTGCGAAGTAAATTGCGATCGCCTTTAAATGCTACTTGATATTGTTGTAATTGCCAAAGGTCAGCGATCGCATAATCTACCTTTATCACTTTTTGACTATCATTGCGTAATTCTAGTGCTGGTAAGCGCAGAATTTCCCGGCGACTGGAAAGATGGGGTACTAGGTAAGTAGTGGCAGAAACACTAGCATCTGGGGGTATTTCTGCTAGTAAGGGGCGCATTTTCGCTACATGATCCCATTGTTGGGGTAAAGATATATACACCCAAGGTTGGATGGAATCAGGTATAAGAAAGTATAAAGTCCGACTGGGGTTTGATGTCACAGTGAAAAATAGAGAAACACAGATGCAACCCACCCAAAAGCGGCGGAAAGAGGGTTTAAATTTTTGGGGATTGCGGGACCACCAGAGAATCGCGCCGTAACATAAACCTGGTACTACGCTCAAAGCATAGCGAATTGAAATCGCTAGTACTGATTCACCCTTGCCCAGAAGTAGCTTTAGTAAGGGGAAACCAGCAATCATCCAAGAGGCAGGTGCTACAGCTGGCACAAATCCCCAGGGTAATAAATGACCGAGTAAATACCTAAGTGTTTTGACTGGCGGAGTTACCAACTCTACTATTAATCGCCAAGGATTACTAATCATCCCCCAAATAATTTCTAAGGTAGAAGCTTCATTGCCATCAGCATATTGTCCAAAGCGTTCTAACATAAATCGCCGGGAAATGTCCTCGGAAAATAGGGGCATAATTAAATTAGTCAGCAGCAACATATAACCGAAACTAAGGCTACATAATGCTAGTCCAGCGCGAGGGAAACGCTTGCTCAGAATCATGTAAAATCCCACACCAAATAAAGTTACACCAGCATCTTCTCGGACAGCCAGGGTGCAAACTGCCAGCAACCAAAAGAACCACCACCATCGCTTTTCCATTGCCAGCAACAGGGTAAAGATAAATAGGGGAATTTGGCTAATATCGTGAAAGTTGTTGAGTGTGGGACCAATTACCGCGTTGGCACCGTAAAAACTGGCAGTAATCATTGTTGCCAATGGTGGTTTTAAATACTGCCGTGCTAGCACGAATAAGACTAAACCTGCTGCCGTAACAAAAGTCACTTGTAAAACGGATAAAGTGACTGGGGAGGGAAACAAAGCGTAAATTGGCAGCCAAATCAACAATGCAGGGGTAAAATGCTGACCAAGGCGATGATAATCAACTCTAGCTACTTCCCCAGCATGGACGACATTGGTGGAAAGACTAGAAGAAAGGGTACTTTGGAAAAATCTACCGTGGAGGTTATTCCAAAATACTTGGTTAAAAATTCCCTGGTCAAAGGAAGAGTAAAAACTGTAGTAACGGTTTAGACTCAAGCACAGACAAATTACGAAAAATATCAGTGCTATTGGCAATATTGTGTGGAAATAATTGCCTTTCTTTAAGTTCAAACCCCGGATTTTCGATAGCATTATTTACAATTTAGACCACATTACTCACACTACTTGGATTACTTTAGCAGCAGCTCTGAGGTGAAGGAGGGAAGGAGGGAAGGAGGGAAGGAGTGAAGGAGTGAAGGAGGGAAGGAGGGAAGGAGGGAAGGAGGGAAGGAGTGATAGATTATTATTGCTATTATTACTATTTAATCAATGCAGTCTTTACTCATAAATGCTAAAAATATTCTTTCTGACCTAATCGCCCGTTACTCATCTAGGGTAGATTATCTAATGATTCGCCTGGAAGAAGCCGAGGGTACAGATATTGTATTGCGTGGCGACAGAATCGAAACCCTAAGCGAAGGGATTTCCATTGGCGGACATATTCGAGCTTGCTATAAGGGAGGATGGGGTTTAAGCAGCTTTAATCAACTCACAAGTATTACAGAACGTATAGAAGAAGCGATCGCAGCTGCCCGGATGGTAGGAAATGAAACAACCATACTCGCCCCTGTAGCTCCCGTACAAGTAGTATGTAAATTACCCCTGATGGGTACAGATCCCCGCCGTATACCCCTGAGTCAGAAAAAAGAATTGTGCGATCGCTACATGGAATTACTGAAATGTACAGATAATTGTATTACTACTACCTCCGTGCGTTATGCAGATAGTTCCCAAAAAGTCATCCTCGCTTCCAGTGAAGGAACCCTAATCGAGCAATCCTGGGTAGATATGGAAATGCGTTTTGCAGCCACTGCTAGAAAGGGGGATACGGTGCAAACGGGCAGGGAAACCACAGGCTCTCGCCAAGGATTTGAAGATTTAACAACTTTGGATGCACAAGTTCAAAGCGCGGGACAGAGGGCTGTTACAGCCTTGTCCCTCCCCCCTGTCCAAGGAAATACCTATACCGTTGTGATTGACCCCATTCTCACAGGTTTATTTGTCCACGAAGCCTTTGGACATCTTTCCGAAGCAGACATGGCTTACGAAAATCCTGATGTTCTGGAAGTGATGACTATTGGTAGGCAATTTGGTCATCCAGAATTACAAATCTTTGATGGTGCGGCACCCCAGGGACATCGTGGTAGTTACTTTTATGATGATGAAGGAACTCCTGCTAGTAATACCCAATTAATTCAGGATGGTATTCTAGTGGGACGGCTACACTCTCGGGAAACCGCTGGCAAGCTGGGCGAAGCCGCAACGGGTAATGCCCGTTGTCTCAGCTACCACTATAATCCCATTGTCCGCATGACCAATACTTGGATTGAGAGAGGAAAAACACCCGTGGCTGAGTTATTTACTGATATTAAACAGGGTGTATATGCCCGTAACTGGTTGGGTGGGATGACTAATGGTGAGATGTTCACCTTTAGCGCAGGGGAAGCGTGGATGATTCGTAACGGTAAAATTGCCGAACCTGTTAAGGATGTCACCCTTTCTGGTAATGTGTTTCAAACCCTGGCAGATATAGAAGCTATTGGTAATGATTTTTACTGGGATGAGTCCGGTGGCTGCGGTAAGGGCGGACAAAATGGTTTGCCAGTGGGTTGCGGTGGACCAAGTTTGCGGATTAGAGATGTGGTGGTTGGAGGTGAGGTGGGGTAATTTCCCCGTGTTTCTTCAGAGCATATTTTAAGAAGAAATATCAAGATTAGTTCTGCTCTGCGGCGGGCACGCTCATCTTTCCCGCGACACGCTGCGCGGTAAGCGTAGCATCTCCATAGGTTTTACGTGCCATTGCTCAGATTACCAAATACCTGGCAGCAGGCGATCGCGCGTTTGTTGTGTGTACTCCTTGTATCCGGAGAGTTCTGACTGTAGCATCTGGTCTTCAAGTGCCGTCCGCACAACTAGGAGTAGCACCGTTAACCCGGCTGGGATAAGTGCCCAAAGCGAACCAAGTGCCACTGGTGTCGCCAAGTAGGAGACAATACCACCGGTATAACCTGGATGGCGCACGAATCGGTAAGGCCCAGTGGTGATGACAGTATGACCTCGGTCTGTTTGAATCCTCACAACAGATGAGAAAAATCGATTCACTGCTACAGCCCAGATTACCAAGGCATATCCAATTACCACAACCACCAATGCAGCGAACTGGAGTACAAGGGGGATATCAGGTAGCCAGCCGAAGCGCGAATCTAACCCGGCTACAATCCATATCACCAGGGGCCCAAAGATGGCAAGCCCAGGAGCAAGCACTTTATCCCAAACTTTGACCCCTTCAGCCTTAAGAAACTTAGACCGTTCTGCGATTAGGTCTGGGCTAGTGCGAATCATAATTATCCAGCTGATGACTCCAGTGGCAATTATCACGCTGACATAGAGCCATGCCATTCCCCAATTCAGAGTGCCTGCCGAGAGAAATAAAATCGCGGGTATGAACAATATGTAAATAGCGAATTTTAGCAGTGCCTTCCCACCTATCTGTGCTGCAATAGATGTGTTTTTGGTTGGTTCAACAGATGTATTGATGTTCATTCTCAATGCCTCAATTACAACGTGATTGTTGCCGAGTGCTTAGTGACTACCAGATGTCGGGAAGTCAACAGACCAACAGACAACCATTCCTATTTAAAGTTCTAAAGAAAAAGTTTGAGGAACTTGTGATAGCACTACAAGTCCACCACTGGAACCGCAACCCATCTGATAATAGAAGAGAGAATGTGGTGGATCGAGAGCACCGGCTGAATATTCAAGCAGCTGGGGCATCAACTGCTGAGTTAGGTGATGTAAGACAGTCCCAGACTGCAATTGCTGTTTGACCCCAAAATCCCACGGATAGAATCCTTGGGACTATGTCAATCCAAACCTCCAGCAATTGCTTGGTTATTCATTAAAAAAAGCTTAAACTTAGATGAAATACACTGGCAATGATGTATGTAATTGTATTTTGAGTTAAATTAAGATTTTTATAAATTTGTCAAGGGTAAGGGATTGGAGTCAATGAAGATACTAGTGCTGAGTTGGGAATTTCCACCACGTATTGTGGGAGGAATTGCCCGTCATGTGTCGGAGTTGTACCCAGAGCTAGTTAAGCTAGGGCATGAAATCCACCTCATAACACCTAATTGCGACAATGCTCCCATGTATGAAACGGTTGAAGGAATTCAGGTACATCGCATTCCTGTCGCTCCTGGTGATGACTTTTTCCATTGGGTGGTGAATATGAACCAAAGTATGGGCACTCATGGTGGTAAACTGATTTTAGAAGAAGGTTCTTTCGATATCATCCATGCCCACGATTGGTTAGTGGGTGATGCTGCGATCGCTCTAAAAAATACTTTTAAAATCCCTCTAATTGCAACTATCCACGCCACTGAAGCAGGACGGAATCATGGTCTTCACAATCCAACTCAACATTATATTAATGGCAAAGAAGAACTATTAGCTTATAATGCTTGGCGGATTATTGTCTGCACCCATTATATGCAGCGAGAAGTTAAATGGGTATTACACAGTCCTTGGGAAAAAATAGATATTATATATAATGGCATTCGCCCCGAGAAAAAACAGCCCGATAGTAATTTTCCAGCTCAGGATTTTCGTCGCCAATTTGCTGCGGATGAAGAAAAAATCGTTTATTATGTGGGTCGTATGACCTATGAAAAGGGAGTATCAATATTACTGAATGCTGCTCCCCAAGTTTTACACTCTATGGGCGGTAACGTTAAATTTGTACTCATTGGTGGAGGTAACGCTGACCATCTCAAGCAGCAAGCCTGGAACTTGGGAATTTGGCATAAGTGCTATTTTACCGGATTTATGTCCGATGAAGACCTGGATAAATTTCAAACCATTGCTGATTGCGCCGTTTTCCCTAGCCTCTATGAACCCTTTGGGATTGTAGCCTTAGAAAGTTTTGCGGCTCGGGTTCCTGTGGTAGTTTCTGATACAGGAGGCTTGCCAGAAGTTGTACAACACACCAAGACAGGAGTTGTCACTTATACCAACAACCCTGATTCCCTGGCTTGGGGAATTTTAGAAGTCCTCAAAAATCCTGGTTATCGACAATGGTTAGTTGACAATGCTTATGAAGAATTGGAGCAGCGGTTTAATTGGTATAAATTAGCCCAACAGACTGATAGTGTTTATCAAAGGGTAGTCAAAGAGCGTAAGCAAATAATTTGGTAAATTGTTGTCAGAATAAGTAATAAGTAGTTTAGCTCTCCCACACATTTTTTCCTTCACCCGGTGGGCACTGTCCACTTCATTGGTACAAGATATGTGGTAGGGGCACGGCATCTACAATCTCTTGGGATATAAGACAAGCTTCAACACGCCGTGCCCATGAGTGAACCTCATACCAAGTTGCGTTCTATCATAGTAGTTCGAGTCAACCGCTTCGCGGAAGTCAAAAGTCAAAAGTCAAAAGTCAAAAGTATTACCCCATCGATGAATCGAAGGGCTAATGAAATAAGGAAAACATTTTTGACCGAAGAAAGGCAGAAGGCAGAGGGCAGAAGGCAGAAGGGTTTAAAAAATTTATACCAACTAATTAGTCCTCTGCATTCTGCCAATCGGTTTCAAGCCCCCGAATTTATTCGTGGAAAAGATAATAATATTTGTATCGAAATGCGTAGCACTCCCATACAATGCGTCATTGTTAGAAACCCCTAAATTTATTTATGGGGTTTCCCTTCTGCCTTCTGCCTTCGTACTTCTGCCTTCTCATTCTCCACGGATGAATCCGGGGGCTTGTATCCAGTTTATTTTTTGGTCAATGAGATTGCTGCCTACCCTGCGGGAACGCTAAGAGCGAACGTCGCAATGACTGGGTACTATCTTTGAATGCAACTTAGTATCAGCACCAAGCAACTCCCTAGAGTAGGAAAGACTGTGGTTAAATAAGAAGGCTCTCCCACACATTTTTTCCTTCACCCCCTCGGTAGTTGGATTGCTGCAAAATTTGTTTTGCTTAAATTCTGTGTCGTCTAGTCCCCATCAAGATTTACCTATTCCTGGGAGGTTTTGAGAGATTCACTTCGGGGTTTTCAGCCTTTTTTCTGATAAAATTGGCGGTTGCGATTCTATCCTTTGTTATCTCATGGTTCTCCCAATAACAGGATAGATTTCGCCACCGCCTCTATTGATTATGCTTTGCCTAAGTTCAAATAATTATCTAATTCACAAGAAAAACTATTCTTTGGCAAAACCCACACAACTATTATTCAACAATAATTTTACCAGCCATGCCAGCACCGCGATGGGGTTCGCAGTAGAAGGGATATTCACCGGGTTCTGCATCTGCAAAGCTGACTTCAAAAGATTGTCCAGGACTCATCATTAATTGTTTGTGAGTTGCCTTGACTGCTACAGCCTTATTAGCACTTTTGGATGAATCAAATACAACGTTATGGGGAGGAACTCTATTATTCACAAATTTAACTGTGTCACCTACTTTTACAGTCAATTTGGCAGGCTCAAATGCCAGCATTCCCCTATCTGTACCCATTTTGATGGTATACTCAGCCGCCGCAGCACTGGGAGCGAACACAGCAAAGCTGCTAATAACCAACAACGCTGTTAACACAGCTAAACCCATACGACGCAAAGTTGCCGTGATCAAGTTCATGGCATTTTCCTCATAAACAATTTTATTTTCCTTATCTATTTTAAATACAATTAAGCCAAATATGACAGTCTGTCATAGATACAAATATTTTTTTTATTTTTTTGGTCAATTCAATCGCAAAAACTTGTGAAATGGATCATTTCATTTTGGATTTTAGACGACCTTTGCCACTGGATGCAATTCGCTTGCCCCCTGGGTAACATCCGTTGTTGTTAACTTCCTGTTTCCCCTAGGGATTCACCAGTGGGAGCATCCGCTCTTAGTACTATTCAGACAACACTAGGAAGCAAGGAGTCAAAAGCAAGCTCAAATCCTTCCCCTACACCCCTTTCTTCCTAATGCTAGCCCTAAATAAACTGATGGATGCTTTCAGGGATTTAGAAGTAAATTTTACCGCCACCCCATTGTTTGCCAGCCACCTTGGGTTGGGTGAGAATATAACCGGCTAATTCCTTTAATTGCTGATCGGTAATATTTCTCATTTCGGTGAAAATATCTGCACTCTTGGTACTGGGGTGCAATTCCGCAATTTCAATCTCACCATCATAGGTGGTGGGATTATTCAGGTAGTCCACCAACCCTTCTATATTATTACGGGGTGGTGTTGCTAAAGCTAAAGTTTCGGGGTCTAGTCCCACGTTTTGGTTGGTTTTGGTGACACCGCCCAAATGACAATCAGCGCATATACGGCTAAACAGACGTTTACCTTGTTTAACCTCTTTGACACTCAGTACAGTTGTGTCACCTTTGTCATTCAATGGCACCGTGCGGGTTGCTTCATCCAGTTCTATGGCCGTGGCGTTACCGACAAAAAACTGAAATGTCAGCAACACAGTAGCCACAAAAATGCCAATCAGTCTTCTAAACATCTTTCCCCTTAAAGATTTTGATGCTAAACACAGCTAAAAATGCGATGTTCAATCTGCTATGTCGCTAATGGGTAATTCAGTCGCGAGTCATGAACCCAAGCAAAAATACCCCCTTAGGTAATTTCAGTTTCACTGGTCTGCAAAACCCATAATGCTTGCTCCCCTGACAGATAGAGATTGAACTGCTGTTATACAAATATCACGTTCGGAGTCCAATTTGTTGCCCTTATTACTTGTATTCCAGGGAATGGGGCGAATAAGCACTATGAGAACCCGCAATGGTAAATTTTTTGATCATTTTGTTTATTTTTGTGAAGTAGATAGCCGGTTCTCAATTGCAAAAACAATTAAAAATTTTAACGAAGTCAGAAGTTTGAAGTCACCAGGTTTGAGCGTCCTGTTGTTCAAACTTCTGATGACTATAGGGGTAAAAAACCCCATCCCCTATGGGTTGGGTAAAACAAGCGAAAAATCTGCCAGCCTCATCAGCAGTTTATTGGTTTAGCGGCATATATCTTGGCGGAAAAATCGCCCTTTACCA
>JAAUYI010068211.1_pt1 | contig 10998 bp, 10 predicted proteins | sample 7278041 | NCBI WGS metagenome assembly JAAUYI01 (sample SAMN14350216, study PRJNA611818) | marine sediment metagenome | isolation source: surface marine sediment (0.6m) | place: French Polynesia: Moorea | collected 2018-08
AAATCCTTTTTATGGAGGTGTATTATGTTTGAGGTAGTAGTTGATAAAGATAAATGTACTGGATGCGAAGAATGTGTTGCTGCATGTCCTGCCCAAGTATTTGAGATGGAAGATGGCAAGTCAGAAGTTGTAGAGCCGGAAGAATGTCTGGGGTGTGAAACCTGTGTAGAAGTTTGCGGCGACGACGCTATCACAGTTACTGAGATTTAAATAATTCGGTACGAAGTAATTTTGATAAGCCCATCTCCTCAGGGAGATGGGCTTATCTCGTTTTAGCACATCGGATATGGTAGAACGATTGCATAAACTACTGCATTCCTTAAAACCTGGAGTAAATCGTCAGACTCATCTTCTGCTGGTAGCTCTTCTGTGGACAATGATCGGTTGTGTCTTGATGATTCGTGGTGTTTTGTGGCTTGAAGTAGATAAAAGCTTACTCTTCGGTATTCCTGCAATCATATTGGGGACATTAAAATCACTATTTATACTTGATAAATCAGCCAAAAAGAGTATAGACCGCATACAGAAATTAGCAGATGGTTCATGTCTTGGGGCAGTGTATTCCATTAAGACATGGTCACTTGTATTGTTCATGATCCTGATTGGTTATCTGTTACGACGATCACAACTTTCACCTGCAGTTGTTGGGTCTTTGTATTGTACAGTTGGCTGGGCTCTTTTGTTCTCCAGCAGATTTGGCTGGATGGCCTGGAAACACTCTAAGTAAAACCCGTTTGAACCGATTCAAAATGGAAATTCCTTCGTTTAATCGAGTTACTATCGATCTTAAAGCGCTCCAGCAAAACTTTAGATTACTACAAAAGAAGTCAAAAGAAGCGGCTTTCCTAGCGATGATCAAAGCTGATGCTTATGGTCACGGCATGCTTGAATGTGCCAAAGCTTTGGAGAGTGCAGGCTGCCAGATTTTTGGGGTTGCAGAATTACGCGAGGCGATCCTCCTTCGCAGTAGCGGAATCAGAGGTGCCATTTTTGCCATGATAGGTTTTGACAGCGCAGCAGCACCGGCTTTTGTTGATTACGATATAACCCCGGTCGTATATGATCAGCTGTCAATGGAGGCTCTGTCGGCTGCGGCAGTGCAGGCTAAAAAAGAAATACAGGTGCATCTTAAAGTTGATACTGGCATGAGCAGGCTAGGGATCAGCTTGTCTGAAATCGATACAATGCTTGATGCAATAACTCAGTTACCGGGTCTTGAGCTTGGTGGTATAGCCAGTCATTTTCCCTGTGCAGATGACACCCAATCAGACGTTACGGAGACAAATTTTAGTCTTTTTGAACAATTTATGGAGAAGACTTCCGCCTATCCAAAAATAGTCTATCATATAGCCAATTCGGGGGGTACCCTGTATTTCTCTCATACTTCCTGTGATATGGTGAGATGCGGGATCTCCCTTTACGGATATTATCCTGACGGTCGAACCCCTGATAATCCTGGTGAATTGTTACCAGTTATGTCATTTAAAACCAAGGTCCTCCAGGTAAAGGAGCTGCCTAAAGGGGCCGGAGTCAGCTACGGACATACCTTTGTAACAAAGAGGCAAACAAAAATTGCAGTATAGCCCGTTGGGTATGAGGATGGTTATTCCAGGAAATTGTCAAATTGCGGGGAAGTTCTGATTCGTGGTAAAAGAGCACCGATACGAGGGCGAGTGTGCATGAATCTCTGTATGGTGGATGTTACAGAATTTGAGGACGTTGAAGCTGGGGATGAGGTTGTGCTTCTGGGAAGCCAGGGAAATGATTCAATTACAGCAGACGATTTGGCACGATTGTGCGGTACAATTAGCTACGAAATTTTGTGCATGATAGGAAATAATAATCAGAGAGCGTTTATTTAGATTCAGATGATTCGATCACAGTTAAAAGACATACTCAATTCAGCCTTTGAAAAAGGTGTAGAACAGGGGAAATGGAGCGCGGCTGGTGCTGGAAAATATACTGTTGAGGTACCTAAGCGTGAGGGGCAGGGCGATTTTTCAACAAATATGGCTATGGTACTCGCCGGCATCGAAAAGCAAAATCCACGTATGCTGGCTGGAGAAATCCAAAAATTGTTGGAAGATGAAAAGGAAGTCATAGAGCATATTGAAGTAGCAGGCCCTGGCTTTGTTAACATCTATATTAATCGGGCAAAATGGCATCAGGTTATTACCAGCGTTATCAGTAAGGGTAAAAATTTTGGTACATCGCAAATTGGCTCAGGTAAGAAAGTAATGGTTGAGTTTGTCAGTGCCAATCCCACCGGCCCACTTAGCATAGGTCATGGGCGTCAGGCTATCCTCGGTGATTCCATTGCTCGCCTGCTTGAAAAAACCGGTCATGAGGTGTATCGCGAATATTACTACAATGATGCCGGACGGCAGATGCGTGTACTTGGTGAATCGACTCGAGCACGATATTTAGAAGAACTCGGCCTTGAATTTACCTTTCCCGAGGATGGATATCAGGGTGAATACATAAAAGAAATTGCAACAGCTTTAATTGGAGAAGTCGGAGACAGATTCAAAGATCATGAAGATGTAACACCCTTCAAGGAAAAAGCAGAGGAACTTATATTTGAAAATATTTCTTCAACCCTCAAAAGGATGGGGATAGTATTTGATAACTATTACAATGAACAGTCACTCTATCAGGAAGGACATATTGACTCTGTGGTTGCAGAATTGCGCGACAAAGGCCTGGTCTATGAGGAAGACGGTGCGACCTGGTTCAAAACCACCGAATTCGGTCAGGAAAGCGACCGAGTAATAATAAAAAGCAGTGGTGAACCAACATACCGACTTCCAGATATAGCCTACCATAGAGAGAAGTTCAGAAGAAATTTTGACTGGTTGATAGATATCTTTGGAGCAGATCATATTGCTACGGTTCCCGATGTGCTTGCAGGTGTAAAAGCATTGGGATACGACGAGTCAAAGGTGAGAGTGTTGTTACACCAGTTTGTTACTTTGACTAGAGATGGCAAGCAGGTGAAAATGTCCACTCGTAAGGCAACTTTTGTAACAGTTGATGAGCTCCTTGATCTTGTTGGTGTTGATGTTGCCAGATTCTTTTTTATGATGCGCAAAGCAGATAGCCAACTGGAATTTGATCTGGGACTTGCTACGGAACAGAGCCAGGAAAATCCCGTTTATTACGTGCAATATGGCCATGCCAGATTATGTTCGATTTTACGTCAGGCAGAAGAGAAAGGTGTAGCCCTGTTATCCTTTGATGAGATAGATGCATCTCGATTGGATCAGCCGGAGGATTTGGCATTACTGAAGAGCTTGGCGGCTTTTCCTGGTATGATTGAAGGAGCGGCATTAGATTTAGCGCCACATCGGGTTATTTTTTATCTCATTGAACTTGCCGGACAGTTTCATAGCTATTATAACAGGCATAAGGTTATTTCCGATGATATAGAGCTCAGCAAGGCACGTCTTGTATTAATTGAGGCTCTGCGCGTTGTCTTTGGAAACGGTTTGAATTTTGTGGGTTTATCAGCTCCTAAACAGATGTAAGGGGGAGCGTGTGGCTGCAGGAAAGAGAAAGCAGGTTAAGAAATATAAATTTGAGCTGACCAGAGGCGCTATCGGTGGAATCGGAATAGTATGCTTTTGTATATTTCTCTGGATGTTTCTGCTCGGAGTGTGGACCGGACAATCACTCCTCATGCCCTCTTTCCTTGACCCGATAACTGAAATAGATGACCAACAGCAACATATAGTCAATTTAAAAGAGCAGAAAAAGCACAAACCACAGTGATGAGAGATGCATAGATTAAGGGTAAAGATTTACCTCAATATTCTCTTACGAAATAGAAGAACTGAGGTTCTTCTTTCAAGTATACTGTAGGATAACGGTATGATACGATATGCAAGAATGGGTGATGTCAAAGATATCCATGCTTTGCTAAATTTTTATGCTCAAAAAGGATTACTGCTTGCGTGTTCCATAAGCTCGCTCTATGATCGGCTGCGGGATTTTGTGGTATTTGTTGACAAACAGGAGGGAATACTTGGTGTTTGTGCATTACATATTACCTGGGAAAATCTCGCTGAAATACGATCATTAGCCGTATTGGAAGACTCTCAAGGTAAAGGAATTGGTGCCAAGCTGGTACAGCAATGTTTGATGGAAGCTGATATGTTTGGAATTACCAATATATTTACATTGACCTATCAACCTGGTTTTTTTCGTAAATTGGGTTTTGTTGATATTGATAAACGTGACTTACCGCATAAAATTTGGAGTGATTGTATTCATTGCCATATGTTTCCAGATTGCGATGAGGAAGCACTAATGTTTACCCGTGACTAATTCGGTAAAATGGCTTAAGCAAGCTCCATAAATATTACAAAAAATAGACGATATGATCGGAAAAGTTCTTACCAAAGTATTTGGAAGCAAAAATGAACGAGAATTAAAGAGATTGCAGCCTCTGGTTGACAGAATCAATGGCTTGGAGGATTCGGTTAAGTCTCTTGATGATGATGCGCTGGCGGCAAGAACAGTTGAATTCAAAGAACGCCATGCAAATGGTGAATCTCTCGATGATCTTTTGCCGGAGGCTTTTGCCACCATCAGGGAAGCTGCCCGGCGAATTCTGGGAGAGAGGCACTATGACGTTCAGCTCCTTGGCGGCATGATTCTCCACCAGGGAAAAATCGCCGAGATGAAAACCGGTGAGGGAAAAACGCTAACCTCGACTCTTGCCGTTTATCTTAACGCCCTGACAGGTAAAGGTGTGCATGTTGTCACCGTCAACGATTACCTCGCAAGTCGTGATGCTGAATGGATGGGCCAGGTGTATCGTTTCCTTGGCCTCACTGTCGGCAAAATAGTTCATGGCATGGAAGATGAGGAACGCCGCCAAGCATACCATGCCGACGTTACCTATGGGACTAACAATGAGTTCGGTTTTGATTATCTGCGCGATAATATGAAATTTGACATGAAAGATTTCTGTCAGCGTGAGTTTAATTTCGCCATCGTCGATGAGGTTGACTCGATTCTCATTGATGAAGCCAGGACACCCCTGATCATTTCAGGCCCAGCCGATAGTTCCACCGAGATGTACCATGTGGTCGATAAGATAATAAAAAAATTCAAAAAAGATGAGCATTTCACCCTTGATGAAAAATCCCGTCAGGTCGCACTGACCGATGATGGCGTTGCCCTTGGTGAAAAACTTCTCAACGTTAAAAATCTATATGATCCTAGTTCAATAGAATATCTTCATCATCTCAATCAAGCGCTTCGTGCCCACATAGTATTTAAACGAGACGTGGATTACATCGTCAAAGATGGTCAGGTTGTCATAGTTGATGAATTTACCGGCAGGACCATGGAAGGGCGGAGATACAGCGATGGTCTCCATCAGGCGCTTGAAGCTAAGGAGCGGGTCACCATCGAGCGGGAAAACCAGACATACGCCTCCATCACCTTCCAGAATTACTTCAGAATGTATGATAAGCTTGCTGGGATGACCGGTACTGCCGATACGGAGGCACCAGAGTTTAAAAAGATTTATGATCTTGATGTTGCCATAATGCCCACCAACATGCCGATGATCAGAGTAGACTATGCTGACGTTATCTACAAAAATGAAAAGGCAAAGTACCAGGCGGTAATCAAAGAGATTACCGAGAAACATGAAGCAGGGCAGCCGGTTCTTGTCGGTACAATATCCATAGATGTTTCCGAAAAAATAGCGGCAATGCTGAAAAAGAAAAATATCCCGCATAATGTGCTCAATGCCAAGCATCATGAGCGTGAGGCTGAGATAATTGCAGATGCCGGTCAGCCTGGAAAGGTAACTATAGCAACGAATATGGCTGGTCGTGGTACCGATATCAAGCTCGGTGAAGGAGTTGTAGACGTAGGCGGACTCCATATTCTTGGTACTTCCAGGCATGAGTCACGTAGGATTGACAATCAGTTGCGAGGACGCTCTGGGCGACAGGGGGATCCAGGATCTTCCCGTTTTTACCTCTCCCTTGAGGACGATCTTCTGCGAATTTTCGGATCTGGTAAAATATCCGGAATTATGGATAAACTTGGAATGGAGGAAGATGAACCCATTGAACATCCCATGATCACCAAGGCCATTGAAAATGCTCAGAAGAAAGTAGAGGGACATAACTTCGATATTCGTAAGCACCTGCTTGAGTATGATGATGTTATGAATAAGCAGCGTGAAATCATCTACCAGCAGCGTCGTGAAGTTTTGAGCAGTGAGACCGTAACGGAGGTTCTTGAGGATATGATGGACGACCTCATTGAAAGTGTCACCCTTGAATTTGCCCAGGAAAAACTCTCATCGGATGACTGGAGTTGGGAAGGGTTTGAAGAGAGAATGGTCGAGAATTTTCATATCCAGCCTAACTGGTCGGACGAGGACAAAAAGGATCTGGATGAAAAGTTATTCAAAGAGAAAATTACTCAGCTGGTCAATGATGCTTATGCTGCGCAAATAAACAATAATGGTGAGGAGGCACAGCGGCATCTAGAGCGGGTAATCCTATTACAAATGGTCGATAATCACTGGAAAGATCATCTCCTATCAATGGATCATCTCAAAGAAGGAATCGGTCTGCGAGGATATGGCCAGAAAAATCCGCTGAACGAATACAAAAAGGAAGGTTTCCATCTCTTCCATAACATGATTGAAACTGTGAAGATTCAGACGGTCAGCACGCTTATGCGGGTTCGGGTTGTCCAGGAAGATGACGTAGAAAGATTCGAAGAGGAACGTCGCCGAAAACAGGAGCAGGAAGTCCAGCTAAATAAGGGTGCAGCTGGAGAGAATGGCGGTATGTCTCGCACTGTTAAGCGGGAAGGAGAAAAAATCGGGAGAAACGATCCCTGCCCCTGTGGTTCAGGCAAGAAGTTTAAGAAATGTCATGGCAGGGTAAATTAACTGTCAGGAGAGTTGTAAAAAGAAAAAAGGAGAGTCGAATTTCTGTTCGACTCTCCTTTTTTTATCCAAACAGGTTGGATGGTTTCATCAGATTATCTTCCATATGTTTGAGTTCATCAATACCTGAGACGATTATCTTGGGATCTGGGACAAGTTCATTATCCGGGAGCTTATCTGCATACTGCATGTGGCTGAGAAGGAACTTCATGCAGTTGATACGAGCAAATTTCTTATTATCGGAACGAACAATTGTCCATGGTGCTATGGTACGGTTAGTCTCAGACAACATCTGAAACTTACGTATTGAATATTGATCCCAGTACTGTTGGGCTAGGTTGTCTACCGGGGAAAGTTTGTAATGTTTGAGAGGATCAGTTTTACGAGACTCAAAACGTTTTTTTTGTTCCTCCTTTGATACTGAAAAATAAAATTTGAAGAGCTTAACACCGTCTTTAACTATAAGTTCCTCCAACATTGGCACGTCTTTGAGAAAGCGTTTATTCTGCTCATCCGAGCAAAAGCCCATAACCGGTTCTACCATGGCTCGATTATACCAGCTCCGATCAAAAAAGACTATTTCCCCAGCAGCGGGAAGATGAGAGACGTATCGTTGAAAATACCACTGGGTTCCTTCAGTTTCATTGGGCTTAGTCAAGGCCACAACTCGGGCATGCCTGGGATTGAGGTGCTCAACAAAACGTTTTATTGTGCCTCCTTTACCGGCAGCATCTCTACCTTCAAAAATTGCCAGAATTCGTTCTCCAGTATTTTTCATATGGGTCTGCAATTTCATTAGCTCAATCTGCATCCGCTTCAATTCTATTTCATAGCGAAGATGCCAATCCTTAACCCAGACGGCGGTTTTCTCCTTTCCTTTTTTGGAATCCTTGTTTTTTAGTGCGGTGCCCTCCAATAACCTGATTTCTTTTTTTCCACCGTTACCATTTTTCTGATCCTTCTTCTTTTTCTTCTTCTCGTCTTTTTCGCTCATCATATGATCCTAGTCAAAATTGAATAAAGAGAATCTCAGATAATATTAGCGCAATGCTGTGCCGTATTTACGTTGCTCAATCTTCATATTTTTTAATTCGATGTCCCCTGGTATTACAATATTTGGATCGGGTGAAAAATCAAGGGACCTGCTTCTCCCATGATAGCGTACCGAACTGAGTATGAGTTTCATCGTCTCTCGTCGAGCAAGATGTTTGTCATCGGAACGAACAACCCACCATTTTGAGTTTTTTGTATGTGTTTTCTGCAGAAGAATACGTTTTTTTTCGGTAAACTCATCCCAGAGATCCTGAGCCTGGAGATCGACTTCACTCAGTTTCCATTGCCTTAAGGGATCATTGAGCCGTCGTTCAAAGCGTTTTGCCTGTTCTTCTTTAGATACTGAAAAATAGAGTTTTAAAAGAACAGTTTTACCGCCATCGAGGATAAAGTTCTCTTCATAGGGAACAACCTTTTTAAGAAATCTTTTGTACTGCTCCTTAGAGCAAAATCCCATGACCGGCTCCACCATTGCACGGTTATACCAGCTGCGGTCAAATAACACTATTTCACCAGCATGTGGAAATTGCTCAATATATCTCTTCATGTGCAGTTCTGTTTTCTGAACCTCGCTTGGTTTGCCAAGGGCGCAGACGCGATACCGCTTTTCGTTCATGTAACGGGTTACCCGTCGTATAGTACCACCTTTACCTGAAGCATCCCGACCGTCAAAAAGGATAATCATCTTTTTTCCCGTCCTCTCAAGGTGTTCCTGCATCTTGATGAGTTCGGCCTGATAGGGTTTCAACTCTTCGGCATTGTAATGTTTCAGCAGTGAGGCACGGATGATTTCCTCCTTATCCTCTCGTTTGAGCACCCTGGAAATCTTTCTGGCCTGATTATCCGGTGAATCTGTGAGCAGATCTTTATCGAATTTTTTGAGGAGTTCCCGGATCGTCGCTGTTGTGCCCTTTTTTAGAAGGTTTTCATTAATATTTGCTTTTTTATTCATGTGCGCGGGATCTATGTTTGAATATATGATGGACACCTTAATTTCCGTAGAATGTAGCAGTCCTTAATATAAATGCAATTAATTAATGTTATCCTCAGAAAGAGTTTTACTTCCATCATCATGCTAGGCAGCTATGCTTATGATTAGAGTTATCCTTACTCACAAAATTACTTTTAAAAATGCTAGAGTTTACTCTCACATTTCGATCTATAACTTCTAAACGGGAGATGCTTCTGGTAATTATTCGTTGAGAAGTAGCAGTTAATTCGTTTTTCTACCAAGCCGATACATCTCACAGTAGATTTCAGGTAACGAGGCATTGTGAATTGCTCTGATGGTTTCGGAGACGTCATAGGTTATCCGATAATGTTGTACCTTTAAACCAGAGTCAGATAGCTGTATAACTGCACATGAACAGTCTGGGTTACCATCAAACATTCTTCCCGCACTACCAGGGTTTATAAAATGTTTATTTTCTATGATTTTATAGAATGGATCATGGGAATGTCCACACAGAATTATATCCTTTTCACAAAGTAGTGCCAATTCTGCAAATTTTTCATCAGCTGTTGATGTAAAAAGAAACTCGTGATTTCTGGCAGGGCTCCCATGGTAAATACCCATAGTCATTGGTGAATTATTGGGTGAAAACATGGATTTGTTCTTTAAAGAACGCAGGTAGGCAACGGATTTTTTAGTGAGGGTATCCGCTGTCCAAGTGTACATGCACCTCTTTTCCGGTTTGGCTGGCTTTTTAAAAGTATCACCTCTAAGGAGTTTTAATACTTTTTTGTCTGTATTGCCGAGAATTGAGATAGCCTTTTTGTTTATTAACCATGTAATGGTCTCATTAGGAAACGGCGCATAGACCACTGAATCACCACAGTTGATTACCACATCAAAGGTAGTCGTTTTAAAATAGTTATCGATTGCCTCAAGTGCCGGATAGTTGGCATGGATATCAGAGATGAGCAAAATCTTCATGTTACAATAGAGGCCCAATCAAAAGTGCAACATTTTCTTTAAATCTCACAGTTAATGTCTTAGCCTTGATATCTTCAAGCTGTAAATGTTGTGATTGCAACTCATACTGTTTTTGTTTGTCTCTAATTTTTCCTGTGAAATCTGAATTGTAGATTATGAGAGTGTTTTCAAAGTTAAGCCAAAAGCTACGCATATCCAGGTTGACAGAGCCAAAAAGTGCAAAATCTCCGTCCACGGTTATGGTTTTCGAGTGTAATAACCCACCGGTAAAGAGATACAGATTTACCCCGGCCTTCATTAGATCTTCAAAATGAGCCTGACTGGCGAATTGAACAAGTTTCGAGTCATTCTTTTTAGGGAGTATTATCTGGACACTTACTCCTCTTTCAGCAGCGGATTTCAGTGCTGTCAGCAAGGTGTCGTCGGGTACAAAATAGGGTGTTGTCATAATAAGTTCCTGACGAGCGGAATACACTGTAGTGATAAGGAGCTTATGGATAGCATCGGGGATAAGTCCTGGGCCTGAGGGCACCAATTGCACAGGAATCGTTCCTGCTTTTTCACCAGGAAAAATATCAGCCAGACTTCGTATCGTGGCAATATCCTGGAGTAGTGTCCTGGTTTGAGTTTCATTTGTGTCAGTTTCCAGGAACCAGTCGTTGATGAAAGTCCCGGCGAGGCTTTCCACCACAGGTCCCTTGATGCGCACCATCATATCGATCCATTGCCCAACACCTTCCTCGCGTTTAAAATAGAGTGGATCCACCATGTTTTGACTGCCGGTGTAAGCGATTTTCCCATCTATGATAACTGCCTTGCGGTGATTGCGAATATCAACCCTGGCGAATAAAGCTTTAATAATGCCCGCAGGCAGGGCACCTATAACTTTTATACCAGATGATCTGAGTCTTTCTGCATTATTTCCACCGAGAAATTCTCGGCTACCTATGGAGTCAACCAAAATCCTGCAGGTCACTCCCCGCTTAACTGCTTGGATCAGTGCCTCCACAATATCGTCCACCACTCCTCCATCCTGCCAGATATAGAATTGTAAATGGCAGGAAGATTGGGCAAGGTTGATATC
>JAAUYI010002317.1_pt1 | contig 10996 bp, 10 predicted proteins | sample 7278041 | NCBI WGS metagenome assembly JAAUYI01 (sample SAMN14350216, study PRJNA611818) | marine sediment metagenome | isolation source: surface marine sediment (0.6m) | place: French Polynesia: Moorea | collected 2018-08
CAAATGCGATTACCCTGCTTAAACTTCCCTTGTGTTAACTTTTTAGCTTGCCAATATTTCATTATTAAATCAATTTAATTGTCTTTAATAATTATACAACAATTCTTGTTTTAAAACTTAATTAAAATTTTCCACTTTTAAAATCTGCGCTGATGGATTTAGAATCCATGTGCTATCTGCTGGCGATCGCTCTCTTGAATTGCGGTGCGGCAGCACTCGCGGAGCGAGACCGCTTGATGGTAGTGGCCATCTCAAAAAAGAATAACCCTTAATCATACCACAAAACACTTTTGCAAGAGGTCTAATGATCCCTATTCAATCGTGAAAAACTATTCTCTTTGTTCTCCAGTTATCATACGCTTACTGTACGGTTTGACAAGGCGGCCTGTGTTCTAATTTCTAATTTAGCGATCGCTGTTTTACTTGACCAACGACATTTGACCACACCCTATCATAACCTAGTTTTTCTTATTATCCCTGACCACTAAAATTTAGATACGTTTGACCTGCCTTAGTTTCCATTACCAACGAAGATAAAAGGTGCCCAGTAAAAAGGGTGACGCTTAATCTGCTTAAGTTTAGCTTGTCTGAGAGCTTCAACTTTACTCATTCCTTGGTCAATATTTTGATAAAATAGTACCATAATTTCTTTAGTAGTCTCATCATCGGCACTCCATAAACTAGCCATAACTGCCTTGGCACCAGCCCTTTCAAATAAGTAAGCTAGTCCAGCTATTTCCTGTCCATCAGAATCAGCTTTCAAAGCCGTTTGACAAGCACTTAAAGTAATTAGGTCAACATTTTCCATCCCCAAAAGAGCAGCATCTCTAATATTCAAATTTTGGTCAGCAAAAAGAATCGTATTACCTTCCATATCCATCTCGTTAGGGGAACAACCTTCCAATTTGAAACAACAACCTTCAGGTTGGAAACAACCGTGAGTAGCTAAGTGAATAAATCGGAATCGAAGCCCTTGAATTTTGAAACTATCAAGAGTAGCGTTCTTACCGATGTATTTTTCACTCCCTGATAGGATTTGGCTAATACTATTAACTTCTGCTTCTGTCCCAGGTAAATTATAGGGTTCTACTGGAACAGGATTACCCAATGCTAAAACTCCCTGTCGATTAGAGAGTTGTTTTTCTGACTGCAAGGAATTAACGCTTAAACGAGTAAAATAGTGAACAGGGTACTTTTCAATAAGATATTGTTTAGTTTGTTGGTCGTAGAGGGTTTCAAAAGGAATGTAGCGGAGTTTCCCCGTAGGAATAATCGCAATGCGATTAGGGGATAAAGTATCAATTTGGTCTTCTACAGGGCGAATGAGAAGATCATACAACTCACCTCCGATGCTCTTATAACCTCTAGCTCGGCGGTTTTGCAGTTTATTACGATATTCACTGATAAGGTTATCAAATTCTTTTAGGTTGATGGAAACTTTGGTAACAGTCAAAGGTTGGTCTTTAGAGAGAATAAAAATAGCAATATTATGAGGGACATTATCGATATCATTGTCAGTAAGTAAAACAGGGTGAATGATCGCTGTGTCAGATGGAATATTTTCTCGAAGTTTATCTATATCTTGAGGAGTAGTTTCAAATAGTTCAGCAATTTCTGGAAATTCGTTGATAGTCTTTTCAGCCAGTTTGTTTACTTCAGCTTCTAAGCTACGAATTTGTTGAGAAAGAGATTCGGAAAAATTATCTTGTAATCGTTCATATAATGTGGCAAGCTCTCTAGTTTTTTCCTCCCATTTATCAACAGCAAGTTGTGCTTGAGGATTGGTAACTTTAGCCTGAATAAGGTTAGTATAGTTAGCCAGTTCAAAAGTGGTAACAAGGTTTATCCATTCATAGGCTCGTTCCACTCTGTTTTGCTCAATGAGAAGATCGGTTAGAGCAATTGCGTGAAGTTGATTATATTGTATAAATGATTGTCTATTTTCCCGAACCAAAGTTCTGCGTGTCTGTAATGTTATGGTGACAGATTGTTCCCAGTTAGCAATTGCTTCAGTGAGTCGATTTGTATTTCTGTGTACAAGAGCAATATTACTATATATAGTGGCTTCTACTGAGCGATTAGGGTATATTTTAATCATATTCAAAGCTTTATTGAAGTAATTTAATGCTTCTTTGTATTGTCCAAGTTGAAAATAAACTATTCCGAGATTATTTAACGTTTTTACTTCTCCATTAAAGTCGTTAAATTCTTGACGAATAGCCAAGGCTTGTTGATGGTATGTTAATGCTTCTTGATATTGTTGAAGAATCTCATAGGCTGCTCCAATATTATTTAAAATAGAGGCTTCCATAACACGATTGTTAACTTTTCGGATAATGGGTAAAGCTTGGTGATAATATTTCAATGCTTCTTCAGGAAGTCCCATATACTGAGCAATTACACCGATGCTATTAAGGGATTTCGCTTCTCCATCGAGATCGTTAATTTCTCGACGAATAGCTAAAGCTTGACTAAAATACTTTAATGCCTTTTCATCTTGTCCAATCTTGCGGTAAATTTCTCCAATGTTATTAAGAGAAAGTCCTTCTTCATAACGTTTGTTAATTTCGTGATAAATAGCTAAAGCTTGACTAAAATATTTTAATGCTTCTTGATATTTTCCAATACTTTCATAAACTCCACCAATATTATTAAGAACACCTGCTTCTCCATCAGGGTTGTTAATTTCGTGCTTAATAAATAAAGCCTGATTATAGTAATTGAGAGCTTCTTGTATTTTTCCAATAGTGTGCAAAGTTAAACCAATATTCTTAAGAACCGTTGCTTCTAAACTTCGCTCGTCAATCTCTCTAACAATAGCTAAAGCTAGATCGTAGTATTTCAATGCTTCTTGGTATTGCCCTATCTCACGATGAACTTCTGCCATATTATTGAAAGCAACTGATTCTCCTAGTGGATAGTTCAGTTGTCTAAAAAGTGAGCTTACTTCATCATAATATTTCAATGCTTCTTGGTATTGCCTGAGTTCTTTATAATCACCACCTATAGCCAACAGTGCCATAGCTTGTATTTGTTTGTTATCAGCTTGTTGTGCAATCAAAAGAATTTGCTTCCATGTTTCTATAGCATTTAGCCATTTTCCTTGTTGGCTTTGTTGCTCTGCTTGATTGAAAAGTTCTTCGATTTCTGTTTCAAAGATTTCCATTGGTGCCAAACTTGTTTGAGCCATTAACGGCATAGCTATAGATGTTGTGTGTATGTGGCAAGCTAACAACAAAGATAATATTCTTTTCATAATATTATTTTGCTATAATGAATGTGCCCTAAGAGGTTAATAAAATATGACTTATGTATTAGCCATAGTAGAATATGCAATAAGCATTTTTATTGTTTTTAACGATCTACTACAATAGTTTTTATTGTCATTTTTTGCCCTGATGAATCAAATTCTATTTCGTCAACTACATATAAACTGTCAATAGCAATTGATTTTATTTCTTCTATCTCTTGCTCACTAAAAATAGTTTCTATGTTAAGCTTTCCATCATTAGAAGAACTCTGCACTTGAAAAGCAGTCAAAGGAAGCCCTTGCCAAATTTCTGTTTCTTCTGTGTTGTTATCTTCTCCTCTAATTCTTCTGCGTCTTCCATCGGAGTCAATAGTGTACACATCTCCAGAAAACTCTAATCGATTGATTTTATTCAAGGGTATAGATTCAAAAAAGTCTTTATCAGAAATTATTAACTCTTGTTGATTAAAACCTGCCAACCGACCAGTTAAAGAGCTTCCTGATTTGAGCCAAACAGTTACTGACTCCCGTAATCCTACCACCAACAATTGTTCCATTTCAACCTTTGGTGCTTGTATCTGCTCATTAGCAACAGTTTGGCTGTATCCTCCAAATTCAATCAGTGAGACTAGAAAAGTTAAGCCAGTTATGAAAAATTTTCTCATGGTTAGCAGCAATAGAATAAATTTGGTAAGAGGTAGAACCTTAAAAGTCCCTAGTATTAATTATAAAAGATGCTGGGAGAATGTTTATGGTTTCTAATTCGCAAAATAATAATGAACCTAATCTTTTAGGAAAATTAGTGAGCTTGGCAATATTGCTAGGAGCAGGGCTTTATTTCACAGGCTGGACATATCGCTGGACTTACTACAGTTTTTTTGAAGTAGAAGTTACTACTTTGAATTTACCCATAGAATCGTTTTACATTGCTGCTTTTCAAGCACTCTTTGGGAGTAATCTAACTATCTTTAGAACTATTGTTGCTGCTATCTTAACGCCTATTTTTATTCATTTTTCTTTATGGTTTATTGAACACTTTATTTTTGATTCTGTCAAATACATTCTCAATAAAATCCAATCTCGTCTAACTCGCTATACCACTAGAAGAACGGGAGCATGGACAGCACAACGGATAATTTCCTTTGCTGATTTTAGCTCTACCCAATTCAATACCATTAAATTTCTTCGTTCTCTCAATCGTGAAATTATCGTTGTTTTATGGATTTTGGCGGTTTTGTTTTGGTTAGCACAATGGCAAGCTGAAAAAGATGCTTGGAAAGATATTGTTAATGAAACCTCTACTTTGCCTGTTGTTACTATTATTACACCTAAAGACGCATTGAGATTCGGACGCTTACCTGATAATTCTTTGTCTAATCCTTCAGATTTTCGTATTATTGGCGATAGAGATCGATATATTGATCTTTTTGGTAAAGAGCTTAGCGATCTCAAAAGTTCTAGGGTTTGGCGTTTGTTGATCGATCTAGATGGTTACTTTTACATTTTTCCTGCGCTTCCTTCAAATAGTTCTCGAAATTCACGTCCCCCTGTTCTCATGATTTATGAAAGTGAGGGCGGAGATCAATTAATTATTCTTAGTCCTAAAACTTCTGAATAAGAGACTTCTAAATAATTAAGTAAGAAAAAGTGGCTTTGTTGCATGAATAGCCCAGGCGGGCAGATGCGTGCTATCCTTAAAACCCCTTTCTAGAAAAGTGATCGCTCTTTACTCATTAGTGCTGATTTTCCCTCCAGACTCCTTCACTAATCCCTCCAATTCATAGGCATTGCGATTCTACAGAGCCTTTCCCCTTGACTTTTGGGTTAGTGAAGAATTACAATCAAGACCGCAAACTTCACTAAAACAATTCATGCCACCTGAACTAGCGATCAAAGCTCGCATAGCGCAAATCCGAGCATCGGGGACTGTAGCTCAACCCAACACTTGGATTGGTTACACCCACATCAACAAAAACGGTAAAAAATACACCTATTACCGTTTAGTGAAGGCTGTCAGGATTTATAAGGGGAATGACGCTGATAATCCTAGCAAAAGCCAAGTTAAAGGCAAAATGGTTAAATATTTGGGAACTGCTGATAGTGAAGCTTACAAAGAAATGCAAGACGCGATCGCACGTCGTAACGAAATCCAGCGATTGGAGAGGAAGCTGCAAAGCCTAGACCAAGAGGTTAGTGTAGCACAACCCAAGAAACGGCAAACGAAGCAAGCTGCACTAACGACGTTGGTGACGGATTTAGTGGAGAAGGTGCAAACTTTGGTAGAGGAGTTGGTGTGGATTAAAAGAGAATTTGTCTTACAATTAGAGCCAAATCCCATTAATTAGGTTTTGAGATTTGTTTGATGAGAATCATTCATAATTTTTTCAGAAAACTTAAGGAATAATTCATGTCTGTTTCAATGTTTGTTTAGCTGTTTCTCAAGATTTCTCGTAATCATAGAAATTAATTAATCGAGATCAGGATAGTTCAATGCTAAATTGCTCCGCTATGACTACTGAGCCGAAATCTATCACTCCTAATCAAACTATCAAAAATACTTTGGCTTTCACCATGCCATTATTAAATGAGGCACAAGCAGCAGAATTAATTTTATCCTGTGGTCAATTAGGTTCAGATCCTAGCTCCAATTATTTTACCCCACGAACTAAAAATATTGCTTATGTTATTTGTTTTAAGGGACAGTGGTTCCAAATTAGAGCCAACTATTTCCTTCAGCCTGAACAATACAATGATTTTTCTGGGGGTTATAAACGATACTATCAAGAATTGTCTGAAAACTTTTTAGCCAGTAACGCTACAAAAAAAGTGCTAAATACTTTGAAATCAACTTATAATCTTCCTGATAACGAACCCATTTTAGTTCAGGTACAAAAAAGCCATATTACCATAGATAATGCTGGTCAATGCTTAACGGGACAGGGGATTCACTCTGACGGAGCAGAGCGTGCTATTTTAGTTTGCTTAGAACGTAATAATATTAGAGGAGCCAAAAATGCTGTTTATCTCGATTTGGAGGGAGAAAAACCTGTTCTTAATCCTTTTATTTTAAAACAAGGAGAAGGGATGCTCTGGCACGATAACGAAGTATTTCACCATGTCGAACCAGCACAACCCCTCCATGACAACCAAGAAAGTTCTCGCACGGTTCTTATTGCTCATTATCCGGCAACTCACTATTTAACTGGAACTGTTAACCCTAATAATAGATTGGGAACACGGATGGTCGAAGAAAGTAAACGTCTGCGTGCAAAACCTAGACAAAGAAGTTAGTGTGTTTAAAATAATAATTAATTATGAATAACAATCTTCAAGGGAAAATAACAGTGGTGACCGGAGCAACACGGGGTTTAGGAAAAGGGATCGCCATTGGTTTAGGAGAAGCGGGGGCAACAGTTTATATTACAGGTCGGACTTTAAACAGTTCGGATCTTGCCGATGGAACTATTGGGGGAACCCTCTCACAGACAAAACAAGAGGTAGAAAAAGCAGGAGGGGTCTGCATTGCGGTTCAAGTGGATCACAACGATGATCAACAAGTCCGCCTACTATTTGAACGGATCAAAACAGAACAAAATGGACAACTTGATTTGTTAGTCAATAACGTTTTCTCAGGGGTTAAAGCCATTGCTAATGGCTATGGAACTCCATTCTGGAAACAGGAGCCGAGTCTTTGGGATGCTATTAATAATGTCGGGCTTCGTAGTCATTATGTGGCCAGTATCTATGCTGCCCGTTTAATGAGTCAGCGTCAACAGGGACTCATTTGTACTATTTCTTCTTGGGGTGGACTATCCTATATTTTTGGTGCTGCTTATGGTGTAGGAAAAACGGCTTGCGATCGCCTCGCAGCGGATATGGCCGTGGAACTCAAATCTCATAATATCGCTTCATTATCCATTTGGCCAGGGATCGTCGAAACAGAAAATATGTTAGGCTTCTTTGACCAGATGAATACCTTAGAAGGTACTCAGAGCCGAACCATCAGTGATTCCTATAATTGGGAAAAACCCTTACTTACAGGAAGAGTGATTGCAGCCCTTGCTAAAGAGCCTTCACTGATGAAAAACACAGGAAAAGTCCAGATTGTGGCTGAATTAGCCCAAAAATATCAGATCATTGATGACAATGACCCCCCTTGTGTTTCTTTACGTTCTCTACGCTTTATTCTTCCTTCAGCTATCCCTGTGTTAAAGCACTATAATTGGCTCATTCCTGACCTAAAAATTCCTTGGTGGATTTTAACCTTGACTCTGCTTCAATCCCCTAAGATTTAGTCCCTCCACCTACCAATTATCCCTTGATGGATCGAGAAACCGATCTACTACTAAAGAGCGATCGCCTAATTCGGTCATTCAACGATCGCCTCTTTTGGCTATAAATGAGATCTCGTCAATGGTTAGAGTCGAACCCACACTAAACAATGATAGGATTTTAGTATCTATGTTGGCCTCATATTTATTGTCACCCTCTCAATTATGAACAAGCCTGTCTGTGTGATTGTTGGTGTTGGTCCTGGCAATGGAGTTGCTTTTTCTCGTAAATTTTCCCAACAAGGCTATCGTGTGGCTATGTTAGCCAGAAATCTTGAGTATTTAAAGCAATTAGAAACTGAAATTAGTGACTCTCATGGCTATCAATACGATGTAACTGATGTTGAGATGGCCACAGAAGTATTTACCCGTATCTCCAAAGAACTAGGAACCATCTCTGTTCTGATTTACAATGCAGGGGCTGGTGCTTTTGCCAACATTGAGCAAACTACTGTTGAGTCCTTCCAACGAGCCTGGGAAGTCAATGCTCGTGGCTTATTAGTTGCTTCTCAACAAGTCATTCCTCAGATGAGAAAACTTCAAGGGGGCAACATTGTTATTATCGGTGCCACCGCTTCTATTAAAGGTGGAGCTAACTTTGTGCCTTTTGCTTCTGCTAAAGCAGCCCAACGTAGTTTAGCTCAATCTCTAGCTCGATATTTAGACCCAGAAAAGATTCATGTTTCCTATGTTATTGTTGATGGGGTTATCAATTCTACACGCACCCGTCAAGCTATGCCCGATAAATCTGACAACTTCTTTATGCTCTCGGATGATATTGCCTCGTCTGTTTTCTTTTTAACCCAACAACCCTCTTCCGCTTGGACTTTTGAGTTAGATTTACGTCCCTACGCAGAAAAATGGTAAAATCTTTCTTCCAAGTCGGGAACATAGATTTTGTTGTTATATCGTCGGACAATAATCTTGAATAAAGTTTTTTATATTTTTTTTATATACTTCATCAATCCACTCATAAGTCAATCCAAAATGTAAAAACTGACAAATAGCTGACAATTGTTCTGAGGAAAGTATAGCTAAATATTCATCTCTAGAAAAAAACTCAAAGTCTTCTATTTCATAGTTCAAAGGATAATGAGTATCTTTTAAAATAAAACTGTTAACTACGTCAATGAAACACTCATTATGCCAACGATTATAGATATATTTATTCAGTGACCAAACTAGATAAGCTGGCAGATAATATTTCCATCCTTTTTTATCTAAATAATGAGATAAAGAAGAAAGAAATATAAACTTTTCTAAAGTTTGAGTCGGAATGTCTTTCCAATGGGTCTCAACATCCTTAGCCCTAGCGTCGGCTAACAATTGTCTATGACATGAGCTATCGTAGCGAAAGAAAGAAGGCGGGCCGTTATAATTAATAATGTACATAGTGAGATCAGATTCATGTAGAGAAATTCCATCTTCTCGATGAACATCGTTAAAAGCTGTTATGATTAGATTTTTCACTTTTGTTCCATCTTCTCTGATTTTTGTATCAAGTAATTTCCACTGAGGATGACGATAATCTTGTTTTGTGGGAGGACGCACTTGTGCAAGCCACTCTTTATTACTAGCCCCTTGATGAACATAATTTAATTGAGCTTTACGCAGTTCAAATCTTGTCCAAGAATCTAGATCAACATCAGTCCAAAAACAAATCGGACACACAAAATATGTACCTGGGGGTTTTTCATATAAGGTTTGATATCCGCAGCAAAGACAAAAATACATTGAAAAGATTAAGAACAATAAAGTGATTAGCTAAAAAACTTGACCATGAATTAATTCATTATTGTTTATTCTTCAGTTTTTAGGTTGAAGATAATTAAACCATATAGAATGAAAAGTAAAACAATAAAAATAGAAATATTAATCAAGAGTAATTTGATAATAGAATCAATATAAGCTAACATTAATACTAATTGTAATCCAGTAATAATCAAGCCAATCAGTATTCCGCCAATAATAGCAAACGTACTAGCTATTTGTAATAGTTGAGTCCGTGATGAATAATTACCCGAATCCCCTTCAAAAGCTCTATACTGTAAAAAAATAAACAACCAATAGTATAATAATAATAAACTTAAAATACTACTCAATACATTAGGAATAAGCCACGGATTTGTCTTTAAAAAAGTCATTATTTCTCCATTTACTGTCCATTTATATCATCAAATTTTTAGCAAAACAGTCACCGGATTTATAGCAAGAGTCTCGGTAATCATTTTATTAAGAGTTCTTTCTTTAACGAAGGTGCTAAAAGAACAGCCAGACTTTTTGTCCCTTCTACTGTCCCTAAAGCAAATGTTTTTGGTCTTGCTCCTCTTTTTCTCTTTGCTTTTTAGACTTTGGCTTTATGTATTTAGCCCAGTATTTATGGTAGTCCTTCTTTGATGCCCACCATTCCCCCGTTTTGGGGTGTTTCCAACCAGAACCTTTCTTGCGTCTCACCATTCTTCCTCCGACCAATTCAAGCATAAGTTTATTCAAATACTATCAAAGAATCCAGGTAATCTTCAGTTAAATCTTCTTGTTCACCAACTAACTCCCTCTGTTTATCCCAACCATACTTGTCATTATCAAGTCACCTTAAATTTACTTCAATCATACCATAAAACCTAACTAATTATTTCTCCATATTCCCACAACAACCCCTTGTATTTCTACAGTGGTTCTGGGAACTTTCAATGAATTTTCTTTATCGAAAGATGTCAAAGTGACTTCAGAAAAATCTAATGTATACTGTCTGATAATAACACCATAACCTTCCACTTTTACTGCGACTATTTCCCCGTTTCTCACCGTTTCTTCTGGGGTTAGGCGACGGATAATTACTGTGTCTTCATGGGCGCACCGCGAAGCGGATCTCTTCGAGATCGCGCTCTCAACTAAACTATCCCCTTGGATTCGTAAAGCATAGTAGCTATCACTATCATGGATGTGGGGAAGTTCGAGGGTTGTTTGCTCATCCGTGAAGGGTTCGACTAAACCACCAGCAGCTATAGACCCTTTGATAACAAGACCTGGCTTTTTCACTTGTAGGGGTTTGATAGTTCGTGCTTTCCCATCGATCCATGTGACGTAGCCTTTGTTACGCAACCTTTCCAAACGAGCTTGAACAGGGGCAGGCGATCTCAATGCCATCGCTCTCATCATCTCTCGAATCGACGGTGAGTAATGATTTTGGTTGATAAATTGAACTAGCCAATCATAGAGTTCTTTCTGGGCGGGGGTTAACGGCTCCATACTTTGAGGATCTTTCTAGCAATGATTCTAGTCTATCTGTATTTTAATACTAGAGTTCTGTTTTAGTTTTCGCTGTTAATACGTTGTCAATAACAAACCACTCGTGGTAAACCACCGCTAGATAAAAGTCTTCTCCCACCAACCGGTCACACACAGCTAAAAAACC
>JAAUYI010006341.1_pt1 | contig 10995 bp, 10 predicted proteins | sample 7278041 | NCBI WGS metagenome assembly JAAUYI01 (sample SAMN14350216, study PRJNA611818) | marine sediment metagenome | isolation source: surface marine sediment (0.6m) | place: French Polynesia: Moorea | collected 2018-08
ATGACTTAGAGAATTTTGTCGGTGAATTTCATAATATCTGGCTCAAATTAGGCAATTTTGTACAACAACAACGGGAGCATCCCACTTATGCAAGTGAGTAATTTTACTTATTGCTAAAAAAACTAAATCTAAGAGACAGTTTTAGCATGAATTGTCAGGGAAAAACCGTTTTATAAGCTGTACTGCCAGCCAGCCAAAGATCAGACCGATAATATTAGCTACCAGATCTTGCATCTCACCATAGCGATTAACATAGGGCTGTAATACTTCTATAATTCCACTCCAGAAAACAAAAAAAAGCACGATCGCCAACCAATAATCGGGTTTTTTTAGAGCGGTGGGAAACATCAGCGCAGCATAGGCAATCAAGTGATGAGTTTTATCGCTACCAGGCATAGGGGGTAATTCTTTTAAGGGCGAAAGAGACAAAACGGTAATAACTGCCAGAATAAATAATGTCAGGGATATCCAATACTTTTTAATTAAGACTAATATCATTTCAGTTTTTAACTAAGACACATCTATCGATCGGTTTTAGCTCGCCCGTTCACGCTTAGGCAACCAAAGCGTGCTTGCGGGCGAGTGCCTTCCCCACTAGTTATTTGTGCAACGCCCTACCTTTATAAATAATCTACACCAACAGATTTGAGACTCACTATAAAAAACGCATAAATACCTAGAGTAATCTCGGTCTTTTATTTTGAAGAAATAGCAAATTTACTTAGATAAACACCAATTTGTAACTAATAATATTACAAGATTGAACCAAGATTTCAAAGAGTTTATAGAATTATTAAACGCTAATCAAGTAAAATATTTAGTCATTGGTGGTTATGCAGTAGCGATACATGGTCATCCTCGCCATACCAAAGATCTTGACATTTGGATCAAATGATTCCTAATATCAAAAACTTATAAGTAGTTAGTAAGCCAACAAATCATCTGTGTTCATCTGCGTTTATCTGTGGACTCTTTTACTAATCTGACAACTGTTGCAATTGTTTTCAAGATCGTGTTTATATTTACGGCATAACCTTCTCTTCACATGAGGATCTTACGGGATTAGTTGGTTTTGACCATTCTTCCTTGAGCCATTGACGAACAAACAATCCCATTTTGTTTCCTCCTAAGACGCGATCGCTTTCATCTACTAGCCTGGGGGAACAATAATGATCGTAAGTCCACACAGTCCAATTAATATTAGGACGTTTGCTCAAAAATTCTTTCATCGGCCGACCAAATTCTTCAGTTGTAGCTTTGGAGAATTCCCACTCTGCATCTGCTTGCCAGCCAAATTCGGTCAGAAAAATAGGAACGCGATCGGCTGCCTTACCAAATACTTCTTCCCAATCGTATTCTAGACCTATTTCTCTCGGCCAGCTTTCTTCCATACCCTTGTAAGTATGATTGACATAGGCTAAGTTGCTACCCTCAAAAGGATAATCGGGAGCATAACGAGTAATTTGCGACCATAAGGGAGAGCCAATCAGGATAATATTTCTCGGTGCGCGTTCTCTAATCAGATCGACCCATTCTTGCGCTACATCCCGCCAAATTTTCCAATTTTGCTTGGTTACTAGTTTTGGATAGCCTGGTTCATTGTAGAGTTCAAAGATAACATTGGGATAATCTTTAAAGCGTGGTGCGATGTAACTCCAAAAATCTCTGGTTTTCTGATTCATTTCTGGCGATCGCCAATCTGCGCCTTCTTCTCCATCGACTGCGTGCCAGTCGATAATGCAGTAGACTCTTTGTTTGACACATTCATCTACTCCTGCTTGCAGCGTTCGATACACTTCTTCGAGGCTAAAATCATCCAGATGATAATCCTTGATAGGTAGACGCAACAGATTCGGATACCAACCGTTCATACCGTTGGTTACTTTGGCAATTTTTTGTTTGAAGTCGGGTAAAACCTTTTCTCCCCAGGCATTATTAAAACCACAAAAGCTAATTCCTCTTAGGGTAACGCGATTTCCCGCTTCATCTTCGATCCATTTGCCATCTACCTGAAGCCAGGGTAAATCCTCAGACTCGTTGCAAGACTGGGATAAGCTAGAGTTATCTTCAGCCTTAACAGGGGATGTATTCCTAGCGATCGCAGTCGAAAATAATACCGATAAACAAGCGATCGCCACAACAATTAGAATTAGTTTTTCGATCTTCTTAATATTCAAAAACACAGCAATTTAGCTAAACCGTGAGAAGCCCTACATCCGTATGCGAAGCATCGGTGTTCGGACGGGGCGTTTAAACGCGAGGGCTAGCACAGGCGTATCTCCCCTCATGAATCACGGGCTGGCACTATCAACATGAAACATTTTAACAGCAAAAGCTTATGTGTTAAAATATTCGCCATCAGAAACGTAGCAAAAGTCAGATTATACCCAACATCAGAACAAAAACTCTCATTGGCTAAAGCTTTTGTGAGTTGTCGGTATATCTGGAATTATTGTCTAGCCAAGAATAACCGCATATACAAAGAAACTGGCAAAGGTATATCTGCTATTACTATGAAAAAGTGGATTCCTCAACTGAAGAAACAAGAAGAAACAGAATGGTTGAAAGAAACTTATTCTCAATGTCTTCAATCTTCAGTTATTAATCTTGGAATTGCTTTGAAAAACTTCTTTGAGAAACGAGGTGGATATCCTCGCTTTAAACTCGGACAAATCACCACCATGAATCTACTGACATTCACCTTAACTTAAGAAAAATAATCCTAAAAATGCCTATTTCTAGAATCAAGACATTTTTAGCTTACTAACGCCTCCTTTTCTAATTGCGATCGCGATCGAAATCTTAAAAATTGCTTCTGAAGATAAAAGCTAACTCTAACCCTAGAGGTTTTGATAGACAATATGTCTGTCGTTATCGAGATAAATTAAACCTCGATTTTGGAAATCACCCAAAATTCTCGTCACCGTTACTCTGGTGGTACAAATTGCTTCTGCTAGCTGCTGATGGGTAAAACGTATCTGTAGGCGAATTTTACCATCAATAGATTGACTCATATCTTTCTTGAGCAGCAAAAGTAACTCTCTTAAACGCTCTTCTACTCTTCTGATAGCAATTATGGATAATAATTGTTCTGACTTGATGAGACGATCGCTATATTGAGCTAGAAACTGCCTTGCTAACAGAGGATATCTAACTAAGTCGTTTGAAGAATAGCGTCGAGCATAAACATCGCATAAGGCTACAGCGCGATAAGGTTGGGGAGATGTTTCAAAACAGTTGCCAAAAGTACCATTCGCCGTCACCCAACCGATAATTGTTTCGTTTCCATCTTGTCTAACTCTGCTTAACTGTACTACTCCTCGATAAACCTGCCAAATACCTGAATCTAAAACCGTAATTTCATCTCCTTTCTCGTATTGTTGTAGCGGTATTTCACTTTCTCTTCTTCTCAGATTTATATTGGAGTTTAACTTTTGACTCAGTAGCATATATTTAAGGAGTTGTTCAGCAACGTGACCATGTTAACTCTAAGTTTAGATAAGTAAAGTAAACGGAATGTCAGGAATTGGTTAAGCTTAGGATATGTTCTAAAATTTTTAATTGTTTCTTGGTAGAATTGAGTATTTGTCTGAGCGATCGCCAAAACCGAATTAAGGATAATCGCAAACCTTTCTAAATTGAGAGAATTATTCGGCTTATCGTCATTTGTCTTTTGTCACTGGCGAATATAACTTTTGCCTTTACTAATTTTCAAATAGCAGCGATCCCTGTTTCTTCAGTTCTAATTCTAATAATTTGCTCGATCCCAGAAACAAAAATTTTGCCATCGCCAATTTCTCCCGTACGTCCAGCAAGAGATATTTGTTGCACGACTAAATCTACCATTTCTTCTTCTACGATCGCTTCTACTTTGATTTTGGCAGTGAACTCTATACGATATTCTGCACCTCGATAACGAGTAGTCGCTCCTTTTCGATGTCCATAGCCTTTAATTTCTGAGATGGTCATGCCAATTACACCAGCAGAAATTAGACTTGATTTAACATCATCAAGTTTGTGGGAATGGATAATTGCTTCTATCTTTCTCAATTTTTTTGCCTCAGTTGGTTTAAAGCTCAAGCTAAATTATTTCGATCGGTCTGTATCAAGCTCTTAGCTTAAATAAACTATTAGTAAAAATCCCGATCTTTTAAAGAAACTTAAAATCTATAATCTATCGAATCGGTAATTTTAACTATCGATTGACTTAAAAATATTTAATAGTAACTTACAATATTACATTTGTCTGTATTCAGAAATAGGTGGTTTGAGTTATTGCGATCGCCACTAGGGGGTTTGTAAAAATTATATAAATAAGAAAGTCAAATAAATCAAGAACGAGTAAAGCAATTAACAATCTAAACGCTCGAATTAATCTTTAACTAAAAAGAGTGAAAGATTTCTAAAGCTTAAACGTTTTTGATGGCGATCTCCAACCTAAATAAAAATAATTATTGAGATTGCTTTTGAATGTCGAATTGGAATTTTCTATGTCTTTACAACTAATCGAACGAGTACTAGAGTTAACTAACGCCGAACGTACTAAAGCTAGTTTAGAACCTTTAAAACTCAACCAACAATTAGCAGATGCTGCCGACAGCCATAGTGATAGTATGGCAGAAGACGACTTTTTTAGTCATACAGGAGCAGACGGTTCTAATGTTGGCGATCGCGTTCAAAGCAATGGATATGACTATTTAGCCTTAGGAGAAAATATTGCTGCGGGACAACAAACTGCGGAAGAAGTAGTACGGGGATGGATGGAAAGTCCCGGACATCGCGCCAATATTCTTAATCCTGACTATACCGAGATTGGTATTGGCTATGAATATCTAGAAAATGATACGGGTACAGTTAATTATAATCATTATTGGACTCAAGTATTTGGCACTCCTTTAAGGCAAAATATAGAGTCAGAAAATCCTTCTATTGAGGAAAATACTGTTACTTCTGAAGCTGATTTAAATAGCGATAGTTATATTCCTGAAACGGATCTAGAAGCTAACGATTTGAACGCTGAAGAAAATAACTCTACAGAAGATCTGGAAACGAATAGTTCTGTTCTGGAAATAATTCCAGAGAATAATGAGAATTCTGAAAACGATCTAGATAGTGAAGAATCTAGTTCTGAAATAACTGAAGATTCTCCAGATTCCGTTAATGGAGAAACTGATGATTTCACAATAGTAGAAAACGATTTTCAAGATTATGTAACTGGAAATTCCGAGACGGCTAATCTTGCAGGGGGCGATAATTTCGATTTACCTGTCGATAACGAGTCAACCGAAAATAGCGAATATACTAATGATTACCCAAAACAACTAGATGATTTATTTTCTAACTCTTGGTTGGGAAGCTGGATAGATAATATGAATAGTTATGAAGAAATAGGAGTTGAATCAGGAGTAAATAATAATTTTGAACAGCAAAAAGAATACATAATGCAAGAATATCAATTTGAAGAAATCTAAAAAATAAGTAGCGATAATAGTTATTCAGTTTTTGATGATTTTTTAGTTTATATCCTTTTAATTAGTGAATATAATTGATTGACAAAACAAGTTAAAATTGAATACTTGTCTATTGGTTTAATAATTGGTTTGTGATGAGGAAGAGCAATCTTCCTCTTTTTCTATTTTGGTTATTTCGGTGAGTAAGCTAAGATAACCTTAGTTTCCTAGCTAACACTATTATCTATGGCAAAAGAAATTGAGCGAAAATATCTAGTCAAAGAAGCAAAATGGCGATCGCACAAAGAAAAGCTGCAAAACCAGTCTCAGGTTACAGGTGTCAAGTATTGTCAGGGTTATTTACCTACCAGTAATGAAACTACCATCAGAGTGAGAATCATAGATAAACAAGGTTTTCTCACTATTAAAAGTAAAGTAACAGGATATACTCGCTCAGAATTTGAATATTCTATTCCAGTTGAAGATGCCGAACAAATGCTCCAAACTTTGTGTCTTCGACCCTTGATTGAAAAAATCAGATATGAAATTAATCATCATAATTTAGTCTGGGAAGTTGACGAGTTTTTAGGAGAAAATGCAGGATTAATTATTGCTGAAATTGAGTTAGAAAACGAAAATCAACAGATAGATATTCCGCAGTGGATAGATAGAGAAGTAAACGATAAGAAATATTTCAACGCTAATTTGATTAAACATCCTTACAGTCAATGGAAAAATGATTAATAACTGAATTCGGAGTTAGGAGTTAGTAGTTAGGAGTTAGTAGTTAGGAGTTAGTAGTTAGGAGTTAGTAGTTTTTTCCTCTGCTTTCTCTGCTTTCTCCGCTTTTTAATAAAGTAGTGAGTAGACACTTTTATTTGAACGAAATAATAAGATTTCCCTCCTCCGCATTATTAATAGATTTTGCAACCCTAAAGGGTTAACTAAAAACAGAATGTCTGAAACATTAATTATTTATAGTCGCTATCCCGAACCAGGTAAAACCAAAACCCGCATGATCTCTGCATTGGGTGCGGAGGGTGCAGCCGAGTTACAGCGAAAAATGACCGAACATACTTTAACCACAGCTAAGAAAATAAATTCCTGCCGAGACATCAATATAGAAGTACATTTTACTGGAGGAAACGAACAATTAATGTCAGCTTGGTTGGGAAAAGATCTGCAATATATTCCCCAAGCTGCTGGAGATTTAGGCAAGAGGATGAACTCATCTTTTGAACGTGCATTTAGTTTGGGAAGTCAGCGAGTTGTAATTATTGGTATCGACTGTCCCGATCTCGATCGCGATCTACTCATCAGTGCTTTTGATTCCCTAGAAAAACACGAGTTGGTATTGGGAGTCGCGGAAGATGGAGGCTATTATTTAATTGGTTTGACTAAGACAACACCTCAGCTATTTCAAAACATAAATTGGGGAACAGAACAAGTTCTAGAACAAACCAAAGCGATCGCCCAAACATTAAACCTAAAAACAGAGTACCTGACTACCTTACCCGATGTCGATCGCCCTGAAGATCTGACTATTTGGCAAAAATATATTTAAGGCGTTGCTGATTTAATGTATGACGTACAAAATGTTTCGGTTCGTAGCTTTTAGCTGTTAGCTGTTAGCTTTTTTAATAATAAACATTTTGTCAGGGCGAACCACCGTTCGCGGATACTGTTACAAAAATTGTAACGAGAACCTATTTTTCCATTCCAGAGGACATACTAGTGACATTGATTAATAGTTATGTATTAACGCTAGATGTTATTCCAAGATGCTCGCCTAACGCAAATTATTTTCCTCGGTTTATTTTTATTTTTAGGAGTTAGTACTAGAGATTGGACAGTACAGCCAGATTTAATACTGGTAGTAATAGGCAGTTGTTTGATTACTCAGTGGATATTGTCTTCTGTAGTGGAGTATGGCAAACACTACGATCGATATAGCCTGGTTGATGTCTACAGTAATTTAAATATTTTAATTAGTCCCAAAGTCTTAACCTCTCTGCGTAGTGCTTTAATTACTTCTCTGGGTTTGTGTTTATTACTGCGGAGTAATAGTCCTGAGACAATGGCGATCGCGGGTTGTTTAGCTATTGCCAGTAAATTTCTCTTTCGCCATCACAACAAGCACTTCTTTAACCCCGCTAACTTCGGGATTATTGCAGCCTTAACCCTAACTAACGATGCTTGGGTGTCGCCTGGACAATGGGGAACAGATTGGTGGTATCTGTTGCTATTTCTAGGTTTAGGAGGGGTGATATTAAAGCAGGTTGGACGTTGGGATACCTCGATCGCCTTCCTCTTATCTTATGGCGGTTTAGAAGCAGTACGTAACCTCTGGCTGGGTTGGAGTTGGGATGTCTGGCAACATCAATTTATGAGTGGTAGCTTGTTATTGTTTGCCCTGTTTATGTTGACCGATCCGCGATCGATTCCCAATTCCCAGAAAGGCAGATTGATTTGGAGTGGCGCGATCGCCCTGGCTACTTTGATTTTGCAACATTACTTTTATCTTTCCACAGCAATTTTTTGGTCGCTATTTATCATTTCTCCCCTAACAGTCTTGTTAGATGCAGTTTGGAATGCACCCAGGTTTAATTGGCAACGGGTTCAATTAACCGCGAATAATTGACAGCGAATTGATGTAGAGACGTAATATATTGCGGAGAGACCCCGCGTCGAGCGTAAGCGGAGAGACCCCGCGTCGCCGTCAGGCGCAAGGGAATGCTCTCCGAGCAAGGGAATGCTCACCAAGACACGTCTCTACGGGATTTAACAAATTATCGCGATCGCCATTCAGATTAAAAAATCGTAGGGTGGGCAAAATATCAATTGGCTGTTAATCGAATAATGAGCTTTTATTGCCCACCAAAAAGCAATTAGACTTACCAATCATGAAAATATTGAGAATCTTATTTTCCTTTTTATTAACAGGTGCAATCTTAATCTTCGGTATTAAACCCGCACTAGCTTTCTGTGGCTTTTATGTCGCCAAAGCCGATAGCAGTCTTTACAATCAGGCTTCTCAAGTAATCATCGCCAGAGATGGAAACAGGACAGTTTTAACTATGTCCAACGATTATCAAGGAGATGTCAAAGACTTTGCGATGGTTGTCCCCGTACCAGTGATACTAAAAGAAGAACAGATACATATTAATGATTCCAAAATCTTATCAAGACTGGATGGATTTAGTGCGCCAAGGTTAGTAGAGTATTTCGACGAAGATCCTTGTAATCCTGTAGTTTATGAACATGATTATCAATCATCCGATTTACCTCAAGCTGCACCAACTAGACAAAGAAAAGCAGCAGCAGATTTAGGAGTTACTGTAGAAGAACAGTTTAGCGTCGGAGAATACGACATTGTAATTCTTAGTGCTAAAGAATCAGACGGCTTAGAAACCTGGCTGATTCAAAACGACTATAAAATCCCCACAGGTGCAAAAGAATTACTCCAACCTTATATCAAACAAAATCTCAAATTTTTTGTAGCAAAAGTCAATTTAGAAGAATACGACCAAAATGGCTTTGAGAAACTGCGACCAATTTCGATCGCCTACGAGTCGCCTAAATTTATGTTACCCATTCGTTTGGGGATGATGAATGCCCAAGGCGACCAAGATCTATTAATCTACTTACTCTCTCCCAAGGGACAAGTAGAACTAACCAACTATCGCACTATCAAAGTTCCTTCCAATACCGAAATACCCGAATTTGTCCAAGCGGAGTTTAAAGACTTTTATCAATCGATGTTCCAAGAATCCTACGAACGGGAAAATAAACAGGTGGCTTTTTTGGAATATGCTTGGGATATGAGTACCTGCGATCCTTGTTCTGCCGAACCTTTGAACCAAGAGGAATTAAAACAGGCGGGAGTATTTTGGCTAGATAGAAATCCCAATAATCCTTGGGGTGGTAATAATGTCTTTATTACTCGTCTCCATGTTCGCTATACCCGCGATCGCTTTCCTGAAGATCTTAAATTCCAATCTACAAGCGATCGCTCTAATTTTCAAGGACGCTATGTTATCCGCCATCCCTACACTGGGGAAATGACCTGTAGTGCAGCAGAACAATATCAGCAACGAGTTATTCAAAGACAAGAACAAGAAGCCGAAAATCTTGCTAACTTAACAGGGTGGGATATTAATGAGATCCGCGATCGAATTACCTTTGTGGAGGCAAAACCAATTCCCTGGTGGCGCAAACTTTGGAATTAAATAAACTCAGTAGATCACAAAGAGCGCGATCGCCCCTACAGATCCATATGCGGGCGAATCAACCTTCGTCCCTACCCATATTTATCCTATTGATAACTGACTATGACTGTAACTGCGGAAATTAAACAACAGGTTGTCCAACTGCGAGAACAATTACAAAAAGCGGGATATGCTTATTATGTTCTCGACAATCCGATTATGGAAGATGCGGTATACGACCAACTGTACCGTCAGTTACAGGATTTAGAAGCGGAATATCCCGAACTAATTACTCTCGATAGTCCTACGCAAAGGGTTGGAGACAAGCCAGCCTCCCAGTTTAACTCTGTTAAGCATAATATACCACTTTATAGTCTGGAGAATGCTTTTAATTCACAAGAATTAGCCAAGTGGGAAACTCGCTGGCAACGACAGCTAGAAGCGATACCAGAGTTTAGTTATGTTTGCGAATTAAAAATTGACGGTAGCGCGATCGCCTTAACCTACGAAAACGGTATTCTGGTTCGGGGGGCAACTCGCGGTGATGGAGTAACGGGTGAAGAGATTACTCAAAATATTAAAACTATTCGCACTCTTCCCTTAAAGTTAAATCTGGATAATCCACCACCCAGGGTAGAGGTTAGAGGAGAGGCGTTTCTACCCCTGGATGTCTTTGAAGTAATTAATCTAGAACGAAGCCAGTCGGGAGAGGCTTTGTTTGCCAACCCCCGCAATGCTGCTGCTGGTACACTACGTCAACTAGACTCTAAAGTTGTGGCTCGACGTAAGTTAAATTTCTTTGCCTATACCTTATATATAGATAATTCCGAGATTGAGTCTCAATGGCAATCTTTAGAACGGCTACAGCAAATGGGATTTTTGGTTAACCCTAACCGCAAACTATGTAATTCTTTAACAGAAGTAGAAGCCTATTTCCAGGAATGGGATACGGGGAGAAAAACTTTGCCCTACATGACCGATGGTGTTGTCGTAAAACTTAACGCTTATCAACTCCAGCAACAGTTAGGCTTTACCAATAAATTTCCGCGTTGGGCGATCGCTCTTAAATATCCTGCCGAGGAATCTCCTACAATTGTTAAAGATATTATTGTTAATGTGGGGCGTACTGGTGCTGTTACGCCGATGGCGATTATGCAACCCGTCCAGTTAGGGGGAACGACAGTACAACGAGCAACTCTCCACAATAGCGATCGCGTTGCCGAATTAGATATCCGCGTTGGCGATACGGTAGTTGTCCGCAAGGCAGGGGAAATTATCCCTGAAGTAGTTAGGGTTATAAGCGAACTTCGTCCTGCTGGTACTATTCCCTATCAAAT
>JAAUYI010122139.1_pt1 | contig 10995 bp, 5 predicted proteins | sample 7278041 | NCBI WGS metagenome assembly JAAUYI01 (sample SAMN14350216, study PRJNA611818) | marine sediment metagenome | isolation source: surface marine sediment (0.6m) | place: French Polynesia: Moorea | collected 2018-08
GTGTGCTGTAAGGTCAAGAGCATTTCCTGTATGACATTTTCTCTCCCAAAGAAGTAGTCAGCGTGCTTTTTTTCATAGGGTTGAGGTCCACGATAGGGACAGAAATTAAAGCTGTACTGCTTAAGCCGAGCAATGAGCGAAATACTTTGTGTTTGGAGAAGAGGACGCTCTGACTGACGGGTGATAACAATTTCACTGCCGCCCTGTTCAAAGAGCGGTTGTTGGATTTCATTACTGAGCTGGTTGGTAATTGACGCGACTAGGTCAACACTTGTGACTCGACCATGACTAGACCGCTGAGGGAGTAACCCAGAAATGACTGCCTGGGTAAGTACACTGTAGTCACTGTTCAGTGATTCATATGCCTCCTCATACTCACGGGATGCTGCTATAAACAAATAGCTTTGTCCAGCTCCTCCCTGCCAGGATTCGTCCTTAAGAGACAGAAACTCACCGCTATGACAACAGTCTAAGATGACAATGATTTGTCGTACAGGACTATGTTTGATGAGGCGACGTAACCACGATAACGAAAGTCCACTGTTGGAGGTATCTGCTTGGGTGTCACTGGTTGCGAGATATCCTTCTCGTATACCAATCTCTCTTTGGAGACCATGACCTGAAAAATAGAAGAAGACAGCCTCAGGAATATGATCGCCTTTGGGTAATAACAGGCGTACTAAACTGTTTTCTAACTGCTGAGTCGATACAAATGTTTGTTGACCAACCTTGGGGCGCTGATCCTGAATGATTTCAGGCAGTCTGCGTACCCGAAAGTCACCATAAGTCTCTAAAAGACTGGCTATGCCTTCTGCATCCTTGGCTGCTGCCGTCAGCCCAGGCAATGTCTGGTATCGATTTATCCCGACAATCAATGCATCCCGTGACATAGTTGCTACATTTTAATGGACATTTAGAAGACGTCATATATTTCTCTGTGTTATAGGAAAATGTGAGCGCCAAATAGCTATCTATTTTGTAAAGAAAGATTGTTATTCCTTTAAAGGAAAAGTCTTATTGAAAGAACAACGCTGGCAGGGTTCTAAAGATGCTGTCTGAATAGAGAGTGTTCTCAATGTACATCTCAAGAAAAACATGTTTTTTTAGGTAAGTATTCATAATGTTCTTGAGATAAGACTGCTTCCATATTCAAAATACTAGAAGTTTTTTCGGATGTGCCAGAGGGGTGTACCCCCTTCTACCGCTAGTATCAAATAGATTTGCTCTATCGCTTTTTATGAAACATCCATAAAATCTCGTAGAAAATTTATCAAGTCATCTAGTTGGATTGACTTTTTTTTGTTTATGGCAGTAAGACTACTTGAAGTATCAAATGAATTTGATTTTCAAAATCAGTGTTTTTAAGGTTGAATTCACTATGTAAAAATAAAAAATATTTACCTATCAATTCTTCTTTGTTCGTGTCAGCTAATTGACGGATTTCGGAGAAAATATTCTCGGTAATAATACTTGAAATTTGGGTCAAATATTCAGGTAATAACCGATGCAGACGTTTGGTTTATAGAATATATACTTACTTTTTGAGTGTAGCTTGAATACAAAACACTACGTAGGTAGAGTGTTTCGACTCTCGCTAACAGCTAATAGTTCTTCAAACTATTTGGAGTATATTTCCGTTGTTGGGTATAAAACGATGTGATAGAGGTTCTGATAAATCTAAGTATGTTTCTGTGAGAGGCTGCAAGGTTAAGGATGCCTTGTGCTAAAAAAATAAAAGTTCTTGTTGCTTTTACAAGTGTCTCATCTTTTGTATGAATCGAGATCTGTCTTGCGTGACTATCTATCTTAGAGCATAGTAGGTTGTCTCTACAGGAGTATGGGGGGTGAAAATATTGCAAGTGTTAAGTTTTTGTTTGCTGTACGCTGACTAAGCGATATCGCTTAATTCTTGATTGTAAGGAACAAAAACACGCAACAAAATTTCTAAGAAAATATTACTCCGGCAGTATAAGTTCTGAATAACAATCCAGTTCCTGTAAGGATTTCTGGTTGTAAAATACACACTCAATTACTGCCGGGTTAATAACTTTGGGCATGTGACGAAAGAGCATGGGGGACAAAGTATTGCGTGATAAAAGCATTTCATCTTGATAGATTACACATATGTGATTGGCAAGGGGCTACGTTCAAATATGTTGCATGAATATTTAGTGTGGTAGCTACTCTTGGGTTGCCAAGATTGAACCTTGCTAAGGTTTTTTCGCAATAGATAATTTGGGGCATGCCTGCTCCGTAGTTGGGATTATTGTCAGTGTCTAACGCTGATGGCCTTGAGAGTTGAACTCTTTAAATCAAGACCTCAGTTGATTTGAGTACAGTTCAGGCGTTTGCTAAGCGACGGGGGGCTTCTTTTTTGTTAATTGGAACATTGGAATATATCATTCATCGTAAGATTAAACAAATGTCACAAGAGATGCTGGAGGCTGCTATAGATGCAGTTAGAATTGGGCAATTTCAAGAAGGGATTAGTGGTTTAAGGTACGTAGCGTCTCAGGTGCGTCCACCGGATAAGCTATACTACTCGGCTAACATTTGGTTAGTGCGAGCCTACAAGGAGAGCGGGCAATTGTCTGCGGCAATTAGGTTATGTCGTCAGTTAGCAACGAGTTCCCATCCCCGGGTACAAGTTTGGGCGCAGCAGGCACTTCCGATTTTGCGACAGCCATCAAATGTGTCTGGCAGTTTAGATGTTTTCTAGAGACTGTAAGGAATTTAACGACCTTACTTTCAATCTCTGATTTAAGAGCATCAATCTCTGATTTATCTAATTTAATAGCACTATTGTAGCTATGCTGCATCAAAAGTCAGTGTCTCAATTGGGCCCTAAGCAGATAGACTGAGCTAGTGCATGATGTGAATTGTTGTGGAGATGTAGTCAGGGGTTGCCATGTATTTACTATCGGTTACCCTTACCAACTTTAAAGCTCATCGCGATCGCAACTTTGAGTTCCAGCTTGGTACTAATGCTATTTGCGGTATCAACGGTGCAGGCAAGACCAGTATTTTAGAGGCCATTGCCTGGACGTTATTTAATTACCGGGGTAGCTACAAACAAGAAGACCTTGTGCGAAACGGCAGTGGCAGCGCCCAAGCTAGGGTGGCTTTTGTATCCAGTTATGATGGTCGTACCTATGAGGTGGAGCGTTGTACTAGCCGGGGATATACCCTTTTTGATCCTCAGCTAGGTGAGCGCTTAAACTACAGCCGCATCAAAGATGAGGTAGAACCCTGGCTCAAGCAGCATCTGGGAGTGCCGATTGGGACTGACTTGGGCCAGCTTTTTGCTAATACCATCGGAGTCCCCCAGGGTACCTTCACCGCCGACTTTCTACTCAGCCCGGAAAAGCGCAAACCTATTTTTGACAATGTGCTTAAAGTGGAAGAGTATCGCCAGGTGCATAAAGATTCTAATGGTTTGAGACGCTACGCAGAGGCCCAGGTAGACCTTCTCAAAAATCAGCTGCAGCACTACGAGGATCAGCTTCAATCGCTGAATACATTACAGACTCGTTATAATAGTCTCTCTAAAGAGATTGCTGCCGACGAACAACAGCTGGTTAATTTGCAGCAGGACGTGACGCAGCTCCAGGTAAAAAAAGAATCCCTAACTGCTCAAACCCAAAAAATACAAGCTTTACAACAACAACAACAGCAGCTAACCCTGCGGCTAGAGGCAAAACACCAGGCCCAGCAGGTTCTGGAGCAAGCGAGATTAAGAGCGCAACAAGCTCAAGAGCTATGTCAAACCTATGCCACAGCCCATCGTTGTTACCTGGATATTGAAAATACCCTCAAGACGCTGACACAGAAAAATCAACAATGTCAGCGGTTATTGCAGCAGCAACAGACTCAGCAGCGTAGCCTTGATCAACAAGCAGCTACTATGGCAGGTCTGCAGGTAAAACTGGAGCAGCGCAATCAGCTCCAAACTCAACTAGTCAGTTTAGCTGCCCAATGTAAGCGGCAAGATCTCCTAGAGGTCGAACGTCAGGCATTGCTTCAGGAACAACAAGCTTTGGCCAAATTACAGTTACGATGTCAAAACCTCAAAGACCGGTTGGCTAGTCAACAGCAAGATATTCAACAGACTGAGCGTGAGTTGATGAACCTTAACGCTCTTCAAGACACTGTAAGTAGTATTCCTGCTTGGGAACAACAGCAGCAACGTTGGCATCAACAGCTGAGTCGGATTGAAGCTGCTCAACAGTTTGAGGCAGAGCTACGGCAACTGGTGACCAACCATCGCTTTCAAGCTGCAGACTATGACCAACAAACAGTAGCTGCCCTTGAGACTCTGGGAGAGTTACAGCAAAGTCTACCTTTGTTATCCAGTGATGTGGTTGAGCAGTTGAAAACAGCTATCGCAACCGGACAAGCCCTAAGCCAAACCACACTGTCAGCTCTGGATAGTATCCTCAACGCTCTGTCAGAGCAAGTAGATACCGATCAGCTTACACATAACCTCAAGTCGGGGCAGGCTCAGTTAAATAAGGCTTATGGCTATCAGGCTCAGCTAAGTAATCAAGTAGTGATACAGCAAAAAAACGCTGAACTGATTGCCCAGAGAAAACAACTTCAGGCTGAGATCAGCGATCTCGAACAGCAGCTCACACAAACTGGACAGCTTGATCAATGTTTGAGTGAACTAGAGAAAACTATCGCTGCCCTGGGTGATCCAAAAAGTCGGCGACAAGTGCTGCAAGAACAGCTTCAGACAATAGACAGTGTTGAGGCTGACTATGAACGGCTACGGGCTCATCGCCAAACCCTGGAAACTAATCTGACAGAGTTAACTAAGCAAATTGCCAGTTTTACTAATTTAGACCAGAAAATCACCCGGCAACAGCAGCTACGCCAGGAATATCAGCCAGGCTATTTGTTATACATACAAAATGAAAAAGATGCTCAAGGGTTAGAAAAATTGAGTGCTGATTTGGTCGCGGCTAACCAGCTGATTGTGGAGCTGACCCAACAGCTTTCAGGCGTTACCAATGAACTAAATCAGCTCTCGGCTGAGTTTGACCCAGCAGCACTACGGCAGTTAGAGCAGCAATATGCAGAGGTGAAGTCTCAATGCGATCGCATTGCAGGTAGCCTGCCTCAACAGCATAAGCTGCAGGCCGAACTCATGGGCCAGTTGGAGAGCTTGCAGCAAATAGCTGAGAAACGAGATCGAGCACAGATTGAACTCAAGCAAAAGGAACGTATCAAGCGCTTTGTTAACTTTGCCCGCAAAGCCTATAAAGAAGCTGGGCCACGTATTACCGAACGCTATGTGCAAGGAATTTCGCAAGAAGCTGATCGCCTATTCCGAGAACTCCTCAACCGTCCTAATGTAGCGTTGGAGTGGACCCGAGACTACGAAATTCTTGTCCAGGAGGGTGGCAACACCCGCCGATTCGTTAACCTATCGGGGGGAGAGCAGATGTGTGCTGCCTTGGCCGTGCGTTTAGCCCTGCTCAAAGTATTGGCCGACATTGATATCGCATTTTTTGACGAGCCTACCACTAATATGGATCGTCCTCGTCGGGAGAGTCTGGCAGAGGCCATTGCCGGACTTAGAGCCTTTAAGCAACTCTTTGTGATCAGTCACGATGACACCTTTGAAAAGGTAACTGAAAATGTAATTGTTGTAGAACGAGACGATGAGTCCAGAATGTCAGGCTAGAGCTCTGAATGTTCTTTTGAGAAAGAGCTGGTTCAATGCTGGGGACTGAGCTTTGAAGACTGTATGGTTGGAAAAAACAGGTTTCACATGCTACTGACAGAATTTCAGCAACTGGTTCGGCTGAGTTGGTCGCCAGAATAGTCAATCATGTCAATGCTTACCATTGACATGATTGACTATTCCCAAAGATAGATATTTGGGGGCAACTTGCCTAGGAAAAGCCGTTAAGCAGCTCATATATTTCCACAAGGCAAAGACAATCGACGAGCAAAAACGGTTGTATTGGCTTACATAAACTTAGTCTGAGCAGCTTTTCTGCATCAATTTCTGCATCAAATATTTTCTCATCAGATGGATGACTTATAAGCTATTCTTTTAGCCTCAATTGAAATTAATAAACCAAACAAATAGTAAAGCTATTTCATTTTATTGGTAGACTTTAATCAATGAAAAGCAAGGATTGCATTTATAGGAGTCAATTCTTGCTTGATTCACCATCCACCATGTCTGATTTCCTCGGCAGCGCACACACTAGCTTCCTTTGCGAAACGTCAGGCAAGCTCGCGGATTCAGGTCAATGGTGGGCAACTGAGAGTCTTAGCTTGACTAAGCGAGGTGCTTCACAATGCAGATTACGAACAAGATCCATTTCCGAAATTTACGCGGTGACCTCTTTGGGGGCGTCACCGCTGCTGTTATCGCATTACCCATGGCGTTGGCCTTTGGTGTTGCCTCTGGTGCAGGTGCAGCATCAGGTTTATGGGGGGCTGTATTAGTTGGCTTCTTTGCAGCCTTGTTTGGTGGTACGCCCACACTGATTTCTGAGCCTACGGGTCCTATGACGGTGGTCATGACAGCCGTGATTGCTAATCTGACGGCAACCGATCCTGAAAACGGTATGGCGATGGCATTCACCGTGGTCATGATGGCCGGACTCTTCCAAATTATCTTTGGCGCTCTGCGGCTTGGTAAATATGTCACGATGATGCCTTACACTGTCATATCGGGCTTTATGTCTGGTATTGGTATCATCTTGGTTATTTTGCAGCTGGCACCGTTTTTGGGCCAAGCCAGCCCCGGTGGTGGTGTAGTTGGTACTCTACAGTCAATTCCTGATCTGTTGGCCAACATACAACCAGCAGAGACCATGCTAGCGGTGGTATCTGTTGCCATTATTTGGTTCATGCCTGCCAAGCTGAAGCGGTTAGTTCCACCTCAGCTGGTTGCCTTGATAGGTGGTACCATTCTCTCTTTAGTTCTGTTTCCTGATTTAGACATTCGTCGCATTGGCGAGATACCCATGGGTTTCCCGCAGATGCAAGTCCCAACCTTCAGTCCTAGCCAGTTGCAACTTATGTTTGTTGATGCAGCTGTACTTGGGATGCTGGGCTGCATTGATGCACTATTGACTTCTCTAGTTGCCGATAGCTTAACCCGTACTGATCACAACTCTAATAAGGAATTGATTGGTCAGGGTCTTGGTAACCTGATGTCTGGACTGTTCGGTGGTATTGCTGGTGCAGGGGCTACCATGGGTACCGTTGTGAATATCCAAACTGGTGGTCGTACGGCTCTTTCTGGTCTGACTCGCGCGTTTATTCTACTGATTGTAATTTTGGGAGCTGCTAATTTAGCTGCAACCATCCCTCTGGCTGTTCTTGCTGGTATTGCCCTCAAGGTTGGTATTGATATCATTGACTGGGACTTCCTCAAGCGGGCGCATCAAATATCTATCAAGGGTGCGCTAATCATGTACGGCGTCATTCTGCTAACGGTTCTAGTCGACTTGATTGCAGCAGTAGGTATTGGTGTCTTTGTTGCCAATATCCTTACAATTGAGCGTATGAGCCAGCTACGCTCTGAGTCTGTTCGGGCCATCACTGACGCGGATGATGCGATTCGGTTGAACTCTGATGAAAAACGTTGGCTAGATGAAGGTAACGGTCGCGTATTGTTGTTCCAGCTCGGTGGTCCCATGATTTTTGGGGTAGCCAAAGCAATTTCCCGAGAGCATAACGCTATTGGTGAATACGATGCAGTTGTCTTTGACCTAAGCGATGTTCCCCATATGGGTGTGACAGCTTCTCTAGCCATAGAAAGCGCTATTCAGGAAGCTAGTGAGAAAGGGCGCTATGTTTACATCGTCGGTGCTGCTGGGCAAACCAGACGTCGACTGGCATCACTTAAGGTCTTCGATTTAGTGCCTTCCAACCATTTGTATACTGATCGAGCTGAAGCTCTGAAACAAGCTGTTTTAAGAGTCTATCCAACAGCGTCTGAGACTGCACTACCTATGCAATCCATAGACACCTCCCCTAAGGTCTCAAATTAACTTGAAGGAGAGCTATGCAACCTATTTTCTGGCTGTTCTTTGCTCTCGGTACGACCGTTCTAGGTTATCGATTGCGTCACCTTGATGAAGTTCACTCAATGGCACTTTACAGCGTCGGTCTTTTGAGTGGCATTTGGGGATTCTCTCTTGTGCCTAGTGCGGTCCAAATCATGGTTGGTGCTCTTGCCATAGGTTGGTTACAGATTGGCACTTTTCGCAATTAGGAATTTGTCATTAAGGGCTTGTTAATGATTAACTTCATGGGTCCTCTAGCCTCCCCCTTTTCAAGGGGGATTGAGGGGGATCGATCAAACCTTTTAATGCTGAAAGATCCCCCCTGCCCCCCTTGGAAAAGGGGGGAAACACCAAAGCCATTAGGTTATTTCTTAACAGCTCCTAAGTAACATTTACTTGTGTTTTAGGTGTTGAGTTTTAGGTGCTAAACGGAACCTATGGCCTAATACCTAAAATAAAGCCTGATACTTTCTCTACTCATCTCGTACTTTACCTGCAAACTAATGTCCTAGGGCATAAAACATTCTGAAACTCTGAAACAGAGAGGTTTTATTCGTGTTTTTGAATAACCTGTTAAATCTCCCTCTTGATCGACTTATAGATGGGTTGCCTTCCACTTCTTCAGCTGGTGCTCAAAGAGCCAAGTATGGAAGTTACATCCGGCAGAGTGTTGTCAGCTACCGATTAAAACACTGGGTAAAAGAATACTTCTGCCACTGCTAGCTTTTAAGTGGCAGGTATTTCTGCCAACTCTGAAGATCAACCAGCGACGTTTGTTCGATATCTAAATCAATGACTGCTGTACTTGAAGCCTGTATCTTTGCCACGGTCATGGGCGGTTTTTTTGGCATTATTCTGAAAAAGAACCTCATGATGAAAATTCTCTCAATGGATGTGATGAGCACTGGTGTAATTGCTTGTTATGTTCTAGTGGCATCGCATCGTGGGTTATTTACGCCGATCTTGGAAACAGGGGTGCCAACTGATGTAGCAACAGATTCGGTTGCTTATGCTGATCCGGTGCCTCAGGCCGTGATTTTAACCGCTATTGTAATCGGCTTTTCGATTCAGGCAGTGATGCTGGTAGGAGTGATGAAGCTGTCTCGGGATAATCCTACGCTGGAGGTTTCTGAAATTGAAAGGAGCGATACGCCATGATGACATTTCCGATCGCATGGATTGCTTTACCACTGTTTGTGGGATTTAGCATTTATCTATTGCCAAAGCTGGATCGCTACTTGGCGATGGGCGTAGTGCTGGTTTCTGTAGGGTATAGTCTTGCCTTGATACAGATGCCAGAGGCATTAGACTTGCAGCTCTTAGATAATTTTGGTGTCAGGTTATCTGTAGATTCACTGAGTGGCTACTTTATCCTAGGGAATGCTCTAGTGACGGCTGCGGTGATTCTCTACTGTTGGTTACAAGAGAAATCGGCTTTTTTCTTTACCCAGATGACGGTTTTACATGGCAGTGTAAATGCCGTTTTTATCTGTGCTGACTTTATCAGTTTATACGTGGCCCTAGAGGTCATTGGCATTGCAGCCTTTTTGCTGATTGCCTATCCGCGAACGGATCGCTCAATTTGGATAGGGCTGCGCTATCTATTTGTCAGTAATACAGCCATGTTGTTCTACCTGATTGGAGCAGTGATGGTGTACCAAGCCAATGGATCGTTTGCCTACATTGGATTAAATCAGGCTCCTACAGAAGCGATCGCACTTATTCTTCTAGGTCTTCTAACTAAGGGGGGAACTTTCGTCTCCGGTTTATGGCTTCCCCTGACCCATTCAGAAGCAGAAACACCAGTATCAGCGCTATTGTCAGGGGTAGTCGTCAAAACGGGAGTTTTTCCCCTAGTCAGATGTGCATTACTCGTCCCTGATATTCAGCCTATCCTCCAGGTATTAAGTGTAGCTACAGCATTTCTGGGGGTAGGATATGCCATCTTTGAAAAAGATACAAAGCGCATGTTGGCATCTAGCACAATTTCCCAACTGGGATTTGTATTGGCAGCCCCTGCAGTAGCAGGATTTTATGCACTCAGCCATGGACTGGCCAAGGCATTAATGTTCTTAGTCGCAGGAAATTTGCCGAGTCGGAGCTTTCAAGAACTACGTCAAACTTCCATACGGTTGCCTGTTTGGGGGGTGTTAGTAGCAGCCAGTTTGTCTATTTCTGGGTTCCCCTTAATGGCCGGTTTTGGTGCTAAAGCACTGACCTTGAAGTCATTAGCTCCATGGCAATCGATTGGGTTGACCATAGCGGCTATTGGTACAGCAGTTGCCTTCGCCAAATTTATCTTCTTACCGTTCAAAAGATTTCCAGATTCAGCCAAGCAAATGTCTGCTGGTTTTTGGCTAGCGATAATGTTGTTGCTAGGGGGTCTCATTACTGCCAACAGCTTCTCTCTTGAAATGTACACCCTTTCAAACATTATCAAAGCATTACTAGTAATCGCTGCAGGCTGGCTTGTGTACGGTGTATGGGTAAGGCAAGTTAAGATTGAGCTACCTCGTGCGGCTGAGCAGTTAGAGCATCTTATAGGTGCAATGAGTCTGATTTTGGTGTTGCTGTTTAGTATGGTGATGGTGTGATGGGTATTCCAGATTTACTGCTACGGTTGACAATTTGGTTTTTACTCACGGCGGATCTTAGCCCAGCCAATATCGCTATTGGTACTTGTGTTTCATTGCTTATTCCCCGCCGCTACACGGTCCCTTCTGCTTGGAAACGCTGGCTAAAAGAATGGCTACGTATCTTTTGGGAAATTGTTTTGGCAATTCCTAAAGCCTACTTCGAAGCGTTTGAAATCATGCTACGTCCCCATACAAAAGAGACAATAACGCGGGAGCGTGTGCGTCCTTTCCGTACTCCTGGTTTGATTTTTCTAGATATCTTTTTAATTACGTTCACTCCCAAAACGATTGTGCTCAATTGTCGTGAGGATGGCTGGTATGAA
>JAAUYI010191204.1_pt1 | contig 10990 bp, 8 predicted proteins | sample 7278041 | NCBI WGS metagenome assembly JAAUYI01 (sample SAMN14350216, study PRJNA611818) | marine sediment metagenome | isolation source: surface marine sediment (0.6m) | place: French Polynesia: Moorea | collected 2018-08
AATTGTGGAGCGTTGCCGGATACTCTGCTTGAATCAGAACTTTTTGGTTACAAAGCCGGAGCATTTACAGATGCCGTGAGCGATAAGCCAGGTTATTTTGCCCTTGCCGATGGTGGCACGATTATGCTTGATGAGCTGGGGGAAACGAGTCCTGCTTTTCAGGCAAAGTTGTTACGGGTCATAGAGGAGCGTGAGTTTCAGCCGTTGGGTGGGGTTGAAAAAAAGCATGTAAATATCCGAATTTTAGCTGCTACCAATAGAGATTTGGAGGCTGCGATAGAGCATGGTGAATTCCGTCAGGATCTTTTTTATCGCATTAACATTGTGCGCTTGCGCTTACCAGCTCTGAGAAGGCGTAAAGAAGATATTCAGTTATTGGCCGAATGTTTTATTGAAAAATTGAACAATCTACAGGGCAAAGCAATAACTGGAATAAATAGGGAAGCAATGCAGGTGTTGATGCAATATGACTATCCCGGAAACATTCGTGAGCTAGAAAATATCGTCGAGCATGCCTTCATCCTTTGTACGGAGGGGGAGATAACCACTGATCATCTCCCTGATTATCTTTTTTCTGCAGCAACGAGTATTGAGCAAAACACCTCCTCAATACATGCTATTCGAAGGTCCTCTGAGGAGGAAGCAATAGTTAAAGCACTGCAGAAAAACAACTTTAATCGCCTTGCCACAGCTAAAGATCTGGGTATGCATAAAACCACATTGTTTCGGAAAATAAAAAAATACAACATCCATCTTCCGGATACTGATGGTCGCACGGCTCCCCGTTGAAAGACACCTGTAAATTATGGTGAACCTTTTTAGTCTTCGACATTCTTAAGTACCTGATTCCGAGGCTACCTTTTCACCTACCTGTTGCACCTTTCAAAATCAATTTTGACTATCTTTGGAAAAACGCTAAGGAGAGTAGCTTAAATGCATCTTTTGTGGTTGCATTAGGTAGCGATAAAGCTACCCTACTGCTTTCTTGCCGCCTTTCTCACCTCTCCTAAGTCCATGATAATATAGTTTTATCAGTTACATACACTGCACCTGTCTATTTAATAGTTACTGGCATACTTCCTGCTTCAAAGAGAATAAAGAGTATTAAAACAAACACATATCTGGTGAAGGTTGCAATCTTATCAGAGTGTGCAAGGGCCAAGAATTATTCTGCCTGGGAAGATAATTTCGAAGAAAAGAAAATGACGTATACGTACATGGCGAGGGAGTAGAAAATGCCTGTCAGTTTTTAGCATTAATTTGAGCCGTAGCAATGTTGCCTGAGTCTTTCTGGAGGTGAGGGTCATGTTGGATAGATTGGAGAGCCTGGCAGTAAAGATAATTGAGATAATTAAGACAGCAATTGAAATGTTGGTAATTCTGCTTTTATGCCTCATGGCGATTGTAGTGTAAGATAATTTTTCAATACATGGCTTCCTCTTAAACCTTATCGATGGTGGATAAATTAAAGGGAATCGCGGCCGCTTAATCCCCTGAGAAACAGTAAGAAATAAACAGCAGAGTGGTAAGATCTGCACCATTAATGTGCATAAGCACAATATTGCTGCACGTGAACAGATCTGCATTGAAGTCAGGATCATGGAAGTTGTCATGGGGTGAAATCAACCATCTGTTGTCTGACTGAAAAGGAGCGGATTTTGAAAAATATTAGCAATTATCTGGAATTATATAACGAGGTAAAAAGTCTGGGAGCAAAGGATATGGAGTCCTGCATGCAATGCGGGACCTGCAGTGCTTCCTGTCCGCTTTCGCAGGGCAGCAACCCCTTTCCTAGAAAAATATATCGCTTCATACAAATGGGGCTAAAGGAGAGGTTACGAGCTTCACCTGAGCCTTGGCTTTGTTACTACTGCGGTGAATGTAATAAGGAGTGTCCGCGAGGAGCTGAACCGGCTGAAACCATGATGGCCGTACGCCGCTGGCTGACTATGCAGTATGATTGGACAGGGCTTGCCAGAAAATTCTACCTCTCGGCAAAATGGGAGTTTGGTGCTCTAGCGATCGTTTCGCTCTTTGTCGTTATGCTGTTCACCTTTTTTCATGGGCCGATAATTACCGATCGGGTTGCCGTAAACACATTTGCCCCGGTCGCTTGGGTTGAATTGGCAGATCTTCTAATGGCCGCTATTCTTGCGGCTTTGTTGTTCTCCAACGGTTGGCGTATGCAGCGATTTATCATGGATGGCACTAAGGCCCCGGTATCAATATATCTTTCGGAGGCAAGGGAGTTTTTTACACATTTTCTCACCCAAAAAAAATGGCGCCAATGCGGTGAAAACCGCAGCAGATGGCTGAAGCATTTTCTTTTGGTCAGCGGCTATCTGACGATGTTGACCTTGATTATTGTTTTCCTCCGCTGGTTTCAGGTTGATGACAGCAGTTGGCACTTTACCAGTTTATTTGGTTATTATGCTACGGGCGTTCTCCTTTATATTACTGCAGAAATGCTGTTCAGCCGCCTGAAAAAGCAGGAGACAATGCACCGCTATTCGCATATCTCTGACTATCTTTTCCTGGTCTTATTATTTGCCACCACGTTGACAGGAATAATCATGCACATTGTGCGTCTGGCGGGTTGGCCCATGGGTACCTATGTCATGTATGTTATTCACCTGGCCATTGCTGTACCCATGCTGGTAATTGAGGTACCCTTTGGCAAATGGGCACATCTTTTTTACCGCCCCTTTGCTGTCTTCTTGGCAAAAGTGAAAGAAAAGGCGGATAACCCATCCGTCGTCGATTTAAGAGCAATTAGATCAGAAGTAGGTGATAATTTTTCTGCATGTATGCATTGCGGTACCTGTTCGACAGTCTGTCCCAGTGGCACAGTCGCCAACTATAGTCCACGTCTGGTACTCAGACACATAGCGCTGGACAGAGCGACCAGTGTCACCGTTGATGAAGCGAGTTGGCTCTGTTCAACCTGTAATAGCTGCACAGAGCATTGTCCACGGGGAGTGGGTTTTCTTGACATCCTTAGATACATTCGTAAAAGAGTGGTCGAAGCTAATCTCTTACCAAAAGTGTTCGAGAGTCCGGTGGCTAATCTGAGAAAAGAGGGAATTCCATGGCGTGGCAAAAAAGAGAACAGATTGGAGTGGGCCGGCGATATCAAAGTACCGGTGTATGATGAGAACAAAGAGTACTGCTTATTCAATTGTTGTACCATCGCTTATGACCCAGGTTTGGAGAAAAGAAGTCAAAAGGGTGGTTTGGCGCTGCTCAAGTTGCTCGACTATGCAAAGGTATCGTTTGGCACCTTAGGAACCAAGGAGAATTGTTGCGGCGATATGGTTGATAAGATCGGGGTAGCAGATGTTGCCGAAGATCTGCAGCAGAAGAACACAGATATGTTTCTTGATGCTGAAGTTGCAAAAATTCTTACCGTTTCACCGCATTGCCTCAATACTTTCAGTAAAGATTATTCAAGTCTGAAAAATATTGAAAAGCTTCACTATGTGGAACTTCTCGATGAATTGATTAGCTCCGGGGTAATTTCCCCCCAATACAGTCTGGACCTCAAGGTGACCTACCACGATCCCTGTTATCTAGGCAGACACAATGGTATTTATAATCAGCCTCGTCGTATCCTTGAGTCAATCCCAGGTTTGGAACTGGTTGAAATGGAGAGCAATCGCGAACATAGTTTTTGCTGCGGCGGTGGTGGCGGTGGTTTGTGTAAGAATGATTCGATTAGCCATGGTCTTGGGGAGAACCGGATACGCGAAGCCCTTCAGAGTGGTGCGACGATTCTAGCAACAGCATGTCCTTACTGTATTCATATGTTATCTGCTGCTGTTAATGATTTAGGCGTAATAGATAAAATTAAAATTAGAGATATATCAGAACTGCTGCTGGCGTCTCTCGACAGAGCTGAGCATGCAAGTATTCTGGCGACATCCTACTCGCAGTCTTTTAAGAGGTCATCATAAAAGAAGAACAACAACCAGGATCTATCTTCCACAAAATCCTAGCAAGCCGCTCTTCTAATATGTAGCTCTCAACGTCTACTCCTCGTCTTATAATGATACCTTAGGACGAGGAGAGTATCTCAGAGCAGCGGGTAGAAACTTCCCTCACAAGAACAGACAAGCATGACTCAATGACCATTGTCTGTAACTCCTTTACTTTCCATATAAAATAATTATTCTGAAGAATATCTTCTGTTGGCAGATTTGTCGTAAAATTCTTGAAGTTAATAGGGATATGTAAATTTTTGGAGGAATATATGAAGGTAATTATGGATCTCTGTGTTGTACCCATTGGTGTTGGCGTCTCTGTTTCAAAATACGTGGTTGCCTGTCATGAAATATTGTCAAAAGCCGGATTGAAAACTGAGCTGCACGCCTACGGAACGAACATAGAAGGGGAATGGGATGAGGTCATGGCAGCAGTGAAAGAATGTCATGAGCACATTCACAGGATGGGCGCTCCCCGAATCACAACGACCATAAAGCTGGGAACGCGGACGGATAGGGATCAGACGATGACTGACAAGGTAGATAGTGTCAAAACAAAACTTGCATAGATATCAATCCTAATTTGACCTTCAAAAAATAACTCCAACAGTCGAGGTTGAATGCTGAAGAAACGAGCATCAAATAAAAATTTTAATGAATCATCTGCCAGGTGAGTTGCTACCATGGACCCCACGGAGATCATCACCAAATTAGACGAACTGCTACAGATTCATCTAAAGGAGCATAGAAAAAACGGTTTTGTCCGTTTCAAAAATCCTGAAGAACTGCAGGCCGTACTTGACCTGGAGAATGATGAAGGTAGAGGAGACTGGTCCCAGGTATTCAATTGGATTGAAAAGTACCTGAAATATTCCGTCCGAACAAATCATCCCGGTTTTCTCAACCGAATGTGGGAAGGAGCCAACCTGCCGTCAATTCTTGGCGAAATAATCGTTGCTATCACGAATACCTCCTCTTGTACCTACGAGTCGGCTCCTGTATCAACTTTGATGGAAAAATACATGTTGGTCGAGATGCTCGAGCTCGTCGGTTTTGTCAGTGGTGAGGGACAAATGACCACTGGATCAAGTAATGCGAATATGCTGGCGATGATGGCGGCCCGCAATGAGTGTCTTGACAGGGTAAAGGAGGATGGACTCTTCGGTCAGAAAGAGCTTTTTGCCTTTGTCAGCGCTGATGCTCATTATTCTTTGGAAAAGGCGGCAAACATCCTGGGAATAGGTACTTCGCATCTGATCAAGATACCGGTAAACGAGCAGGGTGAAATGAATGTGGCTATTCTTGAGGAGCGTCTACTGGAGATTCAGGAAAAGGGTGGAATACCCTTTTTTGTTGCAGGCACCTCGGGAACAACTGTACGCGGAGCATATGACCCGATAGAGGATTTATTGGAGTTGCGGCAAAAACATCCCTTCTGGTTACATATTGATGCAGCCTGGGGAGGGGCGGTGTTAGTCAGCGATGTGTTGCGAAAGAAGTATATGAGCGGGATTGAGAAAGTGGACTCATTGACCTGGGATTTCCATAAAATGCTGGGAACCGCTCTCATGTGTAATGTCTTTCTCATTAACAATCGAGTGCACACCCTTGGTAAAGTTTGTAGTGGTGGTGATGATTCCTATCTCTTTCATGGGAGAAACAGTAATACGGTCTATAATCTTGGTGAAGTGTCCTTGCAGTGCGGACGCCGGGTGGATAGTTTGAAATGGTTTCTTGATTGGAAATTCTATGGCAGGAAGGGTTTTGCCGAAAGGGTTGAGTTGTCACTTGAACTCTGTCGTTACGCAGAGCAGGTTGTGCAAAGCTACAAGGAGTTGGAATTGGTCTTTCCCAGAAATTCGTTTAACATCTGTTTTCGTTTTCTTGGTGAAGTCAAAATGGGAGATGATCTGAACCTCGTTCTCAGGGAGAGGCTCTATCACGAGGGTAACAGCCTGGTTGGGTGTGCCTTCCATGAAAACAGACCCTTTCTGCGTCTGCTGCTGACCAATCATGAACTTACCAAAACAGACGTTGATCACTATTTTAGAGAACTTGTGGAAAGAGGAAAACAACTGGAGGAAGAGTTGAAATGAACGCGAATATTTCTGTTTCAGAGACCTTCGTTGATGACGCTCGACATTGGCAGCTTATAGATTTTCTGCAAAGATGTTTTGCTGATCTTCAGCCTGACGTGATTGGTCAGCAATTAGTGGAGTTTTTAGCTAGGCACCCTCTCTCGCTCCATGATTTTCCACGACTGGAAGGAAGGTATACCAGAACAGTGATACTTCGTCACCAGAGTGGCAGCGAAGCAATGGTTGCCAGATGGAGCAAAGGTTGCGTAACCCCGATTCATGGGCATCCCTGGTTTAATCTGTATTGTGTCGTTGATGGCCATTTGGCAATGGATGATTATGAGAAAACAGACAACGGTCTCCTCCTGAAATCTTCAGGGGAGATGCGAACCAATGATGTCTTCTGGTACGTGGGGGAGAAGGAGACATTTGCTAACAATATACATCAGGTGCATGCAATTGAAGAAACTCTCAGCATACATTTATCCTCAGACGATTCGCGCAAGGGCGAAATCTTCAACTGACAGCGAGACGCTATCCCAACCTGTTGTCAGACTGTCACTGCTGTTTCATTATCTCTGGTATTGTCTGCGTTTTAGGGTAATACCCTGGAACTTTTTTCAGTTGAACAGTAATTATTTCAACCAAAAAAAAGGCATATTTTCCAAGCTGGACATTGACGCTCTTATTCCTGAGAAATGGCACTTAAGGCAATGGTTATTCTCACCTGAAGTCCTTCCCCAACGCTACCCTGTTTTTATCAAACCGGAGTGGGGGCAAAACTCCAACGGTATTGTACGGATAGATAATGTGGAACAGTACCGGACTTTTGCTGCGCAGAGTTCAACTTTAAAGATGCCCTACATTGTTCAGGAAGCCGCGCAAGGCAGTAAAGAATTCGAAATTTATTACCTCCGCTCTCCAGATAATCCAAAGCATTTTGCTTTTTTTTCCGTAACCGAGGTGGGCAATGCTAGTGGTGAGCGTTATCCGGTGAATTCAATCCACAACGGATCAACCGGTTATCGGGAAATAAGCAACCTGTTTTCTAAGGATGAACGTGAGCGAATATGGAAGATGGTACGAGAGATAGGAGCGTTCCGCATGGCAAGGATTGGGGTGAAGGCCGATGATCTCGCCGATCTGACCTGTGGTAATTTCAAGATTGTCGAGATTAATCTCTTCCTGCCCTTGCCGCTTATCCTTTTAGCGGAAAATGTTTCCCGGCAGGAAAAAATATCGATCATCAGGAAAACCATGATAATAGCCTCAAAACTGGTGAAAACCATACCCCGGCATGAAACGGAGAAATGGATCTTTTTTAGGAAAATGAGAGCTCATTATAAGACCGCACGATGAAGAAGATAAAGCAGCTGCTCTATTCCTGGATTGATCGCACCTTTCTGGGTGGGTGCAGCAGTTACAACACGCTTGCGACCAGAAAAAGCTGTCGGTCGAAAAAACAGGCTAGGGATGTGTTTCAACGTCATGGTATACCCCATGCCAGAGGGGATATTTTTTACACGCCATGGGGGGCCGTCAAGTTTGTCAGAAAATATGGCTTTCCAGTGGTTATAAAACCCAATGTGAGCGGATTTTCCCGAGGCAGCTATTTCCCCCTGACCAGCTATTTTAGCGTGATAAAAGCAGCCATCCTGGTGAAGGTCTGGTGGCCCAGTTCCGTTATTGAGCAATATCTTGAAGGTAACAATTATCGAATTGTGGTGGTCAAAGATGAAATAATGTCGGTGATCCAGAGATATCCCCCGTTTGTTATCGGAGATGGCAGCGCTACAATCGGTGAACTCATCGATCGGGAAAATGAGATTCGTCACCAAATGAGGCTCTATCCGGTTATGCATCCTATAGAGAAAAATGGAAATATTGTAAGATATCTTAAAAAGAAGAATATTTCACTTACGTCCATTCCTGGTAAAGATGAGCAGGTCACTCTGTTCAATAGAATATCTTTGGCTCCCGGGGGTGTTGTCGAAATAATTGACAAGCACTCTATTCACCCGGACAACACGGCATTGTTTCTACGCATTTTGCCGCTATTTGGTGCAAACATACTTGGAGTGGATGCTATTTTTGCAAAAGGTATCACCATCTCGCATAAAGAGCAGGATGTCATATTTCTTGAGGTCAACTCACGACCTTACCTAAAGATGCACGATTATCCGCGCTATGGAGAAAAACAGGATCTGAGTCCGTATTATGTCGCCTTGGACAGCCTCGATGTGCAGGAAAAAGACATTTTTTAAGGTGTCATGAGAAATTCATTCTATGTTTTTCTTGGTCTGCATTCATTTTTAATCGGTCTTTTTCCTTTCTATATTCCAGTCTATCTCTATGCCGAGGGGTTTTCTCTAACAGCTATTTCAGTCTTTATCGGTGTAACCGGCTTTGGATTTTGCCTAAGCCTCTATGTCTGGGACAGAGTAAAAAGATTCATTCCGCTCAAATTTCTCATCACCCTTTCCTTTGTCAGTGAAATACTTCTGCTTTCTGTGTTTTTATTGGAAAAGAACCTTTGGTTCCTTCTGATTTCGGCTCTGTTGAATGGAGTATATAATTGTAACTTTTGGATAAACCAGAGAATTCTATTTCTGGAAATCATTACGCCAGGCGATTCCGGAAAAAGATTTGGCAACTTTCAGATATTTGTGATGGTTGTCTTAAAATTGGCAATTTTTATTGGTGGGGTGCTTCTTGAGTCTTCGGGATTTCTGGTGCTCTACGGCGTTTCGATAGGAGTCACGCTTATTGCTCTTTTGGTCTATTTGGGGAAAAGTCGACCAGTTCGTTTAAAAAACAATTTGGCCTCTTCTCAACCTCTTCCAGTAAGGGAGATATTTAGTTATAAGGACAGCTGTAGATCTAAATGGGTTTTTGTTATAGATGGTCTTTTCCTTTATCTTGAGAGTTACTTCTGGGTGATCTCACTTTTCTTGATAGTGCAGGAGAGCTTCTCACGTCTCGGCTTACTCGTTATTGTTCTTACCATCATTTTCGGTATAATTTTCGTTGTTATTAAAAATAAGATAGATAGACTACCGGCAAATATTTTCTACACAGCCAGTGTCATCCTTTATAGCATTTCCTGGATTCTGCGTGCTTTGCTCAACGATTCCCTTTCCTTGGTTGTTCAGCTATTGTTATTGGCAGTTATCACGTTTTGTACTTCTATTTTCAGGTTGGCTTTCAATAAGCGCTTTTTTGATATCGCCCAATCGACTACTGGTCATCAATATATTATCGTTAAAAGCTATTACTCACAGGCTATCCTGCTTTCATTTATGTTAATTCCATTGATTTTGTCCTCCTTTTCAGGTGATCTTGCCGGGCAGCTCTCAACCGTGTATCTTGGCGCAGCACTGCTTTCATCAGTATATCTGGTGTATCGGGTAGGCGAAGACCAGTTGTCTCCGTTAGGGGATAATGGTGTAAGTAGTTTGCAGACTAGAGATCGCTGATTGATTTTTCAACTTTAGGCTGGATTTTATCGAGAAGGTCCTGGCGATAGAGGTAAGGGCAGGGATTATTGTAAGGAAAATCGGAACATTGTCGTGGTCTTGCCTGATGGATTGAGCAACGTTTGCAGAGTTTACCTGGACTCAAAAAGATACAGGAGCCGTCTTCTCGAGTCTTAAAGGTGTTTTTCCCCTCCAGATATTTCCTTCTCACTTCGCCATCAGTGAGCTGGAAATGTCGGGCGATTCTGTTTATATCATCTGCATCAAGGAAAAGGGTTGAGCCGTGAAGTTTGTAACAACAGTATCCGGGACAAAAATTGCAATAAATAGAGTGATCCAGATTTGTTTCGGTGTTTTTGATTTCTTTCATTATTTTTCTATAGTTGTTAATGCTGAATACAGTATTAATGTTACCAATTATTAACTTTTAAACAGAACTGTCGAATCGAATTGTTGTTATTGCATTTCAAGATATATCCATCAGTGATTTAAGGCAAACGGTATAGTTATGTCTGGTCTACGTTTTCTGATTTTTTGTTGTTGCCTGGCGCTATTAATGAGCAGTTGTTCGCAGGAGGAAGATGTCGAGGAAGTAGTTGTTGGTGCAACTGCACCTGACTTCTGCCTCAAGGACACTGAGGGCAACATTGTTATTCTCTCTAACTATAAAGAACAACCAGTCGTTCTCAGGTTTTTTGAAACAGACTGTCGTTTTTGCAGAGCAGATACGCCAATCATTAACACCTACTTTGAAAAATATAAGGATAAGGGCTTGCAGGTTTTCTATGTTGCCGCCTTTCATGAGACAGAAGAAACCGTTAATAGCTTTATGCAGGACTTAGATGTTCCTTTTCCGGTTATCATAGACAAGAGTGGTGATCTTGCCGAATTGTACAACATAATCCTGTATCCTCAAACGATAGTGATTGCTCCCGGGAGGAAAGTACAGGCAATTGTTCCTGGAGGGGTAGGTGAAGCTGAACTCGATGAACTGGTAGGTCCACATTTAAGTACCTCAGAGGTTTCCATTTACCAGCCTCTCAATGGCATACCTGTCGCTGCGCGCTAAACTGAATTTTTCTCCTCTGATCGTATTCTCAGAGTAATCTTGCCTTGGTCTTGAAGTGTCCAATATGTTGACTCTTGGAATCGATTTTTTCTCTGCCGATGAAAACAGCCAATTTTGTGTGCTTCCCTTCATTTTCGTATAAATCTATTATATAGTCAGAAGAGTTGTAGATAACTGGTGTCGGTAACAGACCATCTTCTTCTGGCAAAAAGATATGAAAAAATGGTGTATTTCCATTTTTTTACGCCGCATTCGGCGAATGGATTATAGGCGTTTTGTTCTCTGCTGTGTGATTGTCATCAGCACATGTGCGGTAAACTCGGGACGGGTCAGCGCGGCAGATAATGTGCGGGTTGCTGCCATTTTTTCGCTTACCGGAATTGCAGC
>JAAUYI010001275.1_pt1 | contig 10989 bp, 7 predicted proteins | sample 7278041 | NCBI WGS metagenome assembly JAAUYI01 (sample SAMN14350216, study PRJNA611818) | marine sediment metagenome | isolation source: surface marine sediment (0.6m) | place: French Polynesia: Moorea | collected 2018-08
CGAGCTCGGTATGGACCAAGCCCAGGGCGGCGTGCTCGACATCGCCCAGATCCCGGGCCTCGAAACTCCGCGGGCCTGGGTCGCGACCCAGGACGGCGTCATGCTGGTGAGCGAGCAGGGCGTCGAGCGTCGGTTGCCTGGCGACGCGCTCGGTATCCATGGGCCGGTCGATCACCTCATTGCTCGCGAGGATGGCTCCGCCTGGCTCGCTTTCAACGCCGTCGATCCGCTCCTGTTTCTGGATCCGGCCGAGGCCGAGGAGCGCGCCGTCAGCCACCTGCGACATCTGCCCGCAGATGCTGGCCTGCAGAGAGGCCCGATCGCCGGTCCGTCGATCGAGCTCGAACGAGGGTCGGTCCTGGATCTCGCGATGACCCCGCGAGGCAATCGTTGGGCCGATCTCTTCCGAGATAGCCAGGACGGCGGCCTGTGGGTCGGCACCAGCGCCGGCCTGTACCGCCTACAGGAGTCAGAGGGTGGCTCGGTCTACCTCGAGCGAGTCACTGCCCGTGGCACGCTACCAGCGCTGCCGACCCGACGCGTGACGGTCGACGCCGAAGGCACTGTGTGGCTCGGCGTCGACGCCGTCGGCGGCGAGGCCGGTGCGCCCGCCACTCTCCTAGGCTACCGCCCCGGGACCGATACCACCCAGGGCTTCGATACTGGCCGCGGCCTGCCGCAGGCCGAGCGTATCGACTTCCTCGATACCACCCGCAATGGGGATTTGGTGGTGTTCGCTAATAACCAGCTGGTGATCGGTCGGGGCATCTTTGTGCCTGGAGTGCCTTTCTGGCTGCTCGTCGCAGTGGTGGCGACTTCTCTCTTGCTGAGTTTCGTCTTCGGGTTCGGGTTCTCTCTTCGCGCCTATCGCCGTGAGGAGGCGCGCCGCTACTCTCCTGTGGTCGATACCGCCGCTGGCTTCTTCGCGACGGTCGGTGCTGAGGTGACACGCCGTGGCGACCGCGAGCTTCAATTGCGTGTCGCTGAGGAGACGATCACCGTGCGCTGCGCTCTCGAAGAGCTCCTGCCGGTGGAAGAGGTGCAGGCTGCCTTCCGGGCCCGCGCCGGCGACGCCGCAGAGCTCAGCTACCTGGTCTACCCGCGGGAGCTCGACCCGGCCGCTGCGCGCCAGCTCGACGTCTACCGGCTGCGCGAAGACACCGTCATCGTCCCCCTCTCCGAGCCTTTCCTGCGCGCCAAACGGGACGAGGGTGAGGAGGCCGCCCGCGCCGCCCTCGACGGTATCCACCGTCGCTACCTGGGCACCCAGGATCTCTACGACGTGCGCAACGCCATCGACGAACCACGTTTCTTCTTCGGCCGCCGGTCGCTGCTCGACGATCTGTTCAACGCCCTGACCCGAGGCGAGCACGTCGCCCTCATCGGCCCCCGCAAGTCGGGTAAGACCAGCGCCCTCAATCTGCTGCAGCAGCGCTTGACCACCTTCCCGGTGGTCAAGATTGACCTGCAGCTCTACCACCGCGACGACGAGCGCTGGCCGCGGGACCTGCTGGCTGAGATCGTCGAGGGTTACGACCGCTGGGGAGTCGCCAACCACGGGGACGCCTGGCGCCCGGCACCGCTACCCGCCGACGCCACCGGCTCCGCCTTCCGCCGCGCGCTCCTCGAGCGTCGGCAGCTGCAGCCGCGGCGTCTGCCGCTGGTGCTCCTGATCGACGAGATCGAGCGCGTCTTCCCCCAGCGCGGCGGCGAGGTGGTCGAGCATGTCGAGCGCTTCAACGCCGTCGCCGGCGTGCTTCGTTCGCTGGGCCAGGAAGGGGGCGAGAGGCTGTTGTCGATCATCATTGCCGATCTCCATCCGACCTTCTGCCGCACCAACATGTTCGCCGCCCAAGGCGTCGACACCAACCCCTTCTACCGCTTCTTCCAAGAGCGTTTCTTGCCCGCCCTGACGTCTGACGAGTGCGGCGAGATGCTGCGCGAGATCGGTCACGCGATGGGCCTCGAGCTCGACTCCGACATCTGCCGGGCGGTTTTCGCCGATTCTGGGGGGCACGCGTCGCTGGCACGCCAGCTCGCTTCGGCGGCATGCCGTCATCGCGCCGGCTCAGCGCGGATCACCCCCGAGCACTACCAGGCAGGTCTCGACTGGCTGGCGAGGGAGAGCGGCTCGGTCGACGAGTTCCTGCGCGAGAACCTCTGGCATCCCTCGAGCGCCGCCGAGAAGCGTCTCCTGGCCCTGGCGCGTGGCGAGAAACCGGTGGCCGAGGAGAGCCTCGAGGTGCCCGGGACGGCACCGGCGATCGACGACGTCGAATCTCGAGAGCCGGCCACGGCGGGTCGAGAGGCGCTCATCGAGGCGCGGCGGAGGTTTCTGGTCACCAGTATCCTGGAGCAGGTGGACGACGGCTACCGTGTCCGCGGTGCCCTGTTCCGGGCGTGGCTGCGCGACTACCTGGATTGAGTCGGCGCCAGCGTCTTCAGGCACTCGTCCGGGGAATTCCACGCGCCGCCAGAAAGCTCCGACAATCGTCCGAGGAATTCCACGCGCCGTTGAGGTACCAGTGTGTTCGCGGAGCGGAGTGCCGCGAGATGGCATCCGGGCGGCTGTCAGACTAGTGGATTGATCACTTTCAGGAACTCGAATTTCCTGAAGTCCGCGTCATTGGTGTAGATCTTTCTGACTCCGTGCTGTAGCAAGATTGCCGCGAGGTGAGCGTCCGGCACCAGATTGGCGCGTACTGGGAAAGCGGAAGTCACTTCGGCGTAGGTGGTCAGGAAATCGGCTCTTTCCGATAGGGGCCGAACTCTGGGGTGCGCGACAAGCTGTTGCAGATTCCCTAAGGCTTCATCCGGCGTGAGCGGATTCGCAAATATTCGAGAGTGGGTCGACATCCTCAGATAGCCCATGGCAGTTGGCCACGCGAGGTAGAAGATCTCCTGGCTAGAAAGCCTCTCGCGCAAGAATTCTTGAGAGGCGCCGAAATGGGGGCTAGCCTGGTCTGATGCGTAGAGCAGCAGATTGACGTCGACCGAGAAGCTCATCGAGTCGCCGCGAGATCTTTGCTGTCCAGGATCTCGTAGATGGCATCGCGGTCTGAGAGATCAACACGTGCGTCCATCGACTTCGAGACCCAGTCGAGGCGCAAAGCCTCTCGAGACCCTTTGCGACGATGGACTAGCGCCTCGGACAGAAGCTCGGTTACCACCCGACCCAGCGACCCGCCTTCGGTCTTTTGAATCTGCTTGATCTCATCAAGTATCGGAGTGTCGATGGTCAGAGTTGTGCGCATGATGCGTTGATGCTAATGGTCAGCGCATCAGATGTCAACAAGGCGTCGGCAAGCAATCTGGCGTGGATTGCCGGCGCTCGTTCATCGCCCCCGTACCGGGGGCGATGGCCGAGCGGATCGGAGCACAATAGCTCGTATTGCTGGCTCGTCCGCCAGTTGCCTCAGAGCAGCGCTCCTGTTGGCCTCTCGGGTCGGGTGATTTCTATGATCGCACCGTTTCAGGTTGATTGCAGACCGAGCACGGTGAAGGAAAATCCGGCATCCTGGAAAGTATTGGAATCCGACTGCGAGACATTATAAGAAGACACGTCAAAACCAGTGACGCTGGCATTCGAGGTGGCGATGATATTGTTGCGTGAGCTTGTCCCATCATCGTCATGGGAAGACTCGGCAGTCGCCACTACGGTTGGCTGGCCCCCCGAGTATCCTTCTAAGGTAACGCGGTAGAAACCCTCATCTGTCCTCTCCGATTCCCACTGTCCAGCACCGCCTGGTGCCCGATCCCCTCTTGGGGTCACAGCCCCGAAGATGTTTGCCGGTCCGGGGGCAGCCGCTGGGCAATCGCAGTCCAAGGGGACGGCGATATAGGAGGCGCCCGGTTGCAGATCGTCGCACTTGAAGACGGGTGCGTTGCCCTGGGGGCACGCCTTCCAGTGCGAAGTCCCAAGCTCCTGAGCAACGATGGCGTAGATAACCTTGCAAGTGTCGCCGCGCTGGATAGTGAAGGCGTACTCCGTGCAAGGGTTTTCAGAATCGGCCTTTTTCTGACTCATCGATCAGCTCCTTTGTTTGTAGGTGTCCGCTGTTTATCAACGGAACCATCGTACGCCCAGAGGATTAGCAAGGTCGATGCCAGCCGTGAGGAAAGAGGTATTAAATATAAGTCCAGGAGAAACCGTTTAAGTATTGACAATGGCAGCTGAGTGGTGACGTTACCGCCACGTTTCGTGACGTCACCGTTGCACGGCTCGGGACCTTCCGTTGGACTGCAAGGTGGAACTATCAGTCGAAACCGAGCTGACGCATTCGTCGTCGCAGTGCCGGAGCCGAAACCTCGAGTCGCTCGACCATGGTGGCGAGGTCGCCGCCACTTTGTTCCATAGCTTCGGCGATCTCGTCGCGACCAAGGTCGGCAGCCTTGCGGATCTTCGGGCTACGATCCATCAGTTTGTAGACCGCCGCGCGAGAGATGCCGAGCCGCTCGGCAGCATCTTGCACCCGGTAGCGAGAGGCGCGCAAGGCTTCTATCAGCTCACTTTCGCTGATGTCGCCTGGTCGCGATCGGCGACGCGGTGGGGGGGCGGGAGGTAAGGGAGCGGAAGGCGCGGAGGATTCCGCGGTATGAGAATGTCGATCGGTACCGGCGGACTCGAGCCACTGTCTGAGCTCGGCCGGTGTGGCCTCGGGACCCAATATGGCGAGTTGACGGACGGCATTGCGGAGCTGGCGAACGTTGCCTGGCCAGGGGCGCCCGGCGAGGCGGGCGATCACCTGGGCTCGGGGCCAAGGGCGATCGCGGTCGCCGGCGTCCTCAGGCCGAGCCTTTCCCATCGCCTCGAGCTCGCGCTTCAGGAAGTGAAAGAAGAGGCGTCCGAAATCTTCACGCCGGTCACGCAGCGGCGGTAGGTGAATCTCATAACCCGCGACTCGATAGAAGAGCGGAGAACGAAAGCGCCCGGAGCCGATCGCCGACTCAAGATCAAGATCGGTAGCGGTGATCAGCCGTATATCAACCGGTATGGTTCGGCCGGTTCCCACCGGCTGCACCTCACTGTTCTCCAGAGTTCGCAGGAGCAGCGCCTGGATCTCTTCGGGGGCGTCGCCGACCTCGTCGAGGAAGAGGGTGCCGCCGTGGGCACGCCGAAACGCGCCGCGGCGATCTCGGGTGGATCCTGTGTACGCGCCTTTGGCCGCGCCAAAGAGCTCTGAGGCCGCCAGAGACTGCGGAATAGCGGCCATGTTGATGGCGACCAGTGGGCCACCTGAGCGCTTACCGGCGTTGTGAAGTGCCGCCGCCACCAACTCCTTGCCGGTCCCCGTTTCACCGCGCAGCAGCACCGGCACGTCGAGCGAAGCCAGTCTCCGGATGTCTGAGCGTACGCGGACGATCGCGTCACTGGCGCCGACCAGACCATAGGAGGGCAGGCCTAGGTCAGTCAGGGGATCGGTGAGATGAAACAATAGGACGATATGGCGGGACAAGCAGAGGACAATGCCGCGCTCGAGCTGCTGCCAATTCAACACCGTGCGGTCATTCATGAGTTGCCCATCGACTTCGAGCAGAGTGGCGGTGTTGCGACCATCGAGCTCTATCGCAAGGGTGCTGGCGTCGCCTTGCCCCCCTCGCGCGGTCATTCGGATCGGCGAGCGGCTGACCCTCGAGCTTTCGAGGGGGCGTTCGAGCCGCTCAGCCGGTTGCGCGAACCCAGGCTCGCTGCGGCCAAGCCGAGCTTCCCGCCCGGCCACAAGGCTCGACAGAAGCGCTCGTGCGCCAACCCGGCGACGATCGGGGTGTGCGATCAGGGTCAGGGTCGGTATGCGCGTGTCAAACTGCCCTGACCACTGTCTGGACGCCGCGCAGGTGTCGGTTCCTTGAGGTGGCGCGGTTTCTTCGGGTCCAGGCATCTACCTTTATTCTACCCACGACCTCTGTCCGACGTCACCATGTCGTCCCGTGACGTCACTGCAAAGGGCCTTCGGGACGAACCGTAGCCTTGTTGGGCTGGTAGGCTACTGTTCTTGGCACTCAGCTTGCTTACCGCATTTGTAGCGTCCACTTGGATTGGCCTTCAAGGCTTGACGGGCCACAGATCGAACACTTGATTACTTCGAACCTGGAGATAACGATGAGTCAATTTCGCATCGAGCTCGGTTTTGACCGAAATGCACTAGCTTCCGATTTTCGCAACAGTTGGTTCTATCTGCCGGGTGATATCACGCGGTTGTGCGGAAAGGAATGGGTACTTTCCACCCATTGCCATTTCAGAGTCGACGACGAAGTTTCGTTCCGAATCTTCGACTTGACCAGATCTTCAGCTCGGAAGCCCGTGGCCTCCATGAATTTGACTGCGCAGTTCATTCCGGCCCATGACTTGCCTGATGGCTGCGCAACTTCCCCTTTCGATGAGAGCGACGTCAGGTCCAAAGGATTTGATGATCTAAAGCTTCAACACAGTGCTGTTTTTGAGCAAAAGCTCCCGGCGTGGGATGTACTGATCAAGACTTGCGACCCCAAGAAGACAGAAACTTGCGACCCCACGAAGATCAAAATCTCGAATCATGGCAGTTTCGTGGCTCGGTACCGCTTCAAACGAACTCCCCCTGGTAGTTCCGATCCGAAAGTCTACGTCCATGATCCAGAGTGGATTATCAGGGACGATGGTACGGAAGATTCGCAGTCGACTCATCAATCTTCGAGCCTCGCCAGGAGCCGATGAAAGGCCACATCAGCTCTGAGCTCAGTGAGCTCGGGATCACGGTTCACGGCATCCAGCGAATAGCCGGCTTTGAGGGCCTTGCTCAACGCATCAAGTGACCTGGCGCGTTGTCCGAGCAGCTCCCAGGCGACGGCGATCCGGTATAAGGCGGAGGGTCCCAGACCCTCCGCCTGCAGGATCGCCTCAAGCTCTCGACGAGCCACTTCCAGATCGCCTCGCTTGGTGAGCAATAGCGCCAGCTGGCTGCGGGAATCTATGTCTTGGGGTGCTTGCTCGCGCAACAGCTCGATCGCTCGCTTGTAGGCGTCTCGGGCCTGGGGATGGCGATCGGGAGTCCAACGATAGGAGTCGGCAAGATTGCCCCAGACTTGATAGTCATTGCTGCCACCGGGAAGGTCGACCGCCTTCTCAAAAACCAAAGTCGCGTCACGATAAAGACCCTGATCGAAGTAAAGGATACCCAAACTGGCGTAAAGTGTCGCTTTGGGTTGGATCTCGAGAGCTTTTTGCATCATCCTCGCCGCCTCGCGGGTACGGCCCTGGTGGTGGTAGATCCCGGCAAGGTTGCGATAAGCGACGATACTCTCAGGCGCCAGCTCGATGCTTCTCTGGAAGAGCTCCGTGGCTTCTTCCAGGCGATTCATGTGCACCAGTCGGGTTGCGATGAAGTTATAAAGGTCGAAGTCATGGCCGGCTTTCTCGAGGGCTGCCCGGGCGGCCGTTGCGGCCTCCTGGTGTTGCCCTCGGGATTTGAAGACTTCCGCGTGCACGCGGTGGATATCAGCATTGCCCGGATCGAGAATCGTCGCGCCCTTGATTGCCGCCTCGGCCTCGTCCAGGCGCCCCAGGTAGACGAGGGCCAGAGCGAGCGAGACCTGTGCGTCGGTCAGGTAGGGATCGAGCTCGACCGCCTTGCGACCGTGGCTGAGCGCGCGATCTAGCCACAGGGGGTCGCGATTCTCCGTCTTGTACCGCCGCCAGAAGGCCCGCGAGAGCCCGGCATATGCGGGGGCTGACTCGGGCTCTCGATCGAGCACCCGTTCAAAGACCAGGATAGATGCCGCGAGGTCCTTCGGTCGATAGAAGGTGCCGAGCAGCTCACGGCCGCGGCGATAGAGCTGATGGGTGGAGAGTCGCTGGGTAGCATCGCCGGGAGCATTCAGGCTCTCAGGTCGGATATCTGGAGCTCCAAGCCAAACAAAAGAGGTCTTCGCTGCCCACGCCACAGTCACGACCGCGACCAGCGCCAGAATCGTTGGCCGCGAGATTCGACGAGGTTTGGGCGCTCGAAGGGACTCATCGGCCGAGCCGTCGGGTGAAGCATCTGATGAATCGGCGAAGTCGATAGTGGGGACGTCGAGAGCGTAGGTATTGGTCCCGGGTGGGACTGTTTCGACGGGATCTTCCAAGTCGCGGTCGCTGGCGTTCGAGCGGGATGCCGTGAGTCCATTGAGAAGCCGCGCGACCTCTTCGGCACTCTCGGGCCGTCGTGCGGGCTCCTTGCGTAAAAGTTCTTCGATCAGACGACTGAGGTGTGGCGGTGCGTCGGTAGCCAGCGAATCGATCGGGAGCGGTTGATGCACGCAGACGCGGGTCAGCGTATCGAGAGGGTTTTGGCCCTCGAACGGCCGCGTCGCGGTCGCTATTTCGTAGAGCAGGACCCCGAGAGAAAAGAGATCCGACGGTGGGCCGATCTCGAGACCTCTCGCCTGCTCGGGAGACATCGCTCGCAGGGTTCCGAGAACAGCCCCGGAGGCGGTCAGGCTGGCCGCCGACTCCTCGGCGCCTTTCCAGATGCGCTTGGCGAGGCCGAAGTCGAGAATCTTGGCATGGCCCTCGGGCGTCACCATCACGTTTTCGACCTTGAGGTCGCGGTGAATCGTCCCTTGGCGATGGGCGTGCGCGAGCCCCTCCGCGATCTCATGGCCTAGCTTGAGCACCCGGGAGATCGGCAGCGGCCCGCCGCGCAGCAGCTCGGCGAGCGGCTGGCCCTCGACCAGTTCCATGACGATCCAGTCTTCCCCGCCCTCGTTCAAGAGGTCGTGGACCTGGACGATCGTCGGGTGGCTCAGGCGAGCCGCCGTCCGGGCCTCGCGGAGAAACCGCTGCCTAACCAGCGGGTCCGGCCGGTCTGCGCTCGAGAGGATACGCTTGATCGCGACCCGGCGGTCCAGCCGAGTGTCGTAGGCCCTGAAGACCGCCCCCATGCCTCCCGAGCCGATCTCGGTCTCGAAGCGGTAGGGGCCCAGGGTCTCCGGATGCTCCGTGCTCATTGCTCCTGAGGGGTTAGAGAAGAGCCAACGACATATATTTTGAATGGTGAGAGAGTTGATGATGCTAGCAGAAGGCTCGACGCACTCCTGCCTATGGCGATGTGCCGGGGAGGAGTGGTCGCCAAGGTCCTGAAAGGACGGCGACCGAGCCGTGCTGGGTTAGCGTTCCAGCGGTCTTGTCGATGCCGACGGCCCGAAACGCAGCAGCACAAATCCCAGTATCCCGGCAATTGCCGAACCGACCAGAATGCCGAGGCGGTTGGCGGTCAGGAGCTCGGGCTGCGGCAGGTGCTCGAAGGCCAGGGAACCGATGAACAGGCTCATGGTGAAGCCGACGCCGCACAATGCCGCGACGCCGTAGAGCTGCAGCCACGAAGCGCCCTCAGGACGTTTGGCGAGGCCGGTGACGGTAGCCAGCCAGGAAAAGACGAAGATTCCGATCTGCTTACCAGCGACCAGCCCGAGGATGACGCCCAGGGTCACCGGCTGACCGAGATCGGCCAGTCGCAGGCCGCTGAGATGGACGCCGGCGTTAGTGAAAGCGAAGATCGGCAGGATCAGGAAGGAGACCCAGGTGTGCAACGCCTTCTCGAGGGTATAAGCCGGCGACTTTCGGCCGCTGTAGGGAATCGCGAATGCCAGGACGACGCCGGCAAGGGTGGCGTGGACACCGGACTTGAGCACGAAGAGCCAGAGGGCGAGGCCGACCAACATGTAGGCAACGATGTCTTTGACCCCGAGACGGTTCATCGCCAGCAGGACGACGAGGGTGACGGCCGCCAGGGCGAGGGAGGTCCCAGAAAGATCGCGAGAGTAGAAGAGAGCGATGATCAGGATCGCTCCCAGGTCGTCGAAAATCGCCAACGCCAGTAGGAAGACCTTGAGCGAGCCGGGTACGCGGTCGCCGGCCAGAGCCAGGATGCCGAGGGCGAAGGCGATGTCGGTGGCTACCGGTACGGCCCAGCCGTCGAGTGCCACCGCATCACCGAGGTTGATGGCGATGAATATGGCGGCGGGGATCACCATACCACCCAGTGCGGCAGCGAACGGCAGAGTGCGCTGTGGCCAGGTGGCGAGATCGCCGTCGGTCATCTCGCGCCGAACCTCGAGGCCGATCATCAGGAAGAAGATCGCCATCAGGCCGTCGTTGATCCACAGTAAGAGCGGTTTCTCGAGCGCCGATGCGCCGATGGCGACCGACACCGGCGTATCGAGCAGGCCGTCGTAGAGCTGCGACCACGGGCTGTTGGCAGCCATCAGCGCGAGCGCCGCGGCGGTCAGCAAGAGCAGACCGGAGCGAGCTTCGGGAGAAAGGCCGGAGGCAGGCTGATCAGATGTCGTCATATGGGGTGCTCCATACGCCAGGTATCTTCGGAACAGACAGGTCGCAGTAGAATTCTACTTCGGCTCCAAGGCGCGATCCGCCGTCGCTTCGGTTAAAACATCGGAGCCGAGCGCGCTGTCGACATAAACTGTGTCGGCGAGCTCAGCCGTTCTCACGCGTAGCCGATGAACATGGCGACTCGAGGCGTGCCGATGATCATAAGCCACTGAAGCTTCTGGAGCGGCATCTTCTTCCAGGGGGATGCCGCCAGGGAAAACCAGCTTGAGCCGACGCTACAGCGATCATTTACCCGAGATCCTGGCCGGACCCATCGTGCGCAGGCTTGGCCCCCGGCGGTTGGTGCTCTGGCTCATGACCTCCCGGGCGCTCGATTTTTCCCTCGTCCTGAGCCTGCCAGGAGCTCGGGAACCCTTTCTGCGGGTAGCTGCCGAGAAGCTGCGGCAACCCAGGGTGTGCGTTGGCAAGAGAGCCTTCGTCCAGCTGGTAGACCTGGCTCCGCAGACTCCGCTGCCCGAGGGTGTGAGGATCAAGTATGACCTTCGGTGGGTGCCCGAGGCCGGAGCGCGGGAGCGCGGACTTGCCGACTTGGCGCCCCACCTGCTGTATCCGGGCAGGAGCTCTCCCGACGTTGTCCTCCACGGCCGCATTCGCGGTCTCCTTCATGGCTCTTGCCGCAAGCC
>JAAUYI010238848.1_pt1 | contig 10987 bp, 9 predicted proteins | sample 7278041 | NCBI WGS metagenome assembly JAAUYI01 (sample SAMN14350216, study PRJNA611818) | marine sediment metagenome | isolation source: surface marine sediment (0.6m) | place: French Polynesia: Moorea | collected 2018-08
AGGAAATTAGGAATTTTGAAGAGGATGTAAAGATGCCTTATGTTACCAGTTTTGAGCGATTAGCGCGTCAAGAGGGTATTCTCCAAAAAGGCCGTGAAGTTGTCATTGAAGTGCTAGAAGTTCGCTTTGAGGAGTTACCTTCAGATTTAATTGAAAAAATTAACCAAATTGAGGATTTAGAGTTATTGACAACTTTACATAGACAAGGAATCACTATTGGTTCACTGGCTGAATTTCAAGAACTTCTTGAACGCAACAGTTAACAGTTATCAGTTATCAGTTATCAGTTACCAGTTAAAAATAATAACGGAGGATTTAGAAATGCCTTATGTTACCAGTTTTGAACGCTTAGCACGCCAGGAAGGTATTCTACAAGGCAGTCGTGAAAATGTGATTGAAGTGTTGGAAGTCCGCTTTGAGGTGTTACCTTCAGAGTTAATCGAAAAAATTAACCAAATTGAAGATGTAGAGTTATTGAAAATTTTGCATAGACAAGCAATCACCATTAGTTCTCTCGATGACTTTCATGAGCTTTTTGAGCAATAGTTTTAATGTTTTTGGTTAAACCTAATAGGGGAAGGAGAAACTTCCTAGCTAGGAATTTCTCTAATTAACTTAGTAGACGTAAATCGTCTGTAGAATTAACTCAATGGATTGACGATTACGAGAAAGCCCTTCAAAATTCAAAATCTGTTCCAGTTTGTCGTCAGTAAGTCTGTCAGTTGCATCCTTAAATTCTACATTTCTTGGTTTATCTAAAGAGGATTCACGAAATAGTAAATATCCAAGAATTTCAATAACGACAGCAACGTAATTATCAGCAAAATATTGGGCATTGATCTCATTTTTATAGTTCTCATCCAATTGATTTCCCTTGTTTTCTTGATCTTTGCTCTCATTTTTATCTTTGTCATCCGATTGATTTCCCTTATTTTCTTGATCTTTATCCTTGTAAGTCCAACCAGGAGCATCATTTTCTTGAACTTTGTCTAAGGCAAATTGAGCGATTTTTTCAAAAAAACCAAGGGCATAATCTGACTTTTTCAACCAAGAAAATCGCTGAGAAAATTCTTCACGGCTAACCGTTGCATCAATGGCACGAACAATAGCTGAATCCCAGTTTTCTTCTGATAATTTAAAAATTTGTTGGGCGATCGCTTTGATCCGTTTAATTTTTTCCTTATTTTCTTCATTTTCTTGTTGCGTTTGACATTTTGTTAAGGGGTTGTGTAAGGTAGCAACCATGAGTCTTCTTAGCCGTTCAATGGAGTGTTTTAAAGAGATTTGGTGGGCAGCAGTTCTCAAGTCTGATAGGTCATCAGAGTGTCGTTGAGAACAGTATTTTTCTAACAATTCCAGAGAGATTTCTAAATCGTGAATAAGAAGACTTCCATGATCTTTTGAATCTAGAAATTCTTCGATAAGTCGGTCTGCTTCTTTTTGTTCATTCCATTGTGGTTGATCTGAATATTTATAGTTTTCTTTTTGCCCTCCTTTACAATCATTAGAGACTGACTTAGGAGGAGTAGAAACCATAATATCGGCCACATTTAACAGCCATAAATCAAATAAACATCGACGACTCCATTCTAGTCTTTCTTCAGGTTTTGGAGATTTTTTGATACTATAGCGATGAAGACAATCAATAACATCAACTAATTGTAAATAGCTATCTTCTCCTGTTGATAACGTACCATATTGGTCATGATAAAGGACTAGATTTGAGATAAATAAGAAATCATCACGGTCAAAATTCCACTTGGAGGGATCTCTTTGAGCAAGAATTTGACGTAATCTACTGCCTGCATCTGTTGTACGAGATTCTAAAATGATTCTCCCTTCCATAGCATGACGGGCATTTTGAACCGTTTTTCCAATATCATGATAAAATCCTGCCAAAATTAGTTGGAACGTTCTTAGACTGTCTCCTTCTTCATACTTTAGGATGTTAATGAGTTCTTTTTTATAATCAGCAGCATCCATTTGATGATTTGGAGTGTTTAATGTCTCAACTTGATCCGATTCATCAGACATTTTTTTTCCCAACTCTGTAATATTTTCCTCCTTTTGAAAGTACATAATTAATCTCGCTAAGGCAGCCACCACATTAATAAAATGACGGTAATCCCCATAAAATTTAGAATAATTATACTTATCACTGTTGGACATAGAATCGTCGGGTTCTAACCGCACTAAATCTTTCCAACTTAGTTGTGGAGAAACATAAGGAATCTTCCATTGACGTTTCAAAAACAATTGATGAAAATTGGAGAGAAAAGGAACAGGTTCGTCTTCAGTAATTTTCTTAACTAAACTGTCTAATTTTTTTTCTATATTTTTGACTCTCTCTTTTGGGTCAGGTTCCCAAGACCACTCCTTAAAAAGCTCGTTGGTGTCTTGTTGTAGATACCTCTCTTGGGGAAATAAGAAGTTTTTGATTTGACCTAGAGATTTTGAAAATTCCTTATCATTATTGTTAGGGTTGACAATTTCAAAAAAAGCATTGGGATCGTTGCTAGGTTCTGGATTAGCATTGTTGTCAGTCTTACCAGTTTGTCTTGTAGCGGTCATAATAGCACCTACCTGGCTACTCTCGTTCAATTGGTTGTGGCGATGGATGAGTAGACCTATTCACATTGTAAGTTTTTCCTCACAACCAAAAAACCCACCAGTAACAAATCTTTATCAGAGACAAACTTATACAATATTAGTGTTTTCTTCCCTTTTCATTAAGCTAATACCCCGTGCAAAAAAATATCAGCAATACCTTCTGCCATTTCCTGTAACGCTTTAGGGGAAGCTTCTGGAGAAATAATGGTTTCTGAAGAAAATCCGGCAATAGCAAACATTCCTAAGAAAACTTGAGCAACAATTTTAGGGTTCATGGGACGATAAATGCCTTTTTCTATGGCTGTTTCAAAGAATGCTTCTGCTACATCTGTCATTTTAATAATCACTTCTGATTGTATTTTTTCCCTTAATTCTTGATGAAATTGTGCTTCTATAAAACAGACTTTTAATAAATCATTATTTTCCTGCATTCTTAACATCCGTCGTCGCATCACTTGGGCAACTGCTTTATAATTTCCCATCTCACTTAATTCTGTTAATAAATCGGTTAAAATTTCAACCCATCCTTGGGTAGCAACTTCGATTAAAATCGCCTTTTTATTGGGAAAATAACGAAATAAGGTTCCTTCTGCTACCTTTGCCTTTTTTGCTAAGTCCTTGGTGGTTGTGCCATCATAGCCTTTAGCAGCAAACAGACGTAAAGCTGCTTTAAGAATGCGCGATCGCGTATCTTCTTCTGGGTTAGAAGCATTTAGGGTTTCAGGGACAAAAGTAGAACGAAAACCTGACATTATCATAATTATAAGCATAACAACTCAGACCATTTTCTCCTAAGAGGGACGAAATTTTTAGATCTCTTCACAAAATGTTGTTTTTTGGCTCCCTTAACAAGAGATAATAAGAAAGTATACCCTCAACTCATTAACAATTGTTTGCCTATTATGACTAACGCAACCACTGAATATACGTTACCTGATAACTTTACTAGCACCGAAATCACCCATAAAGAAGCAATAGAAACGGTTATCGATAGTTTACAACAAAATGATAGTGCGATGGTTCATCATGATGATCAAGGCTATCTTTGGAAGTTTCAATATGGTAGTGTGCAAACCTATGTTCAATTAACAGGAGAAACAGAGGAAGATTTATTAACTGTTTGGGCCCCGGTATTAACTTTGCCTGCTCAAGATGAACTAGGTTTAATGCGAAAAGTATTAGAGATGAATGGCGAGGAAACCCTAGAAACTCGTTTTGGTATTATGAATAATCAAATTGTTGTTTTAAGTCAGCGTACTGTTGCAGATTTATCTCCTGGAGAAATTTCCCGTGCTATTACTTTAGTGGCTACAATCGCTGATGATAATGATGAAAAATTAATTGAAACCTATGGAGGTACCAGTGTTACTAATTAGTTATTTTTCACAGCTATAAAATACAAAAATGTATCAGGTTAAACAAGAAACCTTATCTTTAATAACACGGGATCGAATTCGTCTCGATGCTGATGTTTATCGACCCCACAGCAACGGGTCTTTTCCTATTCTATTGATGAGACAACCTTACGGTAGAAAAATTGCTTCTACGGTGGTTTATGCTCATCCGAGTTGGTATGCTTCTCACGGTTACATTGTTGTTATTCAAGATGTCAGAGGAAGAGGGACATCTGAAGGAAATTTTGATTTATTTGCTAATGAAATAGAAGATGGTTTTGATACCATAAACCAAATTTCTCAATTACCTGGAAGTACAGGAACAATAGGAATGTATGGGTTTTCTTATCAAGGAATGACCCAATTATATTTAGCTTCGACTCAACCAGAAGCATTAAAAACTATATGTCCTGCTATGGTTGCTTATGATTTATACCATGACTGGGGTTATGAAAATGGAGCATTTTGTTTACAAAATAATTTAGGTTGGGCGATACAATTAGCAGCAGAAACCGCTAGATTAAAAGGAGATAGTACAGCTTTCCATCAACTCTATAAAGCTTCCCGTAATTTACCCTTATCTGATCCTACTCCTGCCTACCCAGATTTACTAAAAGAAGTTGCACCAGAATCTTTTTACCATGATTGGATCAATCATCCCTATCCTGATGATTATTGGCATAATTTATCTCCCAAAACCTTCATAGATAAACTCGATTTACCCATGTTACATATTGGGGGATGGTTTGACCCTTATTTACGGGGTACGATTAATCTTTATAATGCCATGAAAACCCATAGTAACTATCCCCAAAATTTAATTATTGGTCCTTGGGGTCATATTCCTTGGGGATCAAAATTGGGTAACCAAAACTATACAAAATCAGCTTGTAGTTTTGTGGATCAATATCAAATTAATTGGTTTGATCATTTCCTCAAAGGTAAGGAAATAGATCAGCTATTTTCTCAACCTATTTCTTTATTTGAAATGGGAAGTAATCAATGGAACTATTATCAAAATTGGACGAATAATCAACAAAAAAATTACTATATTTTTAGTCAAGGTTTAGCCAATATTCAAGAAGATGATGGTCAATTAGTTGATGAAGTTCCTGATAATAATATTTATGATATCATAGTTCATGATCCCTGGCGACCTGTCCCATCTTTGGGAGGTCATGCTAGTATTCCATCGGGAGCATTTGATCGTTCTCAATTAGATACTCGTTTCGATATTATAACTTATACCTCTAAAACATTAACAGAAGATTTATCAATTAGTGGCACACCTTTTCTTGAAATTTATGGGACAGCAGATACAAAAAGCTTTGATTTGTGTGCAGTTTTATCAGAAGTTAAACCTGATGGAAAAGTTTATAATTTTAGCCAAGGTTATATTAGAGTAAACTCCGATAAATTACCTATAACTATTGCTTTACAACCGACTTGTATTAAAATCAAAAAAGATAGCTGTTTAAGACTCAGTTTGAGTGGTGCTTGTTTTCCTGCTTATGCTTTGAATACAGGAACAGGAAAATTACCCAATGAAGAAAAACTAATTGATGCAACAACTATCACTATAAAAGTCTGGAGTGAACCTGGACAAATCTCAAAAATAATTCTCCCCATTAATTAAACAAGAATTAACTTATTTTTCTAATAATTTATCAACTCTTTCCTGTAGCATTAAAGAGAATAAAGACTTGAATAAAAACAAACTGAAAAGTCCTGCAAAACCAAAACAAATGATAGCCAATTTAATATAAATAGTTGTCATTAAGATAGATGCAGATAACAAAACAAATCCTGTTAAACAAGCATAAATTAAACTTTTTATTCCTAAATTGATACGTTTTAAAGCTCTTTCGCTTTCTAAAGAGCGAATTCTAAATTGTAACTCTCCTCTATCTATTCTTTCCTCTAAACCTCTCAGAAACTTCTCAGATGTATTAGGTTGAGTGACCGTATTTTTAATAATATCTTTTGCTTGTTTAACAATAGCAGTAACCAAACTACCTCGACTACCACTCAAGGCTAAATTCTTGACAAAAGGTTGACTAGCTGCTAATAAATTATATTGAGGATCTAACGCTCTGGCAATACCATCTAACGTGGTTAAAGACTTGAGAATAAAAGTCATTTGTGGGGGTAAACGAAATGGTTGACTTTTGAACATCAAATACACTTCATCGCTGATCTTTTCAAACTCACGAACATCCACTGGTTTATCTCTAAAATTTTCTAATAAAAAAGAGACAATCCTTTTTACAGGAGTCATATCATTTATAGGTTCAATTAAACCCATATATACCAAATTTTCTACAACTTTATCCGTATCTTTTTTTAAGACAGCAAAAAATACTTGAATCATCTGATCTTTAGCAAAGGTTTTGACTTCGGCCATGGTTCCAAAATCATAAAAAATGAGTTCTCCTCGTTGACTCACTGCCATATTACCAGGGTGAGGATCAGATTGAAAAAAACCATCAATTAATAATTGTTTTAAATAAGAACAAATTCCCAGTTGAATAATGTTATCTAAGTTAATATTATTAGCTTCTAATGCTGCGCGATCATCTACTTTTATTCCAGGTAAATACTCTAAGGTTAATATTTTCTTGGTACTATACTTCCAGTAAATTTTAGGAACCCGAATTTGAGAATAACCACGAAAATTATTGTGGAATCTTTCTGCATTTTTACCTTCATGTACATAATCAATTTCTTGAAATAAAAGTTCAAAAAATTCTTCATAAATTGCTTCTAGATTATACTTTTTAAAAGACTTAAAATATCGTGTCAAGATACGAATTAAACGGTGAACAACCTCAAAATCTAGGTTAAAAATTCTTTCTAAACCAGGCCGTTGTACTTTGACAACCACTTCTTTTCCTGTATATAATTTTGCTCTGTGAACTTGTCCTAAACTTGCTGATGCTAACGGTTCAATTTCAAAACTATCAAATAAATCATAAACAGGTTGACCTAATTCTGCTTCAATCACTGCGATCGCTTCATCGGTATTAAAGGGAGGAACGTTATCTTGAAGTTGACTCAATTCCTGAATATACTCTAAAGGAATTAAATCAGCACGAGTGGATAAAGATTGACCAATTTTAATAAAGGTAGGTCCTAATTGAAGTAAATTTCTAACCAACCATCTTGCTCTTTTTTGTCGTTGTTTGGTGGTATTTTTTCTTAAGAACTTATCCCATAATAGAAACAGTAAAAATTGAAAAGTAAATAAGGAAACTTCCCATTGACGAGCAATGGGAGAATATCGAGAATGTTGCCAGCGTAGCGACTTAGAGGAACCGCTTTTAGTTAGCATACAACCTTTAAATTACGATTAGGATAACGATTGAGGCAGAACCAATCTAAATATAATTTTACAATGTTTAGGGTTTTCTGTGGGAAGACAGTCAATGCTAATTTTTCCTTGGAGGAGTGCCACTAAATCTTTCACAATATATAGTCCCACTCCAATACCGGGAATGGCAGTATCTATGACAATTTGTTCTCGATAAAAAGGTTGAAAAAATTCATTGATATTGTCTATACAAGTACAGTCAGTAATATTTGTAACGGTGATAATAATGGGTGCTTTATCAACATTATTTTCTTGCATTACTTGCAAGATTATAGTAGAGTTAGCAACTGAAAATTTACCCGCATTGGTTAATAATTCTTCTAAAATATTGGTTAAATGTTGAATATCCGTTTTGATAACTTGATCAGATTTAAGCTTAAAATATGTGGTTAGTTGCAAAGCCTTTTTAGAATTTTCTTGCCATTTATTTCGATAAGAATTAATAATATTATCAACTAATTCTTTTAAATTAACAGATGTTAGATTACAGTTAAGGTTTTGAGACTTTAAATGTTTAAGTTGTAAGATTTTCTCATTGATATCGTTAAGCTTATTCCAAGCTTCTTCTAACATGGTTAATCGTTTGCTAAAATCTTCTGATGATAATTCTTTAGTTCGTAGTACAGTAATGCCCATTTTAATAATTGCTAAGGGATTACGAGTTTGATCACTCATAATAGTAATCATATTATAAATAATTTTTTTATTCCACTCTAACTGTCTTTCTAGTTGCTTTCTTGTACTTTCCCACCACAGTTTTAAAATAGGATTTTCTTCTAGAAGTTTAGGAATATTACTCAAAGAAAACGAAGAATCTTTACTAACATTCTTTTCGTTAAGTAGAGTATTTACTTGACTTAAGTGAAAAGCAATACCTAAAATATTTTCTAGTTCTTTTAATTGAGTTTTATCTTTCTGACTCCATCTATAAGCTTCCCGTTTACCTAACACAATAATTCCATTGATCTGTCCTTTAAAATTAGTTCCTATTCCCAATAAAGACTTGATTTCAATTTCTTCAAAAAAACTGAATAAATTTTGATTATTTTTCTGTTTTAAATGACTAATTGATTTTAATTGTGAATTGGTTTTTAATTTTTTTATCCAAGAACTGTGGACTAAATTATATATTTTTTGTTGAGTAATTTTAACTTCTCTTGTAGAAAAATTATCTAAAAAATAAAAATATTTTAAATTATCTAAATCAGAAATAATTAAACAAAAATCCACTACCAAACAATCTTTAATGCTCTTTGTTATGTTTTGTAGATTGATATTATAATCTGATATATTTACAATTTCTTTGAGTAAGGATTTCTCGACATTGTTATTTTCGGGAGAATTTGACATTGTACTAATAGCATTTTATTGATAACAAATTGAATCGTTTCATGAAGATTTACACCATCTTTTTTTAGTCAATTACGTTGTTAACTCAACATAAACATAAGTCAGTACACAAAATAAATCACACAGTTGAGACAGGCAAAAGGCACTCTTGCAACAGGCAAGACATACAGCTAGTTCTAATTATTAGAAACTCGGGCATTCCCTTGCGTCATAAGATGGCGCGGAGTCCCTCGTCAAAGTTTGCAATTAATTATGTTTAGGTACTTAACTACTATCATAGTGACTGGTTTCAATTTCTATCTTAACTGAGAAAAAACAAGATTAAGACTCAACTTTAGAAGTTACCAACATATACTTATCATCAACAAGAATGTAGAATTCTTCAACGGCAGATTCACCGAAAGAAATGCAAAGAAATATAACAATCAATGCTTAAGACTTATAGTCCTAAATCAACTGCGATACGATGACCACAAGCAAACCCAGAAAAAGCCACAGCATTAAGTCCTTGCCCGGGAAAGGTACTATCCCCTACACAGTATAGTCCAGGAATCACTGTACGATTAAAAGGCATTCTTAGTAACCCTGGTAACTTACGACTGGGAATAGGTCCATAAGTCCCTTGATCTCGGCCTAAAAAGCGTCGGTGTGTGCGGGGGGTTCCTACTTCTTGATAGTCTAACCCTTCAATTAATCCAGGAAAAATCTTTTCTAACCGTTCCATTAAATGACTAGCTGCTGCTTCTTTTTTGTGCTGATACTCTTGTGAGGAAAGTCCTTCCCATTCTTTAATATAACTCGGAGTAAACGTATGAATAATATGATGATCGGGTGGGGCTAAACTGGAATCAAGCAGGGTAGGAATTGAGACAAAAATAGTCCCTTGTTCATCTTCCATTGCTTCCCATTGTTCTAAAACAATATGATGACATTCAGTTTCTAGGGGTAAAACGCCAGATTTCACTCCTAAATGAAGACTCAAGAAACTAGGAGATTGCTGATAGCGTTGCTGCCATTTTTCTTCTTTTTTAGGCATTTCATCTTTGGGCAATAATTTCTCAAAGGTATCCCACCGAGTCGCATTGGAAACAATCCGTTTTGCTCGATATTCTTTTCCGTTGGCTAATCTAACGCCTACTGCTCTACCTTTTTCCATTAAAATATTAGTAACTCTCGCTTTATATTCAATTTTCCCCCCAAATTTTTCTAACCCTTCGGCTAATTTTTCTGCAATGGTTCCTACTCCTCCTTGGGGATAATTGATACCTCCATAATGTCGGTCAGAAAATACCATACCAGCATTGATCATGGGGGTTTTATCCGCAGGAACCACAGACCAACAATAACACTCCATATCAATGAATTTTAGTAGTTCAGGATCCCTGATGTAACGACGAGCAATATCTCCTGCATTTTGAGGTAAATATTTCACTAACCCTAAACAAGCAAAAGGATGCTGAAAAAACACTCTCATCAAGTATTTGGGTTCTTCTAAGGAAAGCAATTCCATTGCATTAAGGCAATTAAAAACCTTCCAACATTCATCATAAAAGCGACGAATGCCTACTTTTTCATGGGGAAACTTAGCCGTTAATTCGTCAATGAATTTATCATAATTTTTGTGTACTTTTAGCTCTAAATTGTTGGGTAAATGGTAATGTATTTGTACGGGATCGGGTATGGTTTCTAGGGTCATATTAACGGCATCTAAGGCGCGGGTTAAAAGGTTAGTGGTTCCTTCTGTTCCAAACCCAAAAATCATGGATGCACCCACATCAAAGCGATACCCTTCCCGTTCAAAATAACCTGCACTTCCCCCAGGAATTAAATATTTTTCTAACACTAATACTTTAGCCCCTTTTGCAGCGAGTTGGGTGGCTGTCACTAACCCTCCCATTCCTGAACCAATAATGATAACATCGTACTCGTTTGTTGCGATCGCCCTTGATTTCCCAGTCATGTCTGATCATAATTTCTTAACTTTTCTAGTTTATCTTTTTAGGGCTATCTATGGGGAGTGGGGTGTGGGGTGTGAGGGAAGTGTGGGGTGTGAGGGAAGTGTGGGAAGTGTGGGAAGTGTGGGAAGTGTGGGAAGTCATAGTCTCCCTCTGCTCCCTTGTCTCCCCTATCTCCCTTGTCTCCCCTATCTCCCTTGTCTCCCAGTCTCCCTCTGCTCCCTCTGCTCACCTAACTAGGGTTTGCTGAATAAAGGATCAAACAGAGAATCCATCAAGCTTACAGGCCGATCTAGTGAAGGAAAAAG